>Ga0257112_10000471_pt1 | contig 16554 bp, 12 predicted proteins | sample LP_taG_5_FD_191565 | JGI IMG/M metagenome (GOLD analysis project Ga0257112, IMG submission 191565) | Marine microbial communities from Northeast Subartic Pacific Ocean, Canada - LP_J_2015_P26_1000m | ecosystem: Environmental > Aquatic > Marine > Oceanic | place: Canada: Northeast Subartic...
CCCAGCTAGAGCCTTAAACCTGAATGCCCGGCTAGGGCAAAGGACTCCAAGTCAAACACCTCTAATAAACTCCCAATAAAAAGTAAATTCGCCAGAACCAGCAAACACACGCCAGTAAAAACTGCTATTTTTTGCAAACCACTTAGATTGTTCGTATTAAAAATCACGTTGAATATTACGGAAATCACAAATATCTAGATCAGTTTTTTTTAAAAATATTACAGGCAGTTAATTTCTATGGATTTGTAAACCAAACCTCTGCAGGCCAGTAAGCGAAGATTTTAATTTCCAGGCAATTTATAGTTGCCAACTACCTACTTAAGAGATAATTTTACAAACAAGAAATTACCTTGTGTCATGTTTGTGGTATGACTTTAAGAGGTCAACATGCAAATTAGATTTGAATATTTAGTGGCCTGGATGTGTTTTCGAGAGGCTTTTCCCATGCCTGTCGCAATGTGGATAAATTAGGGTGATTTAAAACCAACTATCAATATAACAGCAGTATCAGTGGCGCACTTTGTTTCGAGGGGAATAAACTATGCTCACAGTACAACAGGTACTCAATCAAAAGCAGACCAACGAAATCTGGCATATTAGGCCGGATAACACCGTATACGAAGCGATCCAAGTGATGGCCACCAAAAAGGTTGGTGCTCTGCTCGTCATGAAGGGAGTTGCTCTCAAGGGCATAATTTCGGAGCGGGACTACGCCAGGGAAGTGATTTTAAAAGGCCATTCTTCAACAGATACTCGCGTTGACGACATAATGAGCTCCAATGTCATTTCCGTATCTTCCTCTGAAAGCGTAGAAGCTTCATTAGCAGTTATGACGGACAACCATATCCGTCATTTACCAATTATCGACGGAAATATGGTTATAGGTGTGTTATCGCTCGGGGACTTGGTTAAAACTATCATCAACGATCAACAATCAACTATCCAACAACTGGAAGGTTATATTCGCGGGTAATGGCAGGAATAATTATAAACCCGAACCAAACTGTTGTAAGGCGGGCTTACTTATGACACCGGTCGGATAGTTGGGCTTATATGGTGCTTTTATTCTATGAAAAAAATGAATCAAAAAAAATGGGGTCTACTCTCGTTTGGCATACTCTTCCTGGTGTACGTGGGCTGGGTCGTTAACTTTGAAGTGAATCTTGGTAGGAATCAGCCGATGGGTGGCAACTCCATTGTTATCGCCACTTTTAATGACGAGAACGAGCGTCACGAGCGCGTATTAAGCCTGAGAGAAGTCAACGGTAAGAGTTACATCGCTGCCAATCACTGGCCTCGCGCTTGGTATCGTCAAGCTCTAGATAATCCAAATATCGAAATTAAGATGGCTGGAGTACGGGAATTTGCTCCTTATACCGCTGTGCCGCTAGAGGGCGCTGAAGATAATCTGCTAAGGGAAGAGTATAACATCAGTTTTCGCGGCCGCGCCCAAATGGGATTTCCTCCTCGTTATTTTTTACGGCTTGATCCTAACTGACAAAATAGAGTGTTTCTTAGTTCCCATGAGCTCAATAGTCCACTTGTTATCCTGCCAAAACTAAGCGAACTTCCTATGCGTTGCTTTTCCTGTGGCAGTACAAATCAATCTCAAATAAAAAATCTCTATGGCTACGATGTTTGCGATTCTTGTGAACAGACTCTTAATTTGTACAAAGACCATACGATCCGTAAGCACATTGCTTCCTATGAAAAAAAGCGTGAGGCAGTGCCTGAAGGTCCCACTTATGCACAGGAGGTTGATTATCGCGTGGAAGTTATGCAGGAAGTTTACATTCGACGACGCTTAAAATTACTTCACATTCAGTCCCGACTTAAAGAACTAGGGAAAGAAGTCTAGCTAAAACGATTGCCAGCCTCATACTTGAAAGCTAATTTAAAAAAAAAGATTGAAATCTGGAGCGTAAATCATGAATGATTTTTTTACCGAGGCGCAACGCGAATTACAGAGCGAATTCGAAACCACCGACCTTGCCGATCGAATTGTAGAGGCTGTCGTTACTGAAGAACTATCGGACCAGCAAGCTGAGTTTATCCACAACCGTAATATGTTTTACCTATCTACCATTGACGAGTCTGGTTATCCGTCATGCTCCTACAAAGGTGGTGACCTCGGCTTTGTGAGAGTGACTGATCCTGGAACTGTTGTTTTTCCCAATTACGATGGAAATGGAATGTTTATGTCCATGGGCAACATCCTAGCCAAAACAAAAGTGGGCCTACTCTTCATAGATTTTGAAACCCCACAACGGTTACGGCTGCGCGGGGAAGCTAGATGCCATCGTGAAGGCCCAATGCTCGCCAGCTATCCAGGCGCTAACCTCGTCATAAAGATATCAGTGGATCACGTGTGGGTGAATTGCCCGCGCTACGTACATCGCATGCAGTCATTAGAGAAATCGCCTTATCTGCCAGGAAAGGACGGAACTGTATCCCTGGCACTATGGAAGCGTATTGATATTGTCCAGGACGTGCTTAAATCTGACGACCGCGCCGAAGCGGAATCCTTAGGGCTGATTACCGTAGAAGAATATGAGGCTTACGTAGCACGTGGCAAGCTCTTGTAAACCAGCCTTACCAAATCGATAGCTGATACTGGGTTTTGCTAGAAAGGATCAGTCTGGTTTAAAACAGGTAGTTGGTGCCTGGATCTGAGATAGATAGATTTTAAAATCAATGCCTTACATAAACTAGTTAACTTAATATATCATATAGTTTGCCTATAATTAGGCGCTCCCCCTCCTCATAAACGCATTGACAGCACCCTTTATATGAAGGGTCGGGGCTTCTGCCCTGCACTAATAATTATAGTTGCCAATCCCATATATAAAAGCTAATTTGAAAAACAAATACCAAATTCTTGTATTAAGTGGGCACACTCTTAATGCGCACGATCCTGATTCTTTTCTTAACACTTTCATCAATCAGACCATTATTTGGGAGCGAACAGTGGCAAATACGAGAAGTATTTTCCAATTCTGACGGCAGAGTTCAATTTATTGAACTCTATTCGCCGGCTTTCAATCAAAATGCTCTTTCCACATTGACTATTAGAGTCAATGAGCAGGTTATTCAGCCAACAATTGACACTGTCGGAGATACTCGCAACAAACATTTCTTACTCGCCACTGCTAGTTTCGAATCGGAGACAAATGGAATAGTGCCAGATTTTATTTTGCCCGAGCGAACCATCCCGACCAGCGGCGTTATTACAATCCAGATTGGCACTAGAACCACTCGCACATTCACCAATCTGCCACTAGACGGTATATTTTCAGTCAATGCTGAGAGCGAACAGTTTCTCAACTCACCGACAAACTTTGCAGGCGAAGTTGGCGCTTTGCGTCTGAATTCTTCGGTTGGTCAGTACCATTGTGATTCAGGAGATCTTGAGTTTTTTGTCTCCACAAGTGAGGGTGATGTGTTCTTTGTAATCCTGGAAACAATTACTACCGAACCCTTCGAAGTCGAATTCACTCAAGCCACACCACAGACCAAAGGCACAGCAACCGGCGCGAGCTACTCTGATGCCGAAGGCTTACATCTGGACTTTCTCTCTGCTGACTGTCTGGAAAGTAACAGCCTGTACGATGCAGATTTTGAAATAAGTAATGCTGATCCCCTCCGGTTTCAGCTAACTTCCGTCGATCTGCTGGTGCAAGAACAGCAGGACATAAAAATACTCGAAGAAGGAACATCGGAAGGTGCCTGGCCTAACTATTCTGGCAATCTTTCCAGCAACAAGTATTCGCCACTCGATCAAATACACAAACAGAATGTCAATGAACTGGAAATTCTCTGGCGGTGGCGCTCACTCGATAACGATATTGTCGGGCCCGTAAATTCAGCTTTTGAATCTACACCCTTGATGATCGATGGCGTGCTCTACACCAGCACTTCATTCAGCCAAGTAGCCGCGATCGACCCGCTGACTGGCATCACACTGTGGACCTTTGATCCCCAGTCTTATAAATTTGGCCGCCCTCCCAACAATGGGTTTTTGCATCGTGGCGTCGCTTGGTGGGAGAAACGAGATTTACGCGAGAATACTCGAACCAAACGGCTATACATTGCTACGGGAGACGCAAGACTCATTGCCATCAATCCAGATACTGGTTTACCAGTCTATAATTTTGGCAACAATGGAATTGTCGATTTACTGGATGGTGTTCCCCGACAAAATGCCAGCTCCCTTGTTCTGGATCAGGCCCATGATCAGTTAGGTATACCAGAGCTTGCTGGTACCCCCATTCAGATTGGAAACACCTCACCTCCCATCATTTGCCGAGATGTGGTGATTGTCGGTTCCTCCATTCATGATGGTGAGGTGTTGCCCCCGTCTCCTCCGGGTGACGTGAAGGGGTTTAGCGCGCTCACTGGCGAACTATTATGGACCTTTCATACCATTCCAAGGGCTGGCGAATTCGGCACTGAGACCTGGGAGAATGAGTCATGGTCGAGAAATGGCGGTGCCAATGTCTGGGCACCGATGAGTGCCGATGAGGAGCTTGGGCAGGTCTATTTGCCGGTCAGCTGTCCAACCAATAATTACTACGGGGGTCAGCGCCCCGGAGACAACTTATTCGCCAATAGCGTCGTTTCTCTGAATTGTGAAACCGGAGAACGGAACTGGCATTATCAAACGGTCCATCATGATATCTGGGATTACGACTTACCAGCCGCTCCCAATCTCATGGATATCACTGTGGATGGTATACAAATTCAGGCTTTGGCCCAGGTGAGTAAGCAAGGGTATGTATACGTGTTGGACCGAGTTACCGGTGAACCAGTCTGGCCCATCGTTGAAACCCCTGTCATTCCTTCGCAAGTACCGGGTGAAATAGCTGCTTCGACACAACCAATCCCCAGCAAGCCTCCTCCTTTCGAGAGACAGGGTGTGGAGTTAGCGGCATTGTGGAATCCCTCTTCCGTTGATCCATACGTTGCTGGTCCTTTGTACACACCCCCCTCAACGCAGGGCACAATTGTCACGCCAGGAGAAGGTGGAGGTGCCAACTGGGGTGGCGCTTCCTTCGATCCCGAAACCCAAACTCTATACGTGTCCTCGCTAGGGCCTTTCACTTACTTGATTCAATTATTTAGGGCGAATGTCAATTTTTACTATGCCAGACCCGAGTTTTTCCAGGGACACGGGTCTCCCTACATAGGCCCACTGGGAACCATCACTTCCTATGATATGAATGAAGGCACGGTTAATTGGCAAGTCCCCAACACCGAATTTGGCGGTGTTGTCGGGACTGCTTCCTCTATGGTGACCAAGAGTTTACTGATTTACGGTAATCGATCCTTGCAAGAACTTAGATTCTTCGATAAGGAGAACGGTAATTTTTTGAGCTCAGTTTCACTGCCTGCTAGTGTTAGCGGCGTGCCAATGACTTTTCAGATTGGGGATAGGCAGATCATCGTGGTTGCAGTGGGTAAGGGCACGGAGACAACAGAATTAGTAGCATTGGGACTACCATGATCAACAAATTTAGGGGGGCGTTAATTCATGAGTATTTTTGAGTATAGCTCGATAATCGTAGCTATCGTGTTGGGCCTGGCAATAAAGAATATCCTCGATAAATTTTCTTATACAGTCACGGTAAATAATTGGATCAAACAGGGATGGTTTCAATCAATAGTCTGTGTTCTATCTCTTACTATCATACTTGGTTATTTTTGGGGCTTCTGGACTTCGTTCTATGGCATTACTGAAATCGGCTTATTGGAATTTATGCTTGGTCCCTTGATTTCAATTACCAGTCTCTATCTGCTATCTGTTTTCCTACCTGTTCCAGGGTCAAATGAAACCACGATTGACATGGATGATTATTTTTTGAAAGGTCGTAAACCATTTTATACAGTCATGATCATATTCATTGCTCAGTCACAACTTTCCATCTTGTATTACCCCCATACCGAACCCCAACTAGTAGTGTTATACAGTATTCCATTGATGCTTCTGGGTATTCAATTAAAAACAATTCGCGCTCAGAAAATAGCCTATACTGTTGGAGGAGGAGCACTAGCATTTTTAATTGTTGCCTCCACGTTTATAACTCAGACGGCGTAAAGGTATTGGTATCGTTGAAACTGCTGTTTGATGTTGGATACTTCAGGCAACTAATCAGTTGATGAGGAAATAAAATGAGGATGCTCATTCATTGCGCGACGATGGCCGGTCTCATTACTTGTGCGGCTAGTGCCGCAGCCCACCATAGTTTTGCTGCAGAATTCTCCTATGAATTCTTCGGCTCCCGTGAGGGAGAGGTGGTCGAGGTGCACTTCGTTAATCCTCATGCCCATATTTTCTTTGCTGTTAAAAATGGTAACGGCAAAGAGGAAATATGGGATGCCCAATCCTCTGCCCCCCAAAACCTGCTCCGTCGAGGATGGAGTCAAGACTCTATAAAGGTAGGTGATCGAATCACTATAGAAGGCAACTTAGGGCTAGAAAATAGCCGCAAATTGTGGATTATCACAATGACTCTGGAAAATGGTACAGTCATTTACGCCAGTGGGGGAGATAATTGATTTAGTGATTAGGCTCGATCTCTGTTACGCGATAAGTGGGATTTCATAGAATTTGTTGTAAGGGTTTATTTCAACAGTAATCGGGCATTTAAGCTAGGACGGCGCAGCTCACAGATAGACATAACGGTAATGCGTGCTTATGCTGGAAAGGTAGAGAAAGCCTATAACTTAGCAACTTATTAGCAAACCATAAAAAGCGAATAAAAGAGGGTTGAAAATGGACCGCCGCACATTCATGAATCGGGCCGCCGCCGCTGCGGCCGCGACTTTTACGGCTGAGATGACACTAAGTCAGCGCGCCGAGGCTTTCGAGGGAGTAATGATCGATGGCCTTCCGTATCACCTCGCCACACCCATTCTCTGTGAACCGGACCGGGCCCGTTCCATGTTGCCTCCCGGCAGCAATGTTGGAAGCGGTGGAGCGCCCACATCGAAGCTGGTAGCAGGCATGGCCGACCCACGCCTGCCGAGCATGCCGAAAAACCCGACCCTGTTGGACTTTTATCGTTACCGAATTCCGAATCCGTCCCATTTGCTGCAAAGTGCCAACCTCGCCATGAAGAATGGCATGGACGAGAAGGTGATCCTTGCCTGTCTTCTGCACGATATTTCAGTCGAGGGGTTTCTCCGTACCGATCATGGTTTCTGGGGTGCGCAACTTATCGGGCCCTATGTGGATGAAGAGATCTCCTGGGCGATACAGAAACACCAGGCACTGAGATTTTTTGCCGATGAATCGGTGGGTTATCAGTATCCGGCTGTCTATCGAGAGTGGTTCGGAGCAGACTACCAGGTCGAGCCCTGGGTGCAGGCTGAGTATGATGAGGCGCGCGATCACCGCTGGTACATGACTTCGAGGCTGATCACTCTGAATGATCTCTACTCCTTCGATCCCAATGTGACGGATCTCAGCGTCGATCAGTTTGAAGACGTGGTAGGACGGAATTTCAAGCAACCCAAGGAGGGGCTGGGATTCGACGGTTCACCGGTGGCCCATATGTGGCGCACCATGATCTGGCCGCATAGCTGGCTGTAATCGAAAGGATTAGCAAACGTATTTAGGGGTAATCATGAGAAAAACAAATTCAGTATTGAGAATCGCCTTTGCAGGGTGCCTGCTGGCTCTCCTGGCCTGCGGTGAGGCGGAACAACAGGCTTCAGGTCAATCTGAGCCGATAGGCAACAATGTCACAGGAACCAGCGTCGACCAGGATGATATCGGTGGCATCGTCACCAGCCCCAACGGGCCGGAAGCTGGGGTATGGGTCATCGCCGAAACCAACGATTTACCAACACTCTATTCAAAAACTGTGGTAACCGACGAGGACGGACGCTATGTGATCCCTGATCTGCCTACGGCGCAGTATGACATCTGGGTGCGGGGTTACGGTTTAGTCGATTCACCGAAACTCAACGCCGCTCCTGGTCAATCCCTGGATCTGAACGCCGTGATTGCGCCCGATGCCGCAGCGGCTGCCGCCTATTACCCAGCCGGGAACTGGTACTCTTTGCTGGAGATTCCGGCCAAGAGTGAATTTCCAGGTACCGGCCCAGACGGTAACGGAATTTCTCCCAATATTCACAACCAGGCGGACTTTATCAGGCGGGTGACCAGCGGTGGCTGTGGAGCCTGTCACCAATTGGGCAACGCGGCAATCCGTAACATACCTAACCTATTCAGCGGTTACGATACGTCAACTGCCGCCTGGGATCGTCGCGTGCGATCGGGTCAAGCCGGTGGTTCTATGATCGGGTCGCTGGCTGGCATGGGTGGACAGCGAGCGCTTGAGATGTATGCCGACTGGACCGACCGGATTGCGGCCGGTGAATTGCCGCCGGTACCTCAGCGCCCTGCCGGCTTGGAACGCAACGTGGTCATTACCCAGTGGGACTGGGCGGACCCCACCGCCTACTTGCATGATATAGTCGCCACCGACAGGCGCGATCCGACCGTGAATGGCTACGGAAAGCTCTACGGTGCCTTGGAAAACAGCGCGGATTATCTGCCGGTGCTGGATCCGGTGACCAATTCGACAGCCCAGGTACCGGTGTTTCCGGAAGATCCGAATTACAATCCTGAACCGGCCCCTGCAATGGCGGAATCACCCTTTTGGGGTGACGAACCGATCTGGGATTCCTCGACTACGGTACATAACCCCATGTTGGATCAGGATGGCAGAGTGTGGATTACTGCCCGGGCCCGCTCCCCACAAGATGTACCGGCGTTCTGCCAGGAAGGCTCCGATCACCCCTCAGCCCAGGTGTTTCCATTGGGGCGCTCCGGACGACATCTCGGTGTCTATGATCCGGACTCGGAAATCTATACCCCAATCAATACCTGTTTCAGCACCCATCACCTCATGTTCGCCGAGGATGAAGACAACACCTTGTGGACCAGCGGCGGCGGCAGGGTGATCGGCTGGCTGAATACTCGCCAATACCTGGAAACCGGTGATGCGGCCGCGTCTCAGGGATGGACACCCTTTATTCTGGATACCAACGGCAACGGGCGGCGGGACGCCGATTACGTTGAACCGGACCAAGCGGTGGATCCTGCCCGGGACAAGCGTATCAATTCCGGGTATTACGCCGTGTCACCGGCGCCAGACGGGTCTGTGTGGGGATCCAACCTCAGCTATCCCGGTGCCGTCGTGCGACTGGAGCCGGGTGATGATCCCAGCGTTACCGCCCTGACCGAATATTACGAACTTCCCCTCGATGACAGCGGTGATCCAATCGAGGGTTTCTCGCCCCGTGGTATGGATATCGATCGCAACGGTGTCGCCTGGGTGGCCTTGGCCAGCGGTCACATGGCGAGCTTCGACCGATCTCTTTGTCTCAGCCCGCTGAATGGTCCGGAGGCTACCGGACAGCACTGCCCGGAAGGTTGGACCTTCTATGCCGAGCCACTGCCCCAGTTCAAGAATATCGATACACCGGGCAGCTCCGAAGGCAGCTACTACACCTGGGTCGACCAGTTCGATACCTTTGGGCTGGGTGAAAACACGCCGATAAACACAGGAAATCAGTCCGGCGCACTGTTAGCGCTTAATGACGGCGAATGGATTCGCTTGCGCGTACCCTACCCCTTGGGCTTCTACACCAAGTGGATGGACGGTCGTATCGACGACCCTGCGGCGGGATGGAAAGGCCGTGGCTTGTGGGCAACCTATAGCAGCAGGGCGCCTTTTCATATGGAAACAGGCCCAGGAACATCGAGCAAAGTCTACCACTTCCAGATGCGACCTGATCCCTTAGCTAAGTAATCTAGTATCCAGGGACAAGTTATACAAGGCGTCAGGGGAAGGCTACTGTCTTTCTATTCTAAAAGACTTTGGTGTAAATCTATTCTATGCTTCTCCGTCTGTCCAGATTCAGGAGAACCATATGAACAACAATTATTCGAAACTTTTAACGCTTTGTTTAACCGCGTGCACCCTGCCCTTTAATGCATTACAGGCAGACGAATATGAAGACTTAATCGGGGCTGCTGTAAGTAACCCGGCTCGGCTTGAATCGAATAGCAGCCGAGATGAGCTACGCAAACCGGCAGAAGTGATCAAATTTATGGGTGTAAAACCCGGCATGGTCGTGTTGGACCTGATCGCAACTGGTGGATATTACACAGAGATATTAGCCGGAGTTGTTGGTAATGACGGAAGAGTAATTACGCACGAGTTTGCCGACAAGGGAATGGACCCGGATTATGCGATGGCAGCACATATTCGAAATTCCCGACATTTAGACAATGTAGTGCCAATCTATGCTGATCTCAAAGATCTCGATCTCAAAGAGGATTCAGTGGATCAAATTTTCTTCATTCAAAATTTTCATGATCTTTATTTTAACGTTTACAACACTGATCCAGCTAAAACACTTGCCGTTTTCCGCAAGGCCCTGAAGCCTGGCGGTACACTTGCGGTTGTCGATCATGTTGCAGAGGATTCCGCGCCAAGCACAACGGGAAATAGCATACATCGCATCTCGCCCGTGTTAACAAAACGGGTGTTGGGTGAAGCTGGTTTTGTCTTCGAAGCAGAAAGCTATATTCTCATGAACAACACCGATGATATTACCAAGAATGTATTTGCACCCGATGTGCGTGGAAGGACTAGTCGATTTATCCATCGATATACCAGCCCATAGAACTTATTGTATCGTGTACGCCACACCTAAGAACCAGTCGTTTCCTCCGATATTTTTGGGGACCACCGTTGATTTGTCTCGGCGGATGTACGCTCCAATAAGAAGAGGTTCACGATCCAAACATCACTAAAGTAACTTGGACTTGCAGACATAAGCGGTGCTAAAACTACTTAATCATAACTGGCTGACGATATTTCTTACGTTACTCTTATTATCGAATAACAGTTTAGCTTTAGAAATATTAACACACGATTCGCATCAACATTTAGCAGTTGCTAATGCTCATGACGGCCACGAAATGCCAAGTCCTGAAATGGAAATAGAGCGACACACCAATGGTCAGAATGCTTCTTATGACCAATATCAGCACGATGAAAAAGACTGTGTTTGTGATGAAATCTGTTGCTTAAGCTCAGTTGATATAAGTGCTTATCTGCTCAACAATCAAAGCATCCTAGAAGGGTCTCATAAATCAGTCCTTCCCTGTCATTATCGATCTATTATTCTGAATTTATCCCTACCACCACCAACCCGCTAGACCTCCTAATACTCAGTTCTACAAATCCAACATCTGTGGAGGGACGTCGTGTTTATACGAGTTCTATTATCATTTTTATTAATTTATCCGGTGGCGATACAAGCTGACATAGTTGATTACAAGTTCGATATTACGACCATACCGACCAATATTACCGGAGAGCCTGTGGAAGCTTTAGCTATAGCTAATCAAATCCCGGCACCAACAATTAGAGCAAATATCGGGGATACTTTGCGTGTAACGTTTAATAACTACTTGGATGTCACTACTTCAGTACACTGGCACGGAGTGTTATTGCCAGCATCCGAAGATGGCGTTCCTTATTTAAATACTCAACCAGTTTCGCCTGGTGGTTCTCATACCTTTGAATTTCCGATACTCCATGCTGGAACTTATTGGTATCACTCGCATACGGATTTGCAAATACAAAAAGGAATCTACGGCGCTTTAGTATTTTCCGATTTATCGAAAGATTCAGTTTATCAAGACGAAGTAGTCATTTTTTCAGATTGGACAGACGAGGAAGCTGAAACAGTACTTGATAATCTCAAGAAGGCAGATGATTTCTATGCTCTAAAAAAAGATACCGTTTATTCTTGGGGCGGTGTACTAGCTAATGGTTATCCCGCGATTAAGAATCGATTAAATAGTTCATTTCGTCGCATGGGGCCTGCGGATTTAGCCGATGTTGGGTACGATGCGTTTTTAGTAAACGGTAGTGAACAAGCAAAGATTTTTATTGAAGATGAAAATAGTGAGCACGTAAAGCTGCGCATGATAAATGGTTCTACTTCTAGCATCTTCGACGTGGAGTATGCAGGTGGGCCGATGCAGATTATTTCGGCTGACGGACTTGAGGTCAAACCCATCAGGGTAAAGCGTCTACGCATCTCAACGGGAGAGACTTATGACGTATTAGTGCCGGTTCATACTGGAAAATCAATGGAACTTAGGGCAACGTCTTTCGACGGAACAGGTTTTAGCAGTTTATATATCGGTGAGGGAAAGCGCGTTGATGCACCGGCCATTCCTTCACCAAATCTCTATATTATGGAATCTGGCAGTATGAGCATGGACATGCCAACACACAACTTGGATGCTTCAGACCAAAGTCCGCCTATGATGCTCGATCATGAGGAGGTAATTGCCCACATAATGGGTTATGAGGCTCTAAGCTCTGTAAGTAATACTTCACTCCCACATGATCAGGAATGGCGAGATATCGAACTGAGGCTAACTGGTGATATGGAGCGATATGTATGGAGTTTTAATGGAAAAACTGCATCGGAGGACCCGCAAGTTTGGATACGTCGTGGAGAAAATGTGCGCTTTCATTTGACTAACGAAACCATGATGCATCATCCGCTTCATCTTCATGGTCATTTCTTTCGTGTTGTGAATCAACATGGTGAAAAAAGCCCATTAAAACATACTGTTAATGTTCCACCCATGGAATCTATAGTCATTGAGTTTAATGCCAATGAAACCGCCGATTGGTTATTTCACTGCCACAATCAATTTCACATGAAAGCTGGGATGAACAGAGTTGTAAGTTATCAAGGTACTAGTAAATTTAATACGAAGATTAGAGGACTCATTCAACCCTACAAGCGTTGGTTTAATCTAAGTGAGTTTCACGTGATGTCTTCATTCATGGACTATGAGTTTTCAGTCGCCAATGAACGCCACGAGATCGGGGTCGAGTTGGATGCCGATTTTCACGATACTTATGAAGCTCGTTTGAGCTACAAATATCACATTAATCGTTTCGTATCAGTGTTTGCGGGTACCCAAAAAAGAGAACACCACCACGAGGATAGTCATGAAACTGGGATTGCTGGAGTAAATATGACTCTACCGTTGATGATAAACAGTGAATGGCGCGCTGACGATCATGGGGATTTTCGATTGGAGCTTGAGTCTGAGATTCCGATCACCAAACGTATCGTTTTCGATTGGCGCTGGAATACGGATAATGAACATCGTTACGGGATTAACTATCGGCTAAATAATCGGTGGTTTATAACTGTTCATAGTGATACAGAATACGGTGAGGGGATAGGACTTAAATTTTTCTATTAGTTGCAATACGTAGGTGACAGATGAGCCTTTACCCTGCCCTAATGATTACAGTTGCCAGCCATATATTTAGGGGATTGCTGAAAGAGGTATTTTAAGAAAACTGTCCCAATTTGTCTGGTAGAACAGACAATTACCCAATTATTATCAAACAATGATCGGCGGCATTGGACAATCAATAGTCGCTGCTATCGCCCTCATCAATTCTGCCTCTATGGGTTCGACTTCCTGATCCGCGGTGACACAGGCTGCAAAGGCTTTCAGCAGTGCTGGTTTTTGTAAAGGTTTTAACAGAATCAATTCAGCAAGGGCTTCATTTAGCGCCTCAAAATCGATTGAAGCGATTGGCACAATTTGTAAATCCATATCTAATTTCAAGGCACCACAGCCAAAGGCTTGATCGGTCGAAATTCCCTTCTGTCGATTGGAGTGAGCGAGTATAGACAAAAGCAGGGACATTGAAGTCTGGCAGCTTTTAAGGTCTTTTTTGCCCAGTTTGTGGGGTTTTTGCTTTAAAAACACTGAATCGAGGTGATGGAAAACGATTTTTTGCAATGTCCATTCCAGCAGATTCATCTTTTTGTCCACTGCTATCAATTCACTGAAGTTATTTCTAAAAAGTTCGTATTGATTACTTGAGAGCTGCCTCAGACTGGCTATTACAATTTCGACTAGAGGTAAGCGATGCTGTGGTTCAATTCCCTGGCCGTTGGAATCGGCTGCGACTAAAGTCTGCAACTCCTGGTATACACCCACATCCGCACCGTCTTCCAATAACGCCATTTGTAGCTGTCTGGTGGAATCAGTCCTGGCGAGAACCAGATAGTAGATTACCGCCCTCGCACTAGAGGGTTCACGAGCAGCATCGAGAAACATTGGGGAAATCTGTTTTCGGATTTCAACAGCATACTGCAAATGATTAGCATTGGGATTTCCAACCTGGCTGATCACTGCATCAGTAACAAGTACCCCAGTGGCACCAGTAAGAATTGCTGTCATTTTTTGTCGTTTCGAAAGCTCGGTTTCTCTAGCCTTGTCCGCCTCTGGTTCAGGGATTGTGTTTCGGATCAGATCCAAACTACCATCCCAGGCAGGTATTATGGCAGCAATACGTTTCTCAAGTGATGGGTGAGTTGCATATAAACGGCTCAACGGTGATACCTTGGCCTCTTCAAATAGCGCATGACTAATCTCTGCACTACTTGGATTATTCAAATAGGATCGTTCTGCATGGTTTGCAATCCGCATTAATGCCCCAGCAATCCCATTAGGATTGCGAGTAAACTGTACCGCAGAGCCATCGGCTAAAAACTCCCGCTGTCTGCTGACAGCAGCCTTTATCAGATTGCCAAAGAAAGTTCCTACAAAACCTACCACCATTAATCCAAGTCCCAGGAATACTATCCCCCCCGAATCTTTGGAACGATGACCGTAGGCGCCTCCCCTTAAGAGGTGGTAGCCAATGATCCCGAGCACCATGATTCCATGTAGCATTCCAATTAGCCGGATATTTATGCGCATGTCTCCGTGCAGGATGTGACTAAACTCATGTGCAATCACTCCCTGCAATTGATCCCTGCTAAGAGTATCAATAGTGCCACGAGTAACACCAATAACTGCATCAGAAGGCGAATAACCGGCCGCGAAAGCATTGATGCCAGCTTCTTCCATCAGATAAACAGGCGGAACGGGAGTACCGGAAGCAATCGCCATCTCTTCAACTACGTTTAAAACACGACGCTCACCCAAATCTCCACTACCTGCCAGAAGGAGTCGTCCATTCATCATTTCTGCAATCCGTGCCCCGCCCCCCGAAAGCGCACCAATTTTATATAGGCTTCCTATTAGAACTATCGCGGTTACAATGACTCCCACCACGAAAAAGGTCTGCCAATCAAATTGCAGCGAACTCATGGAAGAGATGCTGGACCCTTCTTCACCGAGAAGGCCAAATGCCACCATGACTAGAAGATTCGTCATCACGACGAGCGAGAGCACTGCCAATGAGAAAAGCAGGATCAGTTTGCCAGTATTCCGTTTGGCAGTGTCCTGAGACTCAAAAAAATTCATATCAGTATATTAAGAATAATATTAACTAAAAGAGCCCGATCATGAAATTTCTAGAATGAGACTTTTGGCGCTTCCTGGATTTGATCGCTGTCTTCAAATTCCAACAAGCTGGCATCAGTGCTATGTCCAAATATCCCTGCAACTCCAACGGGTGGAAATGACTGGCGGTATGTGTTGTAGGCCATTACCTGGTCGTTAAAAGCCTGCCGTGAGAAGGCTACTTTATTTTCAGTTGCTGTTAGTTCTTCGCTTAGCTGCATCATGTTTTGATTCGCTTTTAAGTCGGGGTACGCTTCCATTACTACGTTAAATCGATTCATGGCTCCAGCAAGGGCGCCTTCCTGCCCAATTAATTCCTTAATAGCAGCAGCATTACCAGGATCAGCAGCTGCTGCTGCTAATCCTGCCGCTGCTGTATTACGAGCAGCGATTACAGCTTCAAGTGTTTCTCGTTCGTGCTTTATGTAACCCTTTGCAGTATCGACTAAATTTGGGATGAGATCGTAGCGGCGCTTGAGTTGTACTTCGATCTGAGCAAAAGCATTCTGGTATCTATTTTTTAAACTCACTAATTGATTGTAGATTCCAATCAGGTAGAAAAATATGACCACCACAATGACTAAAACTACAATCGTTGAAATTTCCATTGTCAAAACTCCTGTTCAAGAGAAAAGCGGGGTAATTACTACTGAGCCAGTATCGGTATTATTTCATTTATATCAGGCGGTGCACAGGGCCGCACTAGTTATCAGGACGCACCATCTCAATTACGCGACCAGTTTGTTCAATCGTGCCGTCTTCCTTAATAATTTTGGTTTCCAGGCACTTACTTAAAAACTGATTTGGGGAAAATCTGATAATTTTTTTGCTAGTCGAGACATTAAATGTCTCCAATTTTCGTGACACGAAAACTACCCTAAAAATAAATATGTCACTATTTATTCAGTTGCGGCGCGCCGACGTTTACACTAGTGTGTCTTGATCATGACTATTGTTAAGCGACTGAGAATATCGCCCGCATTCGCGTTGGCGGCCTTGCAAATTTCCATAGCAGGTATAGGGTTGACCCGTTCAGACCGTCGACAGATTGAACGTGAAAGCATGAATCGCTTACGCACTCTTTCGCGTGTCGTGGCCCGTTTGGCGATATTGTGGACGTTAATCGC
>Ga0257112_10000473_pt1 | contig 16547 bp, 15 predicted proteins | sample LP_taG_5_FD_191565 | JGI IMG/M metagenome (GOLD analysis project Ga0257112, IMG submission 191565) | Marine microbial communities from Northeast Subartic Pacific Ocean, Canada - LP_J_2015_P26_1000m | ecosystem: Environmental > Aquatic > Marine > Oceanic | place: Canada: Northeast Subartic...
ACCGCTTCGTAAAATTGATGCTTCTGTGGTTAAACCTTGGGCAATATCGCCGAGCTTTCCGATTTGGTTAGCTTCTTGACTAGAAATAGCAGCCAAAAGTTGATTTAATGTATATTCTGTAGCAAAATCCGGAACTTCTACTGCTCCTACACCTGGAATTTGAATTTGAGCCATTAAATTTACCTAATAAATAGAGTTATATATATTTATTAAGGAGGAAAATGCCAGAAGACGCAAATGTTATACTAAATGAATTTTATGACATTAAGGAATCAAAAGAACAAGTAGAACAATTTATAGAAAAATACAAAGACACTAAAGATGCAGAACCTGTTATAAAAATAGCAACACAAGCATTAGATAATTTTTCAACTACAAACACCACCATAGTTAAAAAAGAAGAACCAGTACAACCCACAGAGACTAAAGAACATAATGTACGGCATACGGTATTAGAAACTACTTCTACTAATCCGTTAATGCAGTATCATAGACCTCCGGGTGTTTATGTTGTGTTACCAAGCCAAGGTCATTTTTATACAAATAAACCTACGCTATCAAGTTTAAATGAAGTACTTGTACGACCTATGACTGCTAAAGATGAATTATTATTTAAATCGCCAGACATTTTAATGAATGGTGAATCTTTAATTGAAGTAGTTAAATCATGTGTTCCGGGAATTCAAGATCCTAACGAAATGCCAGGACCAGATTTTAGTGTTTTAATGTTAGCAATAAGATTAGCAACATATGGTAAAGACATGTCTTACAGTGGAGGATGTATTGAATGTGCTACTGCAACAGAATTTAATGTAGATATTGAATTTTTATTAGATACTCAAATTACTCCTCTTGAAAGAGAGTATACAATAAACATAGATAAATTAACTGTATACATTAAACCATATGATCTTCGTTGTCAAATTAGATCTGCTTTAGCTAATTTTGAACGTCAAGCAATTACTAATAATATTTTAGCTGATACCGACACAACAGATGCTGATAAACAAATTGAACTCAGTAAATCATTAAAGAAAATAACCGAAATAACATATGAATTGATATTACGGTCAATTATAAAAATTGATACTCCTAATCAAAGTATTGAAGATAAACAAATGATTGCTGAATGGTTGCATGATGTTGGTAAAAAAACTTTTGAACTTATATCAACAAACATACTAAAAGTAACCGATAGTGGTTTTAATAGTAATGTTGAGTATAGTTGCAAAGATTGTGCTAAAACAAATTCTACTGTTGTTATTTTTGATCCGACAATTTTTTTCGGCTAAGGCTCTTACAAACGTCTCCTGAGGATATCCAGGAGCTTTTTAAAGAAATGAAAGAGGATGTAAGGGCCTTTCAGAAACATATAATTGAATTAGTAGTATATTCGGAAGTTATTTCGTATAATGACGCTTGGAATTTAACTCAAACAGAACGAGAATTATTTTTTGAGATTATGAAAGAGAAGATGGATGCAAAATCGGGGAAGAAAAAAACCGAAATGCTTTAAAAACCGAGAGCTTCTAATTGTTTAATACTGTTACCTGCCGAGGTATGATGTATTCCTGTACCTCCAGCTGTATTCCATTCTCTAATATTTTGTTCATGATCATCAATTAATATGTTAGGTCGGCCATCGTGTGATTTAGCAAAATGTTTTTTATCTGGTCGCTTAACTGCATATACACGATCTTTACTGATACCTAAGTTTTTTTCGCACCACATTGCTTTTTGAATTCCTGGTGGAGGATCCCATATTAACCGAACAGCAGGAATAGCGGTTAATATATATGGTTGGAAGGTTGAAATAAATCCCCAAAGTTGTCTCATATCAGGCATAGGAGGTAACTCTGCCCAAAACATTTTATCTTCTGCTAATTGATCCCACAATTCGTGGCTACCTTTAACGTATCCATAACGTTTTGCAAAGTCGTAACCTAATATTTTTGTTGCCCCTTTAATTAAATCTACTAAAACTCCATCCATGTCGCAGTATATTTGAGGATAATCAACATCAGTTAATTTCATTTACCTTCCTTTAATGATGAGCTTACGCTCATCACGATCTTTCATAACTTCGTTATTCAGATCGAATTACTATACTACTATTTAACTATTTCCTGAGAGTCAAGTCACACTTAGCCTGTTTACGGCTAAGTTAACTATTTCCTTCGGACATAGCACTTTCTAATAGAATAACCATTTGAAAACGAAATTTTCGTTTTCAAGTTAATAGGTTAAGGCGGTTGGGCTGTACCTTTTTACATTCTGCTTATCCAACGCAGGTTTATATAAAGCAATTAGATCTACCTTATATATCTTGCAGGTTCCAAATTGTCAGGAGAGCCTGCTCGTTTTTTTACAGTTTTTGCCAACGGAGATCCGAACGAGCGTACTCGTTCTCAACCGGTCTTACGACAATTGAGGCTGTGGTACCCCTTCAATTGAGAGGTCTTTAATTGAGCCATTGTTTTGTTTTATAAATTCATTGTAGCCTGTGAAAATCCAGCCTTTGTAATGTACATATTGGTGTATATAAAATGAGGAATTAAGTAAGTGTTTTTGGAAGCCTATGTATTTGCCTTTGCGGTTAAATTTTAGTATTAGTAAGTTTAAGTCTTTTTCTTCTGCCACATCTAGTAGTTGTTCTATCCATTCGTCTAATAGCCTAATGTCGTCTTTAAATAAAAATTGGTGAAAAGGAAAGTCGGCATACGACTTACATTCAACATTAAAATATTTCCAATCGTCGGGTGGTATTATGTCTCCCCTGAAGGATTGTACCTGACCTTCGGATAAATATTCTTTCCGTGCAACGTTAGAGCCGCCAACATAAGCACCCGACGAAGGAGTTCTTACAAAGCTCTCACTGTATAAATCTGATAGTTCTTTTGCTACTTCTCTTTCAAATGAACTGCCTTTAGTTTTACTTTTACTTGGCATTAAGTATTTTTAATAATTTCCAAGGTGTAAAACATACAGTTCCTAAACTGAAATAATCTGCACCTTTACTTTTATAATAGTGTACAATATCTATATGATCAATTCCTCCGCCTGCGATAATCTTCACTGAGGGAAAGTGTGTCTTTATGTAATCGATGTGTTTGATCGTGTAACTTATCAATTCTTTTCCGCTCAATCCTCCGCCAATAATAGGCAGGGTGTTGGAACAGTGGATCTGACCAAACCCAATGTCTAATAATCGTTTGATTTCGTCCTCTGTAGATAGGGGCGATATTTTGGCTATACACCATTGTCTTTTATTATCCCAAAACGCATTATAAAACTTAGTAAGTGTTTTATAATTAATTTCTACTTTATCTGTGTTTGGACAACTTAGATTGAGTTCTAAGTTTATATAGTCTGGTATTACTCTTGCAAAGTCTTCCCAATCAATTGGTAGCATTGCGGCAATGCTTATAATTTCTTTACCGTTGTTTTTGTATTTATTAAGTCCGTGTTTTATCCCCGGATTACGGAGTCCTAATTCGTTTTTCCAACCTTTCTTAGAAAAATCATATCTAAGAGTTTTAAATAGTTGTTTAATTAGTCCTCGTCTATGCAACATTGTGTATGTACCTTTAACACTAATTGCGTTTTTATGTTTAATATAATTGCCAAATGGTGCCGCTATAAAAAATTTATTTTGCATTGAGATCGTATCCTCCGAACAGTTAAGTGTGTTCTAATATCTCCTTATCACAACTAAATGATGTAAAACCATCTTCTTTAATTACGTTTAGTATGTCGTCTACTCGCCCTACGAGTTCGTCCTTATGTGATATTAAAAAAACATTTTTATTTCTTTCTCGTGTGATTCTTTTAAGCTCAGCCAGCGCAGACTCAACGCCAGTTGTATCCATTCCTGAATCAATTAGTTCATCGATGAATAATAAATTTATAGGTGTGTTCATAGATTCAAAAATATCTCTAAATGAAAAACTTAAACCCAATATAAGCCTGTTTCGCTCTCCTCTTGACAAGTTATCAAAATCTAAGTCTCTACCATGTTCTGTAATTTCTACACTCATATCGCTAAGAAATTTAACATAATGTGGTAATCCTAGTTTTTGTAAGTAGTATTTAAGTCTTGTATTCAAATATGCTAAGTTTTGGTCTATAATCTTCTTTCTTATGAAAGAATCCTTATTTGTTAGTAGTTTAAGTAAGAATTCTTGATGCTCTCTTAAATTATCTAGATCATTAATTCGAACCCAATTAATTTCCTGTAATCCTTTATTTTTTAGTGTTTCAATTTGATCCACATATTGATTTGTTTCTGCCAACTTATCTTCTAGTTGATTAGATAAAGTATCTAATGTTGTTTTATGATTATAGGCATCACTTATTTCATCGTAATGGGTATTTGGTTGTTTATCTAATTCTCCTAATTCATCTTTCTCTTTTTTATATTCTGTAATTTCTTTTGTGTAATTTTTTAGTTTTTCTTTTTTTGTTTTTAATAATTTTTTATGTAAATCATCATCTAATGGTTTCCCACATACATAACATTCGTCATCTTTTATGCTTGTTAGATCTTGATTTAACTTGGAGATTTTAGTATCTATTTGTGCAATATCTCTGTCTAGTTGCAATATTTTTCTTTGCTTATCACTATATGCTTTTAAGTCTTTATGAGCTTGCAGTTCTTGTTCTATGTCTATGTTAGATAATTCTAATAGTTTACCCTTTAACTCTTCTATATTCTCTATATGTTTTTTATCTCGTAAATCACTACGTCTTTGCAAGTCTTTAATTGTGCTTTCTATTTGTTCGTTTGCTTGTTTTATTCCTCCTATTTTAAATTCTTCTTCCTTGTGTGCATCTTTTGTTTCCCGCACTAACTCTTTTAATAATGCCGCCTTTTCAGATAATAAAGTAATACCTAATAATTCTTCTATTAAGTTACGTTGATCGTGTTGCCTCATAGCAAGGAATGGTTCTGTGTATGTATTGAGTGCCATAACATGTTTGAACATATTATGAGTCATTCCAAGAATTTTATCTATTTGTCTTTGAGTTAATTTGCTCTCACCTTGCCCTTCATCTGTTTCGTCTATTTGTTCGGAATTATTAACATAAAATTTTAGTATACCTGGTTTACGTCCTCGTTCAATTCTATAAGTTGTATTATTATGTATAAATTCAACCATGACAAGCATATGTTTGCCGTTGGTTTTGTTAATTAAGTTATCACGTTTAATATTTGTTAATGGTATGCCAAATAAACCATAAGACAACGCATTAACAAGTGTAGTCTTACCTGTACCATTGCGGGATCCGTCACCGCCTAAGTCTAAATTATTTCCAAGAACCAAAGTTAAACCGGTGTTGTTTAATATAACTCCTTGTGTTACATTACCAACACTCATGAAATTCTTGATGGAAATTTCGTTGATAGAAAGCATAACTTACTATTATACAGTCAGATTGTTATAAATGTCAACCAATTTCTTATTATCTATATGGGTTGATTTGATAGTAGAAAGTTCATTTAATACTATTTGATCGACAGATTCAAATTTGGGAATCTCACCATCAGACCAATCTATTTCGTGTTCATCCTCTCTTTCTGGTAATAATACTATTTCTCGTAAACCATATTCATCTGTAAACACTTGTTTAATATGTGTTGCTTCTTCATATGAAATATCTACGTCTAATGTTACTCTTATATATGTTTTTGGTTTTAAATATTTTTCTGGATTGTCAATTAATTTACTAAGGTTAATTGTTTTAAAAGAAGGAGCATTAGGCCATGCAGTATATTGTGGTTCTTCTCCCCATTCTAGTATCATCATTCCCCTATCATCTTGCCATGTATCAGAATAATTATGAGGAAACGTATTGCCTATGTATATAACATTTTTTTGTTGTTGGCGACTATGAAAATGACCAGAGAATACATATTCCTGATTTTTAAAATGTGTTTTTTGTAATTCTCCTGTGTCTGGCATTGATATTAATTGATTCATTTGGAATCCACCTAATTCAAAGTGTCCAAATATATACCTAGATTTTATACTGGGCATTTCCTTCCATTCATCTTGAACCAACCAAGGTATTATGCTTACATCGCCTTCTGTAAAAATACTATTTACAATATGTACATTATCGTATAAACTACCAAATGCTACACTATTAATTTCACGTTTATCTCTATAAAATAGATCATGGTTACCCATTATAACAAATACATTTGTAAATGCTTTAGACAAAAATTCTAAATTTGACATCGTATAATTCATAGTGCTAACATTAATCGAGGCTCTATGATGATGCCAATCACCTAGGAATATGCAAGTTTCACATTTTGCTTTTTTGGCTTGCTTAATAAACCATTTAACAAATTCTTCACAATCTGTGTTATGTGTTCTACTATTATTTCTTAAACCAAAATGTATATCTGTAAAACATGCTACTTTTTTAAATAGATTATTCATTTAATTTTATCGCCTTTTTTAGATAATAAAATAGAATTAAAAGAAATCATAATTCGTTCACCTTCGCCCCGAAAAGGAAACACCGTATGCAATAACCATGACGGCCACATAAAAACGTCACCGTTTTTAGGTTGAATCCCCCATGTCCCATTATACATAGTATTTGATCCTCCTGGTGGTATCCAGTTTATAGTACCTTGAGGATATGGCACATCAGGAACATCTAAATATACTGCTCCGCTGAGGGTTGCTCCAGATGCAGAATGTTCGTGTAATATATGGAAATCTCCTGCTTTTAATTTAACATACCAAATGGCTTCTATTTTGGCTTGAAAAGTTTTTCCTTCTTTTTTTAATAATTCTATAGCACCAACATCATCTCGCAATGCAATATCTTCTTCAACATGAGTGTTAACAATTTCTCCATATGTTAATGTTAAATTATGAATAAAATCTGTAATAAGTTGAAGGTCGTCTTTGTCTAGATGATCAGGATGTATACCATATATTTCTCCGTTAACTATGCTGTTTTTTTGATTTTCCTTTGCTTTTGTTCCCTGAATAATTTGACCGGTTTTATCTAATTCATCTTTAATATCTTGTCGGTTACTAAGATCATTAACTACCGTTAACATTTTCTGTATTGTATTATTATTCAAAGACATATATAGCATATTAGGTCCAAACGGATTGAATAACCTAACATTTTCTGCAATGTCTGGATCAAATTGAATTTTGCTGTGAAGCATTACACTCCTCCTAGCTCTGTCAGTTCTGCTACTCGTTCGGTCAGTTCTGCTATTCGTTCTATTCGTTCTTCCTCGCTCTCGCCCTCACGTTCTCTTCGTGTTGCTTCTGTTTTTTCGGCAATAGCAATCTGATGGGCCATTTGTCTAGTATAGCTAGGATTGTGACCTGCTTTTTCAAGCAAGTCGTCACGAATATTTTGACTACGTTTTTCTACATTTAATACTCGAGTAAAGGAATTTGTTATTGCGGCGGTATAATATGCAAATGGATTTTGACTTTTACTTTCGTCAAATTGTAATGAAATTTGTGATAATTGCAATAATGCTTGTGAGCGCATTTCATCTACATAAGTATATCCTCGCCAATTTGATCTTGTAGCATATCGTTCTGTAAGTTTCATACACATATTAGCAAGTTCGTCTGTCATGTAACCGTGGGTTACACAAAACTTGCCTGTTGATATTGTGCCTTTCCAATGTGATCGTGCTACTTCTTTATATCTGTTTTTATTTGGATTCCAAACAAGATGTTTCCAAGGAGGAAAATTTACTTTAGCATGATGATCTGCTATTGTTTTCGGTTTATTTTTTCGTCCTGGTTCTAATGGAATATGTGAAAAATCATATACTCTATATACTATATCAACAGGATCAACGTCTACTTCTACATCTTTATCAACTTGTAATCGTTTTTTACGATTAGTAATTGCTTCTTCTTTATGTTCGTCAGTTAATTCGTCTATATCTATTGTGTTTATGTGCTCTGCTACAATTAAATCATAATCTTTAAATTTATCATGAGTATATGCACTATATGTTTGTTTTGAAAAATGTATTTGTTTTAAAATATCTTTATTATTTAGGTAATTTCGTTTTGCGGCCATGTGTCTCCGTGGTTATTTACTACTATTATTATACAGTATTAAGCATCTAAAGTCAAGAATTTTTGGCGATAAATATTAATATGAGAATCCTTGAACTGTTTGAAGCAATTGCTAAAACGCCTGTTGTATTTTATGGGGGCAGATTTCAGCCTATGCATAAAGGACATTATGGTGTATATAAGCACTTAGGTGAAAAGTTTGGTGCTAATAATGTATTTATCGCTACTATGTTTGGCAAAAAACAACAGCAAGCACATGCGGCTGAAGACTTTTCATCTGATCCTTTTACTTTTCAAGAGAAAGCTGATATTATATCTACAATGTATAAAATACCAAAAGATCATATTGTAGAAACAATGCCATATAGACCAGACTTAACTAAAGTAGGAAGAGACCCTGCAACAAATTATGTTATATTAGCAGTAGGTGCTAAAGAAACAAATAGATTAAATGTAGGAAATGTAATACAAGAGTATAGTGAAAATACGTTACTAGAACCTTCTGTTGATCCAGAAACAGGACAAGAACGTGCATACAAATATATTGTACCTTCACAAGAAGGTGGAGTAAATGCTTCATCTTTTAGGGCGGATATAATACAAGAAAAGGACGAAAATAAAATGAGAGAACAATTTGATGATTACTTTGGTGGAATACAAGTTAATCCTGATGCTAGAAACAGAATATTTGGCATGGTAATGCGAGGAATTAGACGATGAAAGATATACGAGCAAGGTTATCGTTGCCACAAAATAGTGATATATTAAAAACTGAAAGTGGAAAAGTAAATCCTATTTTGCTACCACTTAAAAAGTTTCACGGAATAATTTGGCCATATACACCAACTATTAATGTATCGCATCAAGCAGAATATGGTGAATATGACATAACCCATTCTAATTATCCTACTCAATATTTTTCTAAAAGTAGACCGCCCAATTTACAGATATCAGGGCCGTTAACTGCCCAATCTGCGGCAGAAGGAAATTATATGATAGCATGTCTTCATTTTTTACGTATAGTTACTAAAATGCATTTTGGTATGAACGATGAAAAAAGAGGGACACCACCACCTGTATTAAAGTTTAGTGCATATGGAGATTTAATGTTTAGTAATATTCCTGTTTTAGTTCGTTCTTTTGCTTATGATTTAGGACAAGACATAGATTATATAGATATTGAAACAGATTCAGCACAGGCAGGATTTTCAAATGGATTTAGTTCAAAGGTACCTACTATGTTAAACTTGGTAATTGATTTAGTAGTTCAACAAACTCCTAGCAAACTTAGAACAACATTTACTATGAATGATTTTAAATCAGGCAAATTAGTTAAAGATGGATTTATTTAATGGCAACATATAAACCTAATAGTATATACGCATTAACTCCAATGGATTCGGGTAAATTAGGAATTTGGGAAGTACCTGAAGTTATAATTACTGGAAATGAAACAACTACAACGATTTCACGGCACCATAGAAATCGTCCAGATCTTTTAAGTAATGAATTATATGGAACACCACAATTATGGTGGATTTTTAAAATGATAAATCCGGATAAATTAAATGATCCGGTTTGGGATTTTGTTGAAGGGGTAGAAATTTTAACACCTAGTCCAACAGAAGTAAGTGCATATTTAAGTTAAGGTATTAATATTATGAGCGGACATTTAACACATCAACAAGCCAAAGCGTCGGCCGGAACAGGTCTTAGTCTTTCCGCATCCGAAGCAAAAGCATCTTTTGCACCAAAAGATGCTTTAAAATATTCAACTAAAGGATTTTTGGGTAATGTCTTGAGCTCAATGCCTTCTGCTACCTATTACACTAGATTAAGTATTTGTCATCCAACTATTGTACATAATTTAGCGTTAAACAATAAGAAAAAAATAATAATTGCAGAAACTGCAACTACTGCAATATTTGCAATTACAGATTTAGAAATAATTCATAGTGTTAGTTGGAATAATCAAACTAGATCAGCACTAGGAATAGCGGCAAATATAACAATAGTTGAAACACATGGTGCGGCTCTTTTGGATTATATTAATAAAGCATGTAGAGATTTAGGTGTTAAAACACCTAAAGAAGCAACCTACTTGTTAGAAATAATGTTTAATAATGGTAATGCAGAAAATGTAGAACCAGGACAATCCGCATATTATTTTGTCTACCCAATTCAGTTTTTAAACATGAATATATCTATTAGTGAAAAAGGTGGCCAATATAGAATTTATGCACAAGAGCCAGGAGTAACAGCATATGGCGGACAAGTAGGACCTACAATAAAAAATGTATCAACTATTGCCGCATCATCTTTGGGCGAATGGGCTACTGGGTTCCAAAAGTTTTTAAACAAATGCGCTCAAGATGAAGTCGATGCAAAAGCACATTTTGTTAAAGACGAATATTATATTGTAATAGATAAGGAATGGGAAAAGTATAAATTTTCTAACTTAAAAAATTCATCAAAAGAAAATAATCAATCAACACGATATCATATAGATAATTCTAAATTACTGATTCAAATAGCAAAAGGTTCTCGTATTCCTGATATATTAAATTCCGTAATGGGAGCAACAGAAGAATTTCAACGAGTTAAAACTACCGATGGTGGATTTATGCGTGAAATGGGTACAGATGGAGAAATGAGTAATTCGAAAAGTATTCCGGAAATTTTTCGTTTGGTTTGTGATATGAGATTTGGAAAGTTTGATATAAAACGAAAAAGATATTCAAGAAAATATTTGTATTCATTCCAATCATATAAAGACGCAACAGTATATTCCGGAGAACTTGCAACTCAGTTTAATGATAAAGATGTAATGAAAGAAAGGGTAACTAAGTTATTAAAAGAACGATTACTTACAAAACGATATGATTATAATTTTACAGGATTAAACACAGAAATATTACAGTTTGATATAAATTTTGATCTTACATATTTTAGATCTATCCCTATTAGAGATGGACACCAAGCTCAACTAACAGCGGTAAATGATAGCCACACCATGACAACGGGTCTGGGTCCAGAAGGTAAAGAATCTAAGAAAAATAGAACGGCAAATGATGTACCCCCATCTCTTAGAAAATATATTGGCAAAACATATGGTCCTTTAAGTGATCAAGGATTGGTATATGGTGCTAATCCTCAAGATGCTGATGAATTAGAAAAAGCACAGGCGGCTCTTGCAAGCGAAACTTCAACAAATATTAGAAAAGGTAGCGGACTGTACATTGAATCATATACATTACCTTCAACTCAGGCAAATGTTTCATTCCATACACTTTCATCGGATACTGTTGATAGTGGTAATGCTTTACAACAAAATGTAACACCTGACAAAAGCACAGGACGAATAAAATTAGGTAATATGTATATGGAATTAACAGGTGGTTCGGAATTACAAAAAATTAATATAGAAATTAAAGGGGATCCATATTGGTTAGGTATGTCAAATTTAACTAAACAATTTAGAAACGCAAACACAGGCATAGCAGATTTTGCAATATACGAACAAGGTGCTCCTATGTTTTGGTTAAATGTGAATAGTCCAGTTGAACCAGATCCAGATACAGGAAAAATGGAATTTGTAAACAATGTAACAGTAAGTGGAATATTTAAAGTAACAAGTGTTATATCTCGATTTGTTAATGGTGCCTTTACCCAATCATTGGAAGCAATTAGAGATATTGGAACTAATTATGAAATAGCCCGACCGACTTTATTAAAACATACAAGTGAAGAAATAATCAGCTTAGAAGAAAGAGCAGTAAAAGAGAAAGCCTCGCACCAAGATGCACACTCAGATGATGAAAAAGGACGAGGCCGACCTCAAGAAACGTTTAATCGGGAAAAGTTTGACGACCTTCAAGCGCATGAACAATCTTATGCAGATGCATAACAGGAAACAAAATGGCAACATATAAAACACAATTTGGAGAAAAACCACCAGTAGGTAGTTACACAGGGTTTGGAGAAAGACCAGATAAAGATGGTAATTGGTCTTTTCCTAGTACTGATGATATTGGAACTAATATTGAAATAGCAAGATTACATCCCAAGTTACGAAAATTTGCGGCAACTTTTGTTAAAAATGCAAAGGCTCATTCAAGTGTTTATGTTATTAAAATTGTAACAGGAGTTCGACCATTATCTAAACATAAAGAATTACGTAAAAAAGATACACTTAAACACAATTATAAAGATAGTCATCATTTAACTGGTACTTCATTTAGAATAGACGTTGTTAGTATTAATAGTGTTTCAAAAACAAAATATTTACACGAGGCCGATGGATCTATAACAACCACAAATGAAGCACATTGGAAAGAAATAGGGCAACTTGCAGAAACTCAAGGATTTCATTGGGGTGGTAATGGTGGTGATAATTTATTTCAACAATATGCTAATGCCAATTATGGTAAAGGATGGAATAAAAATTATTTTGAATTTAGAGATTGTGGAAGACGTCGGGGAGCAAAAAAATATTGGTCTAGAGTTAAAGATGCAGACCAATGGTTTGAATTGGGGTGTTTACCGGAATGAGACCAAAAGAATTTACAAAAATGACGGAAGCCGAAGGAGCTGGTGTACAAATTAAATCTATGCCTTATATATATAGGGCATATATTAAACGATCATTAGATAAAGCCAACATGGGTAGGTTGCAAGTTTATATTCCAGAAATTGCTCATCCTACTAGAGAAGATACTTGGATTAATGTTAGATATTTGTCTCCGTTTGCAGGTGCATCTAATCCGTATGAAATAAAGCCAATGTCTACAGAATTTAAAGATACCCAGACTGCTTATGGTTTCTGGATGGTTCCGCCTACAATGGAAACAGAAGGTTTGGTAGGTTTTATTAATGGAGATATAAATGAAGGCGTTTGGTTAGGATGCTTTTTCCAAGAAAATGTTAATTTTACTGTACCAGGTATTCCATCTGCAATGACATATGAAGGACCAGCACCAGGCGCAGAAAAAAACAAATATGATAAAAAACCGGAGCTCCGTCCTGCTCATAAAACAATGAAAGAGGCTCTTGAAACACAAGGACTTCTTGGCGGAGAAAAAGGTGAGCATAATGATGCGATTAGAGGAACTTGTACTAGTGGTGCTAAGAGAGAAAGTCCTAGTAAAGTGTTTGGAATATTAACTCCAGGTCAACATCAATTTGTAATGGACGATGGTGACGATGCTGGGATTGATAAAGGCATACGATTACGGACTGCTGGTGGTTCTCAGGTACTACTTAATGATGAAAAAGGATTAATTTATATTATTAATTCTGCAGGTACTGCATGGATTGAACTTACCAATGAAGGTAAGATGGATGTATTTTGCACAGATGACATATCTTATCATTCACTTAAAGATTTTAATTTACATGTAGATGGTGATATTAATATACAATCAAAAGGAAGTATAAAGATACGAGCAGAAGGAGCCGATGGAATTAATATAAATGCTACCACCGGTGATTTTCAAATGAAGACTGCTGGTAATTATATTATACAAGCAGATCTAGACGGAAATCTTATAACAGCAGGCGGAACAGTAGTAAAGGCCGCAAGATTAGATTTACAAGGTGGTGAAGCAGTAGAGGCAGAGCCGCCTGAACTTATTTCATTGGCAGACAATGTCAGCGTATTAGATAGTGTTTGCACACGAGTACCAGAACACGAACCATGGCTAGGACATGAAGATAAAAAATTAATACTACTAGGTGAAGGTTTAAAACCGGGGTTTACAGGAAAATGAAAAATGGCTACTAGATATAAAGAATTACCGATAGAGATTAACTACGATGATCAATCATTATCGAAACAATATTCGTCTACTCCTGTAAACACAAAGTCGGCCTCAATAAGTGATGCCGGTCTTGATTTTATGTTAGGCAAAGAATTATATCGCGGACATCGCCATTGGGATGGTAAAAAATATGTAATGGGTTATGGTTATAGCGGTAGTGCGTTTTCCAATGGTATTACAGAAACAAATGCATATAGATTATGGATAACCGATGTTACTAAGGCGCAAAACAATCTTCGCAAACGATTAAACAATAGTCCGGAATTTGTCTTACAACACCAATGGGATGCTTTAGTTAGTATGTTTTATGATACCGGTTCAATAGATTATACTACAACCGAAGGATATGAATTTGATTTAATTTATTTCATTCAAAAAGGTACTATTGATCAAGTATCATCTGCAATACAAATAGATAATAGAAAACCTACTCGTAGAGTTGCAGAAGCATCATTATTTAGATTATGCAATTATGGTAATATGAAACCTAGGTCATGGTTGCGAAATGAAGGCATTCAACATATAAGAAAAAACTATCTTGCTCTTAAAGACAAAGACGGTAATATTGATAAAACTGCCCAACATCAAGCACAATATTCTTATTATAAAGAAACTTCTAAATTTATAAAAGATATATCAGAAATTGATAGACGTAGAATTATATCTTTAATAAAGCAAGAAACAGATACTACAATTGATTCTAGTACTCCTATTGAACAGTATGTTGTTAGAACTACACCCGAATCAGAATACAAAAAGTTTAGTACATTAATTACAACTACAACAACTACAGAAGCACCGTTTACTAGTTTACCTATTACGTATACTCAATCAGAATCGGGTTCTACTGCTGGCGGAGGCGGCGGTGGGTCAAGTGAAGGCGGCGGCACATCTACACATTCACATATTATTTCACAATGGTTGCCACCAGGCGGTGCTGAAGGACAATTTATAAACCATTTAGGTTCGTGGTCAACTCCTATAGGTTCTGGCGATAATTCATTTAATGGTGTATTTGCAAATTTAACTGAGGTACCAACAACTATTGCTGGGTATGGTATATTGGATGCATTTATAGGAAACTATAATGATTTAACAAATAAACCTACTTTGTTTAGTGGTAGTTATGATGATTTAACAAATGTACCAAGTAATTTTACTGGAGCATCTTCATCTACAAGTGGAGCATATGGATTTGTTCCAAGTCCTCTAGCCGGCGATCAATTAAAATATTTAAGTGCCACAGGTATTTGGTCAGTACCACCTAATACAACATATGTTAATTCAGATTGGAACCATGATCTATTAACTAATTTTTCGGAAGACGAACATATAGATTGGACACAAGATCAATCAGGGATTCCTAAAGAAATACATGTAAACAATTATGCTGGCGGGTCTCCATTTGGGGGAGCAACATCTAGTACAGACGGAACAGCAGGAACAGTACCTGCACCAGTAGCAGGGGATGAGCTTAAATTTTTAAAAGGTGATAGAACTTGGGCAGTAGTTACTAGTTATGATCAAACGTTAAACACAACAGACGATGTAACATTTGATGACTTAATTGTTAATGGTAATCTTACAGTTAGCGGAACAGAAACAATAATTAATACTTCTAAATTAGAAGTAGAAGATCATACTATAGAAATAGGCAAAGTTGCTACTCCGACAAATGATACAGCCGATGGCGGCGGTATTATACTCAAAGCCGCAAATGATAAAACTATTACTTGGAGCAAAACCACAGACATGTGGGGCTTTAATACCTCTGTAAATATCGGTGGACTAGTTCATATATCAACTGAACAAGGTTCTACTCCGGCCCTACCTGCAGACGGAGATGGCGGATATTTTTATACAAAAGCAGACGGAAAACCATATTGGATAAGTTACGAACAACTTGAAATAGATTTAACCGACACAGGATCTTTAACAGGATTATCTGATACCACAATAACAACGCCTTCGTCAGGTCAAGTATTAACATGGAACGGAACTGCCTGGATAAATCAAGCAAGCTCCGGTGGTGGTGGTGGTGGATCTCCACTAACAGTAGCAGAAATAAACGACCCTAGTTCCAATGTTAGTGTAGCATCTGTAAGTCAAATACAATTTGATGTAGACAGCGGATTTGCTTTAACTGATTTAACTGGTGGTGTTGTTAAAGTTGCAATGGAAAGCACCTTTAAAAAGTGGAATGTATCAGGACAAGATACACTAATAGCAACAGCAGTTGACGAAGTTACATTAGCACAAGGTGCCGGTATAACATTAACTACAACAGCACCACCAAGTACCACACAAACATATTATGTAAAATTTAGTAGTGGCAAATATATTTTTGAAGATGCAACAGGAAATGTTGGAGCAGGTAATGCTATTACATCTTTTAATTTTGTAACTGGTGGTACTTATGTTTTTGATACAAGTAATTCAACATTAGTACCCACGTCTACACAATTTGAACTTTCAACAACAACAGACGGAACACACAACTCAGGTACAAGATATACAAATGGTATTACATATGGTGATTCGGGTGGTAGAATTGCTGATGGTACCGCAGGAGCATTTTTACAAATAAAAGGAAAGAATGATACTGCTACAACTTTATATGATTATAATGAAGATTCGAGTGGTTCAG
>Ga0257112_10000477_pt1 | contig 16426 bp, 19 predicted proteins | sample LP_taG_5_FD_191565 | JGI IMG/M metagenome (GOLD analysis project Ga0257112, IMG submission 191565) | Marine microbial communities from Northeast Subartic Pacific Ocean, Canada - LP_J_2015_P26_1000m | ecosystem: Environmental > Aquatic > Marine > Oceanic | place: Canada: Northeast Subartic...
TATCGGCCGCTGCTGAGGTTATAGAATGTCGTGGCTCAACATGTGCGAAGAAACCTCTGTTCTCTGATCGTAATTTTCCATAGCTAGATGAGTAATGTGCTGGAGATATCCATCCACCTATCCAATCTGCTCCAAAGGATAAAACATTTTCAGAATTAGAGATATCAATAATAGGTAAATCATACGAACCGAAAAGGTCATTTAATGCATCATATAAATTATATTGATCCAAGGGATCATACGTTAAATATCTACCACCTCTTGATTGAACAAATTTTTTTGAGACCCATCCTGATGTACTTTTAGTTGGATTAGTTACAATTACAATTTTTTTATTTTTTTTAGTTGCTTCAAATATTAATTTATTAGCTTCAGCTTCCGAAGTATTTGAGAGGATACCTTTTTTTGATCTTCTTACTTTATAGGTATTTAATCTGTCAGGATTATAATGTACCTGCAAGGCAGTATCATAAATAGTTCTGGAACCTTCCCGAGTAATTGGATGATCTGGATTGCCTTTTATTTTTTTTATTCTTCCTTCCATTACCCTTACTAAAATTCCATCACCAGGAGCTCCTTCACTCCAATTTGTTGCATACCACTGATCTACACCTCTTACAAGATCTTCAGGCATATCTACTGGACTTTGAACAATGAGTTCTTTTTCAGGAATTGAGCATGCGGCAAATAATACAGCACCAGCTGCAGATTTACCACTCAGCGTTAAAAATTCTCTCCTGTTTAGTTTCATAAAATTACCTTAAATATTTTTGGTTTATTAATGATGACAAGCAGCGCAATCTGTTGGTCCTCCATTTTCTCTATGACAATTAACACATTGACCCATCTTTAGAGGTTCCACTTGATGCACCTGTTCCATATTGGCTACATCTCCGTGACAAGTTGAACATACTTCTGAAGATAAAACATTTTCTTTTCCATAGATATTTAAATGCTCGGGTATATTTTTTATCGCACCTGGATTGTTTGTTAAATAGTTAATGTGAGCTGAATGAACAAACCGAACATGATCAGGTAGCCTATGCACCCTTTTCCAGTTGATTGGTGATGCTTTTTTAGGATCAACGATCACTTGATTGTTTTCTGAATAAATACCCGCACTCTCTCTTAACTTTTTCAATTCTTCGCTATTTTCAGATCCAATAGCTCTATGGCAACTAGCGCATAGTTCCACTGCAGGAACGTGTGCAGAGGAGGAATTTTCTACAGTTCTATGACAATAAGTGCAATCCATACCTAAACCACCTTCCGTTACCGGACCTGCATGTTTTGTGTGCGGGAAATTTATTGGTTGATCAAAGGTTTGCTCAAACCCTAATACGGGAAGAGGTTGTCCCAACCAAGCATTTATTAACCCAGCAAATAAGATTGCTAAAATTGCAATTGTGGAAAGCCCCCCTAATCCAATAATAGGTACTATAACTTTCACCCATGTAGGAGTTGTCTTATCTTTTTCTTTTATAAATGCTATAAATGATTTTAAGATTATTTTCCTCGTATTTTTATTAATATGTTTTAATCGAATTTAAAATATCACTGCCAAAAACTAGGATAAATTTCTTTTAGAATTGCATAACTCTGAAATCCTGCTAAACAGAAGAAAAGAATTATACATGTTACTCCTATACCACCCATCAAATATAACCCAAGTCTTAGCTTGTTATATTTTTCATTGATTGTCTTAGTCGCTACGGCTGAAGGAATTATAGCGTGTGCTATTAGTAAAGTGGGTCCTGTGATAATAGCTGAAATCAGAGCTAGCCATAGAAAAGTTATAATAGTTCCTAAATTGTTCCAATCATTAGCATTAGGTGCCAATGGATCCATTTTGATTTCTCCTCATCATACGGTAATAATTACAGTAAAGAATAATAAAGTATTGCCTCATTAAACATACTTATCATTTAACCTTTAAAAGATTAAATATTTAAAACAAATAAAAAATCAGCCATACAAATTTTACCTTCGTTCATATTAGAACTTCAAGAAGTTTCAAGCCATCTTTAACGTAATAATTACCAATTAATCGGTAAAATATAAATAATGTCACTGTAGACTATATTTATTATCAATACTCTAATAATAAAAATTGATTATATAAAGAATAAAATAATTGAATTAATATAAGGAATAACTTTGAAAATCGAAAATAAATTGGAATGGATCTATGAAACATTGATTAGAATCAGATTTTTCGAAGAAGCAATGTTGGAACAAACTTATAAGGGGAATTCTATGGGTGTGACACATCCTTCTGATGGACAAGAAGCGGTACCCACTGGAATCTGTGCACATTTAACGGAAAAGGACTGGATAGGATCAACTCATAGAGGGCATGGACATTGTATAGCAAAAGGATTAGAGACAAAAAAAATGATGGCAGAAATTATGGGAAAATTTACGGGAAATTGTAAAGGAAAAGGTGGTTCAATGCATATAGCAGATTTTTCAAAAGGGATGCTTGGTGCAAATGCAATTGTTGGAGCTTCTATTCCTTTGGCTGTTGGCGCAGCTTTAACGGCCAAATATCAAGGGAAAGAAAAAGATTCTATAGGTGTCGCATTTTTTGGAGATGGCGCCTCATCACAAGGAGTTCTTCATGAATCAATGAATTTAGCATCTATTTGGAAATTACCAGTAATATTTGCTTGTGAAAACAACCAATATGCAGAAGCTACTCCTGCATGGTATGCTGTTTCTATCGAGGATATAGCTGATAGAGCAGCATCATACAATATACCTGGAGTAGTAGTCGATGGTATGGATGTTTTTGCTGTTTATGATGCAGCTGAACAAGCAGTTAAAAGAGCAAGAGAAGGTAAAGGACCAACATTCTTAGAATTTAAAACTTACAGGTATCATGGTCATTTTCACGCTGATCAACCGGAGAAGTATAGGACATCAGAAGAAGAAAATTTATGGAAAAAAAGAGATTGTATTATAAATTTTGAAAAAAGGGTAATAAAGCAGAAACTTATTAATAAAAACAGACTAGATTCAATAAAGAAGAAGATTCAAAAAGAAATTGAAGATGCTGTAGAATTTGGACTCTCAAGCCCATTGCCCCCAGAAGAAACCCTATATGAAGATGTGTATGTTAATTATTCTAATGACCTAAGAGGTTTCAGATAAGAATATTGAAAGGAAATTTATATTGTTTAAAGATACAGATAAAATAGGACCTGGCAAAAATGTTGAAGGTACTGAAATGCGCTATCGAGATGCTTTCAATCAAGCTCTAAGAGATGAGTTGAACAACGATAAAAACGTTTTAATTATAGGAGAAGATATTTCCGGAGGATTTGATAAAAAAACAAAAGAGCCTCTTGATGCTTGGGGAGGTCCTTTTGCAGCAACAAAAGGATTGGTTCAAGATTTTGGTAAAGATAGAATCATGGATGCTCCGATTTCAGAAGCAGGTTTCGTAGGTGCAGCAATAGGTGCGGCTTTAACTGGGCTAAGGCCAGTAGTAGATTTAATGTACTTTGATTTCACTACTGTAGCATTCGATCAATTGTTATCAAATGCAGCTAAAAGTAGATATATGTTTGGAGGGCAAACAAAAGTTCCATTAACACTTTTTGCTAGATCTGGAGGAGGAACAGGCCATGCGGCACAACATTCAAGTGCATTTTATTCTATTCTTGCTCATATCCCGGGCCTAAAAGTTGTAACACCTTCAGATCCTTATTCAGTGAAAGGTTTGTTATCTTCAGCAATTAGAGATGATGATCCTGTTTTTGTTGTGAATGACAAAAAATTAATTAATATGACAGGTTTTGTCCCCAATGAAACTTACCAAATTCCTTTGGGTAAAGGAAGATATTTATCAGAAGGTAGTGATATTACTTTAGTGGGCATGAGTTATACATCAGTAGTTTGTATGGAAGCTGCTAAAGAGCTAAAGAAATTAAATATAAATGCAGAAGTAATAGATTTGCTATCCTTATCACCACTTGATGAAGACATAATTCTTGAATCTGTTCAGAAAACTAATAGAATTGTTATAGTAGATGAAGATAACCCTCGTGCTAGTATGGCAAGTGAGGTTGCGGCTATAGTTTCAGATAAAGCCTTTGACTATCTGGATGCACCGGTCAAAAGAGTTACAGCCCCACATACACCGGTACCATATAGTAAAGGGTTGGAAGATGCTTTTTTGCCTAATAGTGAAGATGTTATTGGCACAGTAAAAATGATAATGGGCGCTTAATTTTCTTTAGAAAAACTATTGCCAAATTCTAATAGTTTTTTAATATTATTACATTTTGCTTGTTCATCATTTAGTGCAAAATTTATTAAGCTTAAATATGGATAAATACCCGAGTCATGCGCATCAGACCAGAGAAATTGAATAGCATACTTCCCTATGATAAGGTAATCTACTATTATAATATCATCACTAACCTGTGATACATTTAATAATTTTTTTCCTGTGAGTTCTTCAACACAATTTGCACATGCACATTGCAATCTTAGGTACTTATATGGGTAAAAACATACTAAATCATCATTCCAATAAATTTCTAACCCATCACTTAACCTATTTACAGTTTGTGGTTCCATAAAATAATATTAATCCCAATATTTAGTTACTAAAAATATAATTTTTACAATTTTAAGTCTAAATTAAAATAAAATTAAAAGTAAACAATTGAGAGGTAACATATGTATGAAAAAATAAAAGTCGGAATTATAGGAGCTGGTGCAAATACAACTCTAAAACACATTCCTCTACTTCAAAAAATTCCTGGAGTTGAAGTGGTTTCTATTGCAAACAGATCTATTAAATCTTCTAGTGCTGTGGCCTCACAATTTGAAATTAAAAATTATTATGATAATTGGTTAAAAGTGACTGAGGATAGCTCACTTGATGCAATAGTGATTGGTACTTGGCCGAATTTGCATAAAACATTATCAATAGAAGCTTTGCAATCGGGGAAACATGTTTTGTGTGAAGCAAGAATGTGTATGAATTCATTAGAAGCTGAAGAAATGCTTTCTTGCTCAAAAAATCATCCTAACTTAATTGCCCAAATAGTACCAGCCCCACATACTCTTCCTATAGATAAGACTATAAAAAGATTGATTTCTTCAGAATATATAGGAGATTTGATTAATTTAAGAGGCATGGTTACAGCGAGCAATGATTTTCCAAAGAAAAATGAAGATTTTCATTGGAGAAATAATAGAGATTTATCAGGTAATAATATTATGCAAATGGGGATTTGGTATGAAGCAATTATGAGATGGGTTGGACCTGCCAAATCTGTTTTAGCAAATGCCCAAACTATTATGAATCCTCGGTTAGACGAAACGGGTAATTTTGTTTTCACTGACATTCCGGATCATTTGGATGTATTATGTGAAATGATAGCAGGAGGAACAGCAAATTTACAATTTACTATGGTTTCAGGTATGGCACCTGAATCAGAAATGTGGATTCATGGTACTGAGGGAGTAATAGTAATTAAAACTGAACCTACTCAAGATGCGGGCGCTCCTAACCTAAAAATTTATGGTGCACAAAAAGGTCAAACTTCCCTCACTGAAATATTAGTACGAGATGATGAACAAGGCTCTTGGAGGGTTGAAGAAGAATTTATAAATGCAATTCGTGGAAAAGAGGAAATTACCCATACATCTTTTAACGATGGCGTTAAGTATATGAAATTTACTGATGCAATTTTTGAATCCTATTCAAATGGAGTAAAGATTAATTTAGATTGAAGGTTTGATTAATGAAAGAAAAAATAGATTTAAACGCTGACATTGGAGAATCTTTTGGAACCTATAAGCTTGGTGAAGATGAAAATATTGTTTCTTTTATATCTTCAGCAAATATAGCTACTGGTTTTCACGCAGGAGATCCTAATTGGATGAAAATAACAATAGATTTGTCACTTTCAAATAACGTGAAAATAGGAGCACATCCCTCTTATCCAGATTTAAATGGTTTTGGTCGTAGAAATATGGATTTAAATTCTTTGGAAATAGAAAATATTATTAAATATCAAGTTGGATCAATGATTGGATTTACAGGATTGAAAAATCTTCAACATGTGAAACCCCACGGTGCTTTATATAATAAAGCAGTAAACGACCCAATGGTCGCGAATTCTATAATTAAAGCTATTAAGTCTATAAGTTCAGAAATTATTCATGTAGTTCTTGCAGGATCTTTATGGGAAAATTTGGCAGATGAATCAAATGTAAAATATGCTCGAGAAGCATATGCTGATCGAGAAATTATGTCAGATGGATCATTATGCCCAAGAAACATAGAAGGATCGGTTATAACTGATAAGGATTTAATAGCTAAAAGAAGTTTAGATATAGTATTAAATAAAAAAGTACAATCATTTGAAGGAGATTATGTTAATGTTGTTGCAGATACAATTTGTCTTCATGGTGACACAAAAGGTGCCGTTCAGATTGCAAATGTAGTATTTAATAATCTTAAAAAAAATCATATTGATATTGTACCAATGAGTGAAATTTTATGATGATGGATTATGAAGTAATCCATCACGGAGAATCAACGATTGAAATTTCCTTAGGTAAATCTATTGATATGAAGATAAATTTGGTCATTCATTCCTTTTTTTCATTTTTAACTGATAATTTGGATAATCGTACCAATTATATTGTAGATTTTTATCCAACATATCATTCTATATTTATTGATTTCAATGAACTGAAAACAGATTTCTATCATATAAAACAAAAAATTGTTGAATTGATAAAAGAATTTGAAATTGTTGGTTTTGACGATAATTCCAAAAAAGAGATAATAGAAATCCCTGTTAATTATGGAGGTAAAGACGGATTTGATCTTGAAAAATTGTCCTCCATTGTTGGATTATCTGAAAAAGAAGTTATACAAATTCACACGAAACCTCTGTATAAAGTATTTATGATAGGTTTTATGCCAGGATTCCCTTATCTAGGAGGTCTAGATAAAAGAATTTCATGCTTAAGATTAGAAACTCCTAGACCAAAAATTCCAGAAGGATCTGTTGGAATAGCTGGTGACCAAACAGGAATTTATCCTTTTGCTACTCCTGGTGGTTGGAGAATCATAGGAAGAACAGAACTGAAACTGTTTGAAATAGACAAAACTCCACCAACAAAAATACCAACTGGATCTTTCGTAAAATTTATTGAGGTATAAATATGCTGGAAATATTAAAAAGTGGATTATTTTCTTCTTTTCAAGATATAGGTAGATTTGGACTAAAACAATATGGTGTTTCTAATTCGGGGTGTCAAGACCGATATTCTTTTACTTTTGCGAACCTTCTATTAAATAATGATATTAACGAAGCATGCATAGAGATAGTGGGCGGAAATTTTAAATGTAAATTTTTTGAAAAAGTTTCTATTGCTGTCACAGGTCCATCAGAACAATGTTTGATCAACAATGAAAAAAAATTGGAAACATATTCTTCTGCAATTGTTGGAGTTGGTGATGTTTTAGAAATAAAACCAAGTAAAACGGGACGAATTCATTATTTAAGTGTAAGTGGTGGATTTGATTTAAATAAAATTTTAGGATCTTATTCTTATCATTCTCCATCAAGTATTACTGATGAATATAAGCTTAAGAGTAATCAAAAGATAAAGTTTAAAAGACCAAAAATAACGACCCCAGTGATTTTCAATAAAGATTTTTATAAGAAATATATCGAATCAAAAGGGATCATTAAAATTATTTATAACCAGGATATTAATAAACAACTTCAGAATCAGATAGAATCACGAGAATATATTGTAAATATTAATTCAAATCGACAAGCAATAAAGTTAGAATCAGATCCAGTAAAAGAATTTTTCAAACAGAACGAAATCTCTAATGGAGTTACTTTGGGAACTGTTCAAATACCTCCTGATGGCCTTCCTATAATTTTAATGCAGGACTCACAAACTGTAGGAGGATATAAAACAATTGGAGTTGTCCCTAAATACCAAATTCCAAGCATAGCTCAAATTCAACCAAATATTCCTATAAAATTTCAAGGTGTTACGCTCTCAGAAGCCAGTAGAATTAATAGAAATATAAATGATGAAATTAATAGAAGTAATTTTATTAAATATCAATTTACTGAGCTATATGTTAATAACAAAAAAATTTCAGTAAAAATTACAGAAAATGATAGTATAATAGCCATAGCTGATGATGATGTTTTTGAAGTATATAAGGAAATAAATTGAATGTTATGATAGATGGTTTGTATCTAACTCTTGTTGGCTTATGTGTAGTTTTTGTAGTTTTAATTTTATTGATGCTTTCCATTTACTTTCTAAATTTATTTGAAGGGAAGTTCTTTTCAAATGATAATAAGCTTGTTGCTAAAGCGGCTACAGGAATCAACAATTCAATAACTAAAGATATAGCAGCTGCTGTAGCAGTAGCGCTCTACAATAAAAACAAAATTAAACAAAATGTCAATCTTGAATATGTAATCAAAGATAACTCTTGGATTACTGTAAATAGATCAAGAATATTATTGAAAAGATCTGCAAGGAAGTAATTTTGAATCAATTTGAATTTATGATAAATAACGAAAAATTTCATGTTGAAATTTTGGAAGAAACTTCAGAAACCTACAAGGTAAAAGTTAATGAAGAGATTATTATTGTAAATAAATCAAAATATGAAAAAGAAAAAGATTTTTCAACGGAAGATTTGATAAAATCTAAGCTAGAGAATCAGGATTCAAAAGTTAAAACTCCTATTAGTCCTCCTGGTAATAAAGCTGGGGATATAACAGCATTAATGCCTGGGAAAGTGATTCAGATAATAGTAAAAGAAGGTCAAAAAATAAAGGTCGGTGACCCTCTTATAGTAATTGAATCAATGAAAATGGAAAACACCATTTCATCTGAGGTAAATGGTACTATCAAATCTATAAATATTCAAATTGATGAAAATGTACAATTTGATCAAGTTTTATTCACGGTTATTTAAAATGATGAAGGTTATATAAATGATTGATTATATTGAGCCTATATTTGAAGGATTGAAAAGTTTATTTTACGACCCCAAAATAATAATTATGTGGTTTGTTTCCGCTATTTTATTTTACTTTGGAATTGTCAAAAAAAAGGAACCTTTGTTACTAATTCCTATTTCTTCGGGGATTTTGTTTGCTAATTTACCGATGGGAGAATTAATAAGAGTCGGAGGTAATGGTGAACCAGATGGTTTCATAAAAATTTTTCAAGATATAGGATTATCTACCGATATTTTACCATTGCTGGTATTTTTGGGTATGGGAGCTCTAACTGACTTTGAGCCAGTTCTGTCAAACCCCAAAACTTTATTACTTGGAGCTGCTGCACAAGTAGGTGTTTTTGCTGCTTTATTGGGAGCATTATTATTAGGTATGACCCCTTGGTTTAACTTTGGACTCTTAGAAGCTTCTTCAATTGGAATTATAGGAGGTGCTGATGGCCCTACTACTATTTTTATTTCGACTAGGATGAGAGAAATTGGTCAGAGCATTCCAAATTTAAATATTATGGATATAGTTGGTGCAACTGCTGTTGCCGCATATTCTTACATGGCTCTGGTTCCAATAATTCAACCACCTATTATAAGACTATTCACTACAAAAAAGGAAAGAAAAATCAGAATGGATTATGCTTCCAAAAAAATATCTAAAAGAACAAAAATTATTTTTCCTATAGCAACATTAATTATAGTGAGTGTTTTGGTTCCTGATGCTTCTCCATTGATATCGATTATGATGTTTGGGAATTTATTGAGAGAAAGTGGAGTAGTTGATAGATTGGCTAAGACTGCACAAAATGATTTGATGAATATAGTTATAATTTTATTGGGACTATCTGTTGGAGCGACTATGCCAGCAAATGTGTTTTTGAAATTAGAAACAATTTCTATATTCATTTTGGGATTATTTTCATTTGTATTTGCTACAATTTCTGGAATTTTATTAGCAAAATTTATGAATCTCTTTTTATCCAAACCAATTAATCCAATGATTGGAGCTGCAGGAGTTTCAGCTGTTCCAATGGCAGCTAGAGTAGTCCAAAATGAAGCTATAAAAGAAGATCCTAGTAATTTTTTGCTAATGCATGCGATGGGTCCTAATGTTGCTGGTGTAATTGGAACAGCTACTGTTGCGGGTGTCTTATTAGCCATAGTTCCAAATTTAGTTAGATAAGAAGATTGCCATGAGACATCTAAATTTTAAAGGTATATTCCCTATAATTTCCACCCCTTTTAATGCTAAAGAGGAAATTGTATATGAAGATGTTCGACGTCAAGTAGACTGGCTCATAGACAATGGAGTTGATGGAATAGGAATAGCTATAGCAAGCGAAATTTATAAACTTAATGATAATGAAAAATTTGATTTATTAAGTACAGTTGTTGATCAAGCATCTTCTAGGGTTCCTATAATTATGAACACTGGGGCTGAAAGTACTTTTTCTACTATTTTTTATTCTAAAAAAGCTGAAGAATTAGGTGCAAATGGATTAATGATAAGACCTCCCTCTTTTATAAAAACCTCACCTTTTTTACACGAAGAATTTTATTTCAATATTGCAAATTCAGTTGATATTCCAATCTTTATGCAAGACCAAAATGACGCAAGCATCTCAAGTGAACAGGCACTCAAAATTTCAAATTTACATGAAAATTTATCTTATATTAAATTAGAAAGTATGCCTACTATACCTAAATTCGATTTTTGTAACAATAATTCTTCTCGTGAAAAATTAATCTTATTTGGCGGCGCCGGCGGATTATTTTTTTTGGAAGAGTTAAGACGAGGATCATCAGGTACAATGCCGGGTTCTACATTGCCAGATGTTTTTGTAAAAGTTTGGAATTTATGGCAAAAAAAAGATTTTGAAAAAGCCCTTTCATTTTATTCTAATTATTCTCAGTTGATAAAAATATTAGCGCAATCTCAAGGTTTATCCAATTGGATTTATAAATATATTATGTATAAAAGAGGTATATTTAGTAAATCATCAATACATGCTAGAAATCCGGCAATGAAACCAAGTAAATTACATTTCCAAGAAATTGATAAACTTTTAGATATAAATAATTTATAACATGGAAAACTTATTTATCATTTATTTTTTACTTTCCTTTTTATGCCTACTCATTGGATTTTTAGGAGGAATGATGGGGATTGCTTTAGGTAGTGTTCGATTACCCATCATAATTTTTTTAGGATTTGAGCCGATCATAGCTTCATCAACTAATTTGATTGCGGTGATTTTTGGTTCAATATCAGGTCTTATCCCTGCAATAAAACAGAAAAGAGTCCCAATAAAATCTTCAATGAAAATAGCTTTTCCTTCAATAATTGCTGCGTTTTTGGGAGGATATTATGCCATACATTTTTCTGAAAGATTTATAATTATAACTATTTCCATTTGTCTATTTATTTCTGGATTTGTTTTATTTTTGAACAAATCTTATGAACAAGAAGATAATTTAAATCAAAGTAAATTAAATTCAATAAAAGAAATATTTTTGGGAGTTTTTATAGCATATTTTGGAGGGCTTATTGGAATCGCACTTGGGGTTTTACGTGTCCCAGCTTTAGTTTATTTTCTGAAAATGAATATTAAAACTGCTGGAGGGATTAATTTGTTACTGACAGTATTTGTAGGATCAGCTGCATTTTTGGGGCATTTATCTGCTGCAGCATTAGACTACAATTTAATTTCTGTAGTTGTTTTTCCAACAATTATTGGTATGTACTTAGGATCAAGAAAAGTTATGGATTTAAATCAAAACTTCCTAAATAAATTTGTAGGTATATTTTTAGTATTATTATCAATAATATTTTGTATTAAATTCATCTAAAGGATGAAATAAATTACCCTTTAGATAGATTAATCTACTTTTTTGTTTCCCAAAATATGTCACCGATTTCTTCTAAAGCTGCTTTGAATTCATTAGCTTTTTCCATATCAACATTTTGTTTTACAAATGAACCTAATTTACATGCATTCCATATTTTTGAATGTAAATCAGGATATTTTTCTAAATGTTCAGGCTTGAAATAATCAGTCCAAATAATCAATATGTCATCCTTGGCTTTTTTAGCATGTTCTTCTTTAACAGAGACATATCTAGCCATAGAATTTCCAAGATTTGCTGATGGTCCTTTTGAAAAATCTAATTCTTCAAGTAACTCAGTCATTCTTATTACTGTCTGTGCTGCCTGGATAGCGTCTCTTGGATCGTATATCCCACATGGGATATCACAGTGACAGCTGACTTTTTTTGCAGGTGAAATTTTATTTATAATGTTAGTTATCATTTTTACTCCTTTTGTACTTAATTTCTGTTTGTTTATAGAATATATATTATGTCATATTTTAAAAAAATAATTCTGATTTTTATCAAAAATCCGTTAAATATTTTCTTATATCGAAGAAGATTTTTACGCATTGAAACTTTTGGAGAAAGTATGAAACCTAATTTTTCCCCAGGGGAATTTTACTTGGTAAAAAGGAATTTTAATCCTTATTTATTTGAGAGATTTGATATTGTTGTTATGCATTGTCACATACACAATAGTATTCATTTAAAACGTATTGTTGGTATTTCTAAAGAAAAAATTTCATATAAGAAAGGAATTTTGTATATTAACGGAGAAAAAATTCTAGAGAAAAATGTGACACACAATAAAAAAATAAACATTTCAATTATTCTTGGAGAAAATGAATATTTTGTAATGTCTGATAACAGAGAAAATTATAACTTTAACTGCGACTCATTCAACACAGGACCTGTTAAAGTTGATCATGTTTTAGGTAAAGTTATTACCTAATTATTTTATAAAAAATTTACATTAAAAGTATTTTTCTGAAATTTTTTTCCCAGATAAAGCTGCTGCCTCCATGGTGTTAGGTAGTTCTTCAATCGTCCAATCACCACATACGAACACACTCTTAAGTTGATTATTTATTTTTCTATTAGTAAGTAGTGTTGCCTTTGGTGATCTAATTACCAGAGACTTTGTGGTTTCAACCTCTCTCTCTATATCAAATTGTTTTCTTACTTCTTGTTCATATGAATTTATTAAATCTTCATTACTGTGCTTTAATAATTTATTTGCATCACTTAAAGAAATTATTAATCTTTGTGTAGTATCTTTGTTTTTTTTATTGTAATAATCTGAGAATACCCACTCTATTTTAGAGTCAGTGAAAACTTTAAAATCTTCATGCATTACAATTGAATCAAACCAAAAATAGATATTTATTATTGCAGATCTATTGGACTGATTTTCATTTGATTCAATTCCCAAAATTGAGCTTGTAGATTCATAATCAGTTGCAAGGATTAAGTTTTCTGTTTCAAATTGTATTTTTTTCTTAGCATTGATCTTAATTATTCCATTTTTCTTATTTTCTATGCTTTCAATTTTTATACCAAAGTGAATATTTGAATTATTTTTTTTTAGGTATTTAGTAAAAGAATTCATAAAAATGTTTTGAAATGATTCTTTGGCATAACAAATAAAGAATGTGTTTTTTGAGTTAAAAATCATATAGTTGAAAAGATTTATTGCAGAATTGTAACTTATCTTATCTATATCGATATTGAATGCTGGAGTACATATGATTTTCCAAAATTTCTCTATAATTTGATCATTTTGTTTGTTTATTTTTAGCCATTGTAAAAATGAAGAATCATTTATGGATTTTTTTGCCAGTTTTAATTTTGCTAAACCATAAATAAGTTTAAACCTGTTAATTAAATTTAAATTTTTGTAATTAATAACTCCAAATAATATTGAAAAAGGATATTTAATAATATTCGATTTGATATAGTAGGTCTTTTTATCTGTAGAAACTGGAATATTTAAAATTTTATTCAAGATAAATTTTTTTTCTAAATTTAATGTTTTTATTATATGTATAAAATTTTGATATGAACTCAAAAAAACATGTTGTCCTATATCAATAAACGTATCTTCAACTTTAATTGATCCAGCTCTTCCTCCTATAAATTTTTTAGCTTCTATAACAGAAACTATATGTCCTTTTTCGATTAAATGTATTGCAGCAGAAATACCTGCTATCCCTCCTCCTATTATTGTTATTCTATTTTTTTTCATTATTTCAGAATGGAAATTTTTACAATTGCTTTTGCTATTATGAAAATTTTTTCTAATTTATTTGTTTTGGGTTTATCAACCAGTATTTTGTGTTTATTTCTTTCAATTTTGTCTAAAATGTTTCTTCCTGAATCGACAAACACTTGAATTAAAATAGCTTGTCTTTTTTTCAAATTGTGTACAAGTTTTTCTCCATCGTCGTATAAAGTTCTGTTATAAAGTACCATTTCTTTCAAAAAGTTGTCAAAATCGTGAAAACTTTTATTGTCAAATACATATTTTTCTTCAAAAGAATCTATTTCTATAGAATGTTTTTTCATAATATCAAGTGGTAAGTACACTCTTCCTTTTTTTTTATCTATTTTGATATCTTGAAGGAAATTTGTAATTTGAAGAGCAGAACAAATTTTATTAGATAAACTTATATTTTTTTTACTTTTATAACCTAATATATTTAAAACTATTTCACCTACTGGATTTGCTGAATATCTGCAATAATCCATTACCTCTGAGATATTAGCATATAATTTTTTACTCTGATCCAATATATTTGCCTTGATTAATTTTTTAAATGGTAAAATATCTAGGTTATGTTTTAAGATTGTTTTTTTAAGTGCTATGAAAATAGGAATCCTTGTTTTCTCTGTGAATAACATAGATAATTCTTTTTCCCATAACTTTAATTTTTCTAATCTGTTCCCTTTAGCTTCATCCCCTAAAAAGTCTACTCCTCTGCAAAATGCATAAACGGATGCGAGATCGTCCATCAATTTATCATCTATAAAAAAAAATCTTAAGGGAAAATTTTCGTAATTATTTTTTAAAATTTCATAACAAAACTTTATTGAATCTTCATAGCTAAAACTACTTGGATTTTGTGGGACCAACAGTTTTTCCATTTTATTTAAATTTCTAAAATTGTTTTGATCAATTCATCATTATGAGATTTTAATATATTTTTATCTACAAAATTATAAAACAAACTATTTGTAATATAATTTTTCACTTTTTTTATCATTTTTTTTGGTTTGTTTTGTTCAAATAATGGGGTTTTATTATTGATAATTCTTATAATGGAAAATTCTTTCGATAGTTCTTTACATAATTTAGATATTTCCCATGCAGAATTATCAACGAAACTACTTTGAACATTTTTGAACAGCCATTCTTTAGCGTAATCTTTATTCTTTATACTGTGAATGTGTTCTAGAATCATTCCAGAAACTACACTATGTTCTACTAGATTTTTTTCTAATACATTAGATATGGACTTATTAAGGTATTTTGAAGTTTCAATCCATCTATCAGATCTTGGAACAGCCCAGCTTATAGGCGGAGAATTCAATAGGATAATTTCTTTGGCAATTACTATGGTATTATTTTTTATAGAATCAGATAATGGTACTGCAAAATCTAAAGAGATAATTTTTTCTGGATCATTTTCTAAAATATGTGATTTCAAACTATCTAAGGGTATTTTTGTAGAATCATATATGAAATAAAATCCATCTCCATCAATCTTATTAAACAAATATGACATTTTTTTGTGGTTAATAATTATTAAATTCATTCATTTCTTTCTATAGACCAAGAATTTATTTATTTCTTTTAAGTTTTCTTTGTTTAAGTTTTTTATTTTTAAATCACTAATTATTTTTTCAGAATTTTCAAAATTTTCATTCAAAATTTTATTACAATATTTTTCAGTTTTATACTTACTCATCATATCTATTATGTCTTTCAGAAATCCTTCTAAGTTTTGTTCATTTGCAAAAATATCATTGATCATTCTATTATCATTTCCTTTGGATTCATTAAGTAGATGTAAAATTGGCAAAGATTTCTTCTTCTTCAGAATATCACTTCCAATAGGCTTTCCAAATTCATCATTACCCCATATCCCTAATATATCGTCTTTTATTTGGAACATATTCCCAAATTGTTTACCTAGTTTTGAAAAATGTTCAGATTTTTCATGTGAAAAATAATTAAAGAAAGCTCCTAATTTTGCTGATGTTTCAATTAGTGCTCCAGTTTTTTTGTTAATCATTTCAAGGTAATTTTCAATATTTATATTTAATGTATTTTCAAAAGATAAATCCAAAAATTGTCCTTCTATCACTTGCATGCAAGTCTCACTCACAATTGCTCTTATTAATGCAATTTTTTTTTCATTTAATGGTTTTAATAGATCTATTGATTTACTAGCTAATGCATGCATTGATGATCCAGAAATTATTCCTCTTGGTTCTCCCCAAATTTTCCAGACAGTTTTTCTATTT
>Ga0257112_10000489_pt1 | contig 16266 bp, 13 predicted proteins | sample LP_taG_5_FD_191565 | JGI IMG/M metagenome (GOLD analysis project Ga0257112, IMG submission 191565) | Marine microbial communities from Northeast Subartic Pacific Ocean, Canada - LP_J_2015_P26_1000m | ecosystem: Environmental > Aquatic > Marine > Oceanic | place: Canada: Northeast Subartic...
GGATGTGCTGGAAGGGGTCAGTGTCGAAGTGGAACGCGGAAAAACTGTCGCACTGGTCGGGGAATCGGGGAGCGGCAAGAGCACCCTGGCGCGGGTGATCACGGGTCTTCTGCCACCCATGCAGGGCCAGGTTTCCTACAAAGGGGAAATTCTATCGGCCGATCTTCGGGATCGTGGGAAAGAAGATCTGCGCCGAATTCAGATGATTTACCAGATGCCGGACGTTGCCCTGAATCCGCGACAGCGGGTTCGAGATGTGATTGGACGTCCTTTGGAATTTTATCTCAGCATGAGAGGAAAGGAGAAGGCAGCCCGTGTTGCTGAATTGTTGGAGCAAATCGAGTTGCCAGTAGATTTCGAAGAGCGGTACCCCGCTCAGCTTTCGGGTGGCGAAAAGCAGCGCGTCTGTATTGCTCGCGCTCTTGCGGCAGAGCCCGATCTGATTATTTGCGACGAGGTGACGTCCGCGTTAGATCAACTGGTCGCAGAAGGCATTCTCGAATTATTGCAGCGTTTACAGAATGAGCTCGGAGTGTCGTACCTCTTTATTACTCACGATCTCGCAACGGTCAAGGCGATAGCAGATGATATCGTCGTTATGTATCAAGGAAAAATCGTTGAGCAAGGACCAAAACAGGAGATTCTTACACCGCCCCACGAAGACTATACGGCGCTGTTATTGGCATCCGTTCCCGAGATGGATCCAAGCTGGTTGGATAACTTGATGGACAATCGGCGGGTCGTTCAAGCGTCGTCGCCTGAACTACAATAATGTTCTGATCGTTGTTGAGTTAACCGTGATGAGATAAATTTCGGTTAACGGGCCGTTAAAGAAATGCATGGTGTAAGAAGTTTGCACCTTCCGCCAGTGCCTGGTTGGCTTTGTCGAGAATACGACCATAGTGCAGAAAGCCATGAAGGACACCCGAATATATTCGGAGTTGGCTGGAAACCCTAGCTGCGTCCATACGGTCTTTAAGAGCGAGAGAATCATCGAGTAACGGGTCATGTTCGGCCGCGCCAACAAAGACAGGAGGAAGTCGCGAGAAGTCACCTGAAAGGACGTTATAGCGCGGATCTTGTATGTCGTCGGCAGTCCGAAGATAGCAGTTCTCGTAGTACGTTAGATCATCTTCCGACAGTCCATCGTCCGAATCTCCAAATCGTCGACGAGATTCCGAGTTACGAAGACCGAACCCGCCGTAATAGAGTAAGAGGAAACGAATTCGACAGGGCGATGCGGCGTGAATGATTTGCGTTGCACTGACCGCGAGGTTGGCTCCAGCAGAATCTCCACCGAGTGCTAACCGGGTCCCGTCAATGCCAAGCATGTTACCGTGGTTTTCTAAGTGATCAATGACTGCCAGTGTTTCATTCAGGGCTGTAGGAAACCTGTGTTCCGGAGAAAGATGATAATCGACACCCACGACGCCGAGTTTTGATTCTATGGCCAGAACACGCATGATTCGGTCGTGCGTATCGAGGTTTCCCATCATAAAACCACCGCCGTGAAGATAGATTAATCCTGGCGGTGTTTGTTTAGTTTTTGGCAGATAGCAGCGAATTGTAATGTCGCCAACTGGCCCGTCGATCCGGTATTCTTGAACCGAAGGGAGTGCCGGTGGATCAGCATTCCAGTAAGCACGTTCCCTCGTGTATAAATCGCGGACCTCTGTCACCGGCGCGTTACTGATTCGATCTAACGAGAGAGAACGTTTCCCCTGAATCGCTAGGACATCAATCATCTGCGGATCGAGTTTTGCCCGATTCAACTGGTTACTCCTCGTCGCGTGTCCATAATTCGTTGGGCGCTGCCCGCAGTACAGCATCTACGGCCACTGGGCCACTTGGGGAAATCAGCACGGGGTTCAATTCGAGTTCGCCTAGCGCTGCGTCCAGTGATTCAGACAAATAAGTTACACGAAGAATCAGATCGACGAGATGCTCCAAGGGTACGGAGGTCTGGTTGCGGTATCCTGCTATCAACTGGGACACACGTAGACCCGTAATGGCTTGGTGAATCTCTTTACGAGTAGTAGGCAAAAGAAGCGTGTGGGTGTCACGGATCAGCTCAACCAATGCGCCGCCGGAGCCGATAGTTAGAACGTGTCCAAACTGGTCATCATTTACCACGCCGACAAGCACTTCTGCGATGACCGGTGTGATCATCTTTTCGACCAGGAATTTTCCGTCGCTGATGTCGCCGCTGCCGATCCGTTTTGTGATGTCGGCGACGGCGTCACCCACCTCATCTTTTGTCATGAGGTTCAAATGCAGCGCACCCAGGTCGGTCTTGTGGGTGATATCTTTATGTATAAATTTGACCGCCACAGGAAATTCTAATTCCGCAGCGGCTGCGGGTGCTTCGGCGGCACTGGCTAGGCGGCCATCGGGTACTGGAATCTCAAAACGGGCGAGGAACTGTTTGGATTCCCATTCATCGTAGTTTTGTAGTTCTTTATGATCACAGCCCGGTAGTCGAAGGCGAATCACGTCTAATTGGCCAATCGATTCCTTCCGTTTTTGTCCAAACTTGGAAGCCCCAGAGATCGCAGTTACCGCCTCTGCGACCCCCTGCAGCGGTGCGACCCGCTGTTCCAGCAAAAATTGCCGTGCATCGACGTCTATGTTTTCCGGGACGGTGCTGCAGATTGCGCCCGGTATTCCGGCGGCGCGAGTGGCCTCGATGAAAGCCCTCGCATCTGCTAGGTACATGGGGCGGTCTTCGTCTAGAGCTTGGGGCGGGTAATCCTGTACCAACAAGGCCGCATCAAAACCGTCCTTGAGGGTGGAGCGAAAGACTCTATTTAGGACCGTTTCCTGACCCCATAGAGGCGTTGTGTAATCGAGAGGATTGGAGATGGTTGCGATCTCGGGCAACAAGCGAGCGAGATCTGATTGAGCCGCCGCGGATGGTTCAGGAAACACGACGTCAGTACCCTCTGCTGAGTCGGCCAGCATCGCCACGTCACCACCTGAGCATGTGAATGCGGCGAGACGGTTGCCGGCAGGAGCACCTGCGAAAGTCACCATTTTTAGTGTCTCTAGCAGGAGTGAAGGGGTTGCAACGGAAATGATGCCGAGCCGCTCGAAGAGTGCTTGGTATCGTTCGCTGCTTCCAGAAAGCGATCCCGTGTGCGTGATCGTTGATCTTGCAGCGATTTCTGAATGGCCAACTTTCAGTGCAACGATCGGGGTGTTCATCTCGAGCGCCCGAATTGCCGCGTCTGTGAACTTGGGAATGTCCCGGAGAGATTCAACGTAAAGGCCGAAGGCATTGACCGCCGGATGGCCTACCAGGGTCTCCAGGTAATCCTCAATTCCCAGGATCGACTGGTTGCCAGCGCCAATGACATAAGAAAAGGAAACGGAGCGTTGATTAAATGTTAGTGAGCTCGATAGCATGCCCGACTGCGAAATCATGACGGGGCCACGGGTCGTCCTTACACCGCCATGGGCAAATGGCCAAAGATGCGCGCCTGTGACGTAGTTTAGAAGGCCATAGACATTGGGTCCGACCAATGCGAGATCTAGGGCCGCGTCTACCAGTTGACGCTCAAGCTCGGCACCGTCGTTTCCGAGTTCCCGAAACCCTGCTGTGTAGCAGACGACGCCGCCAGCCCCAATCTGAGCCAGTTGCCCGACGACCTCGGGAGCTTGCCGTCTGGGGATGGCAAGAAATGTGGCGTCTGGGGGCTCCGGTAGATTTTCGACGTGCTTAAAACAAGGATGCTGCCCCAGGTTGCTTCGTTTCGGGTTTACGCCCCAGATCTGTCCATCAAACCCACCGTTAACACATTGATTGGCAGCGGATGCCGCATCATCGCCGCCCACGAATGCGATGTGGCGGGGCCGCAAAAGACGTTGCAGATTTGTTTGTTGTCGTGGGGTCATGCGCCAAGTGGGCGCAGTAGGGATCGACTAATTATGTGGCGCTGAATTTCTGAAGTGCCTTCCCAGATGCGTTCCAGGCGCGAATCTCGCCACAACCGTTCAATCGGGAACTCCTCCATAAGCCCCATCCCGCCGTAGATCTGTACCGCATTTTCCGCCAGCCGGTGGAGCATTTCGGAGGCGTATAGTTTGCACATTGCGGCATCGGCGGGCCCCATTTTTCCTTGATCTGCCTTGCGAGCCGCATGCATTACCAGAAGGTCCGCCGCCTGAAGTTCCGTTGCCATGTCAGCAATCTTGAACGACGTGCCCTGAAAACGACCAATGGGTTGCCCAAATTGTTTACGATTTGCAGCCCAGTCTAACGACAGGTCCAATAACCGCTCTGCCCGACCACAACATCCCGCACCCACCCACACGCGGCCCATTTTGATCCACTTGTCGGCCAGATCGAGGCCTTCTCCCTCCTGCCCGAGCATTTGTTCGGGGCCGATGCTGCAATCATCAAACGAGAGGGAGTAGTTGTGATAGGCCCGCTGACTGACGCATCGAGGACCGATTTGAATGTCAAAGCCAGGGATTCCTCGATCTACCAGAAAAGCCGACACACGTTTGCGCGGTTTGCCATTGTTTTGGTCGATTCCCGTAATGGCAAAGACAATCGCGAAATCAGGCAGAATGTGACTGCTGATAAAATGTTTGGATCCATTAAGGATCCAATTGCCATTTTTTTGAACGGCCTTGGTGGTCATGGAGTAGATATCGGAACCGGCGCCAGGCTCTGTGATGGCAAAACATTCTGTTTTCTCTGCGCGAACACACGGGTCAAGGTAGCGAACAATTTGGTCTCCAGTACAAGCCAGCAACAGTTCCGTGGGGCGCCAAGCGAATCCGTGGAGTGCATGACTGACCTTGCCGTATTCCCGTTCTAATAGTGCAAGACTGCTGTAGTCGAGTCCTCCACCACCCACCGAATCTGGAAGATTGGCGGCATACAGGCCGAGTTCTAGGGCTTTTTCAGTAATGCGTTGCCCAAGCTCGGGTGGCACCTCTCCTTTTTGTTCAATCTCGAGTTCGTATGGCAGCATTTCTTTGTCAACGAAAGACCGTACGGTCTCTGTCAGCATACGCTGCTCTTCGGTTAAGTCCAGGTCCATTATCCCCTCGATTCAGTCTTGAAATAGATCAAATTCGTGTCACAGGCAGAGTTGGGCAACTGCTCAAAATACGGTGCCTGGCAGAGTCAGCATCTTATTGCCTGTCGAACTCCATTACCATATTGTGCCCCAAGATTAAGGCTACGATTGACGTACAATCTCGCCTTTCCCGGATGACCGGTAGTCGGTCAGTGCCGTGAAAGATTGAAACAACGACATACGAGGTCGGGTAAATGAGCGAAAGAGAGGCGGAATTACAGCTTGAGCGACGGGGAGCTGTGCTTGAGATTACCCTCGATCGGCCCAAGGTGAATGCGATTGATTATGAACTTAGTCGAAAAATCAATGATGCTGTCGTAAAGCTTCGGGACGACCCAGAACTTCGAGTGGGCCTTCTGACTGCTGCAGGCGATCGTGTGTTCTCTGCCGGTTGGGATCTAAAAGCCGTGAATCGCGGAGAACAGCAGCTCGACGAGTGGTGGGAAGCAGATTCTGATTTGTCGGGCGGTTTTGCCGGATTAACCGAAATGTGGGACCTCAACAAACCGGTCATCGCTGCAGTTAATGGGTTGGCGATCGGTGGCGGATTTGAACTTGTTATGGCCTGTGATCTGATTGTTGCGGCGGAGCACGTTGAGTTCGCTCTGCCAGAAATGCCGCTTGGGATCGTGCCGGATGCGGGCGCAATTCAGCGTTTGCCGAGGCGTATTCCATATAACGTTGCCTTGGAAATGTTGCTACTAGGACGGCGCATGACAGCCGCAGAGGCAGCTCGGTATGGTCTCGTTAACCTCGTGGTGCCGGGGTCGGAGTTGCTGCAGCGGGCCCGTGCGTGGGCCGATCAACTAGCTGAAGCGGCGCCTTTAGCACTGCAGTCGGTCAAGGAGGTCTTGCGAGCAATCGAAGGTGACACCGTCGAGCGTGCATTTCAGACCATGCGGACGGGCGAGGTTCCGATCTATCGCAAGATGCTGAAATCAAAAGATGCGGAAGAGGGTATTCGCGCTTTTGTTGAGAAACGAAAACCGAAATTTCTTGGTAAGTAAATTGGAGCTTGCAACGTGGAAGAAAGAACCTATGAGCAGATTGCACTGATTGGGGCGGGTGTCATTGGGAGCGGTTGGGCAACACGTTGCCTGGCCAAGGGGTTAAGTGTTGTACTCACAGACCCGTCGCCGGAGGCCCGGGCTCAAGTAAAAAAAACGATTGAGGGCGCGTGGCCGGTGCTTGAAGACAGTGGACTAGTCAGTCAAGGTGACCCTACAAATTTCCGATTCGTAGAGACGATCCAAGAAGCTGTCGAAGGGGCCGATTTTATCCAGGAAAACGTGCCTGAGCGCGAAAACCTCAAGATTGAAGTTCATGAAACGATTGATCGTTACGCAGCTGAAGATGTGGTCATTGCATCCAGCTCTTCTGGGTTACTGCCGAGCCGCCTTCAGGACCAGTGCCAGCATCCTGGTCGTATTTTGATAGGACACCCGTTTGCTCCGGTGTATTTATTGCCTCTGGTAGAGATAGTCGGCGGCGAGAAAACCAGTCCAGAAGTAGTGCGTCGTGCCGGAACCTTCTATCGTCATTTAGGCATGCGGCCGCTGCACGTCCGTCGGGAAATCGAGGCTTATATTGCAGATCGCTTGCAGGAATCTTTGTATCGAGAGGCACTTCATTTGATCAATGACGGGGTGGCCACCGTGTCTGAAATCGACGCGGCCGTGACTGGCGGGCCGGGTCTTCGCTGGGCATTTATGGGCACATTTATGGCATGGCATCTCGGTGGGGGGGTGGGAGGAATTGGACACACCATTGATCAGTTTGGGCCTGCGCTGGAACTGCCGTGGTCGCATATGAAGGCACCGAAACTTACCAGTGAACTAAAGAAAAAAATCGTCGAAGGTTGTGAAACAGAAGCAGGAGGCCGGCCGTTCACCGAATTAGAGAAACGGCGAGATCGGTGCCTGGCTGGGATACAGAAAGTTCTAGCGGAACACTGGTATTCTCAAGATCAGGATGGTTGGCCGGAAATGAAATGAAATTTAACGTGTTCGTTGGGTGGCGGTTCGACGACTTAACGAGTACCGACGACGACCAAGGAGCCTATTATGGAAATGAACCGGGAGGTGGTGGTTACCTGTGCTGTAACGGGGGCCGGCGATACGGTAGACAAACATCCCGCAATTCCAGTCACGCCGGAACAGGTTGCTACTGCGGCAATTGAAGCGGCCGATGCGGGAGCCGCAATTGTACATATTCACGTTCGAGACCCCGAGACGGGGCAAGGCAGTCGCGATGTCGAGTTATTTCGCGAGGCCGTTGGCAGAGTTCGTGACAGCGGGCGAGATGTGCTGATCAACCTGACTGCCGGGATGGGCGGCGATCTCATCATTGACGACGATGATCCGTCCGTAGCGGGGCCGGGGTCGGATATGGTGAACGCCGAAACTCGGATTGCACATGTAGAGGAGTTGCGACCCGACATTGCAACACTCGACTGTGGCACCATTAATTTCAGCGACAGCAATTACATTTATGTCCAGACTCCGAATATGCTGAGGAAGATGGCCAAGAGATACCAAGAACTCGGAGTCAAACCCGAAATGGAAGTATTCGATCTCGGACATCTTCGTTTCGCGAATCAACTGGTCCGTGAAGGTCTGATCGGAGCGCCCGCAATGTATCAGGTTTGCCTTGGGATTCCGTGGGGCGCGGGTGCTGACCCTGCCACTATGACGGCAATGGTCGGGCAATTACCTCCAGAGGTGTTCTGGTCGGGTTTTGGGATCAGTCGAACGCAAATGCCAATGGTGGCGCAGGCAATGTTACTTGGCGGCAATGTCCGAGTTGGTTTGGAGGACAATTTGTACCTCGAGAAGGGTGTTCCTGCCAGCAATGGAGATTTGGTCGAGAAAGCGATACGAATTATTAGAGATCTCGGGGGCCGTCCGTGCACGGTCGATGAGACCCGAAGCAAACTCGGTATTGGTTCCTGAAATCGCAGCAAAGGAGTCGAACATGAGCATTTGGATGGCACGGATGGAAGAGATACTCGAATCCTTTAATTCGCACGATGTAGATCGCATCGTCGCGAATTTTGACGAAAACGGTGAATTCCTGATGGCGGCTGGGCCGGAACCGCATGGCGAGGGTTTCGTGGGTGGGAAGGCAATTGGCGAGGTACTTCGGCAACGTTTTTCAGCAGCCCCCGATATACGATGGGTGGATGCAAAAACGCGGATTTCTGATGATAGGGCGGTGACAGAGTGGCGTGTTCAGGGCACGACAGCCAATGGCCGCCTGAATTATCTCGGTTGCGACCTTTGGGAATTTCGAAACGGTAAGGTACTCAAAAAAGATACCTACTACAAGCAGGTGATCTCGAGTTAATTTCGGCCTAATTTTACGCAGACCATTCACTTTGGCAGAGTTGAGTGGGAAGTGGTAATCCTGTTATGGACTTAGGACAGCGTACAGTTCGGGTGACGGCGACACCTGAGTCTGTAGGGTTTTCGAATGAACGCCTCGGGCGCATCCTGCCATGGATGCAGGGTTATATCGACGAAGGGAAACTGCCTGGCGCCATAACCATGATCTCCCGCCACGGCGAGATCGTTTTTCTGGAATGTCTCGGTAAGAGTGATCTCGAATCAGATCTCGAGGTACAGCCGGATACCATCTTTCGTATTTATTCGATGACAAAACCGATTGTCTCGGTGGGATTTATGACCTTGTGTGAATCGGGGCTACTGAAGTTTGATGATCCACTTTCAGATTTTTTACCGATGTTTCGTGATATGGAGGTTTATCGATCCGGGCAGGACGATTTGGTTCGGACAGAATCGGCTCGATCGGCGATTTCCATTCGACATCTCCTGACTCATACGTCAGGGTTCTGCTACGGTGTGTTTGACGATACACCGCTGGCGTCGCTATACAAGAGTCGACAAGTCGAGTTTTATCCAGACGATGGCCCACTCGAGGCAGTTGTTACACGCCTCTCCGAGTTGCCCCTGCTGTTTCATCCAGGCAGCCGTTGGAATTATGGGGTTTCCACCGATGTTCTCGGTCACGTGATCGAAGTGGTATCCGGACAGCCGCTTGATGTTTTTCTGGCCAAGCAGGTTTTCGAGCCTCTCGGTATGTCCGACACGGTATTTCGTCTTTCCGGGCACAACCTAGGACGGTTTTCCGCTCTTTACGAAGCGACGACAGAAAATCCAATGCGCTTGGTGGACCCTAGAAAGGGCAGCGTTTATAGCGACGAAGTGACCACGCTCTCGGGCGGGGCCGGGTTGCTGTCCACAGCGTCTGATTATTTCCAGTTTACTGAAATGATTCGTCGGGGCGGGCAGGGGCCGGAGGGACCACTGCTGCAGCCCAAAACCATTGCCGATATGACTCGAAATCAACTGCCGGGCGACCTCGCCAGCATGGGGCAGGGCACGTTCAATGAGATTTCTTATGACGGAATAGGATTTGGGCTGGGTTTCTCGGTTGTGATCGATCCAAAATTAGTCGGTTATGCCTGCGCGGCCGGGGAAGTGGCATGGGGCGGTCTTGCAAGTACGGCATTCTGGATCGACCCCACCAATGATCTCACGGTCAGTTTCTTTACCCAGCTGGCACCATCCGATCTCTACCCCATCCGATGGGACCTCAGGAATCTGGTTTACCAGGCCCTGACCGATCGCCGCGATCTGTGAGAGAACGCGTGCAGGATTATTCTTTGGCTATGAAGAATCAGACCGATTCCGTTCTTTCGATTCTGAGTTTCAATATCCTTTATGGTGGGACCCACTTTGGTCAGCCTCTAAATCAGACGGCCAAGGTAATTGAGACTGCGGGGGCAGATGTTGCGGTGCTGTGCGAACACATGGGCAGTGCCCAACCGTTAGCCGACCTCCTCGCACTGCATTGCCACGAGGTCACAGCGCCACCTTATCGGGATAGTGTCGCGGTATTGAGTCGCTTTCCCGTGATAGAGACTTTCGACCATGGTGTCCGTCTCGCACTTACGGAAGATGAGACCGCTTGTGTTTTCGGTGCCCACCTTAGCTCATCGCCGTATCAGCCCTACCAGGTAAGAGACGGTGCTTTCTCTCGAGTCGAAGACGTGGTCGCGAATGCGGAAACGACCCGGGGTCGAGAGATCGATCGGGTTCTGGCAGAAATCGCACCCAGGATGGAAAAGGGAGAACGAGTGTTTCTATGTGGAGATTTTAACGAGCCTTCTCATCTAGACTGGACCGATCGATCGGCTGCGGCTGGGTTTCACTTCAAAACGATGGTTCCATGGCCTTGTTCAAGCAAAATTATTGCATCAGGCATGGAGGATTCGCTGCGTGCAGTTTACCCAAACGAATGTGATTTCCCGGCGGTGACGTGGACTACTGTGCCTGGTGAGGGCGTTGGTGGTGCTGCTAATGTGATAAACGAAGTCCATGACCGAATCGACTTTGTTTACCATACTGGGGGCGATATTCGACCGGTGACTGTCGAGATTATCGGTGAAGATGAAAAGCACTCCGATTTGGTTGTTGAGTCATATCCATCAGATCATCGGGCCGTAGTGGTTCGTTTTTGTTTGAACCTTGTACTCAACTGAAGCAGATCTGTGACGCGGGTGTCGTTGTATTTATAGCGGCAATCAGAGACCTTTAGATGTAGAAGGTCCACATTTTCCCCCCAGTCCATCGCACCGACTATGAGTGGTATTTATTCCCTGTTTTCGAAATTTCCCCGTCTTCCAGCAGTTTGATCAAGTGGGACTCAAGAGACCATTTGGCGATTGGAAAGAGAGAAGAATCAACGTCGTCGTAGACAACCGCTACCAGTGAATCAGACGTTCCTTGGCCGATCGATCGTAAACTCTCCAAGATCTTCTTTTCACGAATCAAGCGGTGTTGAATAATCCAATCGACCGCGGAATAGGGATCTTCCAGAACAGCCCCGTGCCCAGGCGCAATTGTTGTCATCTGATACTGTTTTAGTCTTTTTAGGGAGTCGATATAGGCCTTCATGTTTCCATCAGGGGGGCGGATGACTACGGTAGACCCATTCATGATGTGATCGCCTGAGAAAAGCATGCCCTGAGGCTCCAAGAGAAAGCAAAGATGATTTGATGCATGGCCTGGGGTATGAATCACCCTCAAACGAAAGTCTTCGCCTTCGATCATTTGCTGATCTTCGAGAAACGCAGTAGGGGTGAAGGTCGTATCCTGATTCTGGGGGCTCATTGCGATCCGCCCATATGCGGGTACGCCCAGTCTCTCCTGCAACAGTTGGGTTCCTGGTGAGTGGTCGAGGTGGGTATGAGTAACAATGATCTGGGTGATGGTGCCAGGTGCGTTGACAATGGCTTGGGCATGGGTATCCAGTGCAGGACCTGGGTCGATTACCGTCACGTCACCACTGCCAATTAGGTATGTATTAGTCCCGGGGCCCGTGAAGACACTCGGGTTGTTGGCGGTAATCCGTCGTACCACGGGAGACAGGGTTTCTACCACTTCAGGTTCTAACGCCATATTTAGTGCTTATCGTAACCGGGCTCACCAGGTAAAAGGCCGACCCATTTGCCCGACCGCTTGAACAATTTAGGTTCTATAGCAGGAATACTTTTGGAGTCAATCGCAAATTTTTCTTGCAGCAATGTATCGGTTGAGGGGAACCCGCAGATTTGTCGAAGATTCGCGATGGTTGGCATGATCATAGGCAACTTACCCATTTTTTGCTGTCGAAGCGCCTCTTCAGGCCGAATCCAAAGACTGTGGACAGCTTCCGCACCATCGTGCACGGCTTCTTGATCTTCCGGTACTGCGGTGACGAAGAACCTCGTCGTGTAGCGCTTCCTCTCGGTCTTTGGAGTGATCCAATGTGATAGATAGGCCAATCGGTTTGTATCGAGAACGAGGCTTTCTTCTACACACATGTTCTCGAAAATTGGTTCCCGTTGATTTAGTTTGTTTCGATAATTCGAGAACCGTTGAATATCACCATCTTCCCTGATTGGCGAATCCCCGGGACTATTTCTGTGTGCGAGCAGTATGCCGGCTTCTTCAAAACATTCTCGAATGCAGGCCACCCAGTAGGCGAGTCCTCCGTCTTCGATGCCGAGCACGGTAGATGCGTCGCTGTTGTTCGGACCGTTGGACATTTCATTAAAACTCGGTGCGTGATCTTCTACTGCAACTGTGCCCCCTGGAAAAACGAAAGCACCTCCAAAATTGGTCGAGAGAGCCCGCTCGATCAGGAGAACTTCAACCTCATCATGATTAGAGAGATTTCTAACGAGGAGCACCGTGGACGCTGGTTGGGGCGAGCTCGGCATTCCAGTTTCTTCAGACGGCTCGTGCCAGATGCGAGGGAAATCGTGCACCATGTTTTTAGCGGACCCAATCGCTAGCCATACAACACAAAAGTAGAAATCTCGCGTTGACTATTCGAAGAAAATGGCGCATTAGGTAACTTTTTTCAGAAACAAAGGGAAATTTGCGTTGCAAAAACGTCTTTGGCCAGCGTAGGGCCATTTTGATCTGGCCGCAACCTCTTGTATTGCCATATGTTTTGTGGTCTTCTCTGGTTGGTTTTTGAGATGTTGTTCTGACTAAGAATCATTTAAAAGTGTTATTACTTCGTGGAGGAAGTTGCATATTATGAAAGAGATTAATCATCTTAAATCGAAACTGGCCGACGGACGCATCACACGGCGCGATTTTATTCGAAGCGCTATTGCTTTGGGTATTGCCACGCCGACCGCGATGTCTTTGTCGAGTGCAGTACTGGCGGCAACGCCCAAGAAAGGCGGAGTCTTGAGACAGGCGCTGACAGGTGCTTCTTCGAGCGACTCTTTGGACCCCGCAACGTATCTCGATTCATACATGATCAACGTTGGTATAGGCCAGCTGCGTAACAACCTAACTGAGATCGATGAGAATAATCAGCTGATTCCGGAACTTGCCGAATCATGGGATACCGCCGATGGTCAGACTTGGGTCTTTAACCTGCGTAACGGCGTTGAATTCCACAATGGTAGATCACTGGAAGCCAACGATGTGGTTGCCTCGATCCAACATCACTTGGGTGCAGACACGAAGTCTGGGGCCAAAGGTATCGTTGCACAGGTGCAAGAAATTTCGGCGGATGGGAAAAGTCAAGTCGTCATGAAGTTGGAAGGGGTCAATGCGGACTTCCCATACTTGATGACGGACTATCACCTCGGTATTTGCCCGGCCAACGCGGATGGCACGATCGACACGCAGTCCGGAATTGGTACAGGTGGTTACAAATTGGAATCCCACGATCCTGGAGTCCGGACCTTAACGTCGCGCAACCCCAATTACTGGAAGGCAGGACGAGCGCATTTTGATGGAATCGAGACCCTATTTATTTCGGACACTGGCGCCCGAGAAAACGGGTTAATAAGCGGTGAGCTGGACGTAATCACTTCTCCAGACCCACGTACCGCGGGACGTCTTGGGCAGCGATCGGATGTCGACGTGTTTTATACCGACGGCAACCAACACTGTACATTGCCTATGCTCAGCGATCGTGCTCCCTATGACAACACCAACTTGGTAATGGCGCTCAAGCACGGGATTGATCGACAGGAGTGGCTAGAAAAGATCTGGTTTGGGTATGCCTCACTCGGTAACGACATTCCAATCGGGCCAGCCAACCGCTTTCGCGCAACGGAAGACGAAATTCCGCAGCGGGAATATGACCTCGATAAGGCCAAGTACTATATGAAGCAGGCGGGATTGTCATCGGTAGATCTGCAAATTGCTGTCGCTGATACAGCATTCCAGAACTCAGATGAAGCAATGGTGCTGTTTGCAGAAACTGCACGACCCGCGGGGATTAATATCGAGGTCTTGCGTAAACCTGATGACGGTTATTGGTCCAATGTTTGGCTGGTTGATTCTTGGTGCGCTTCGTACTGGGGTGGCCGTCCGACCGAAGATTGGATGTTTAGTCAGGTCTACTCTAAGAACGCGATTGAAACGGGATGGTCAGAAACGTTTTTTAATCATCCGCGGTTTGAAGAGCTGTTGGTACAAGCACGCGCAGAATTGGATAATGCAAAGCGTCGTGAAATGTATGTGGAAATGCAGCGAATAGTGCACGACAATTGCAGTGTGATTATTCCAATCTTTTCATCCTATGGGCACGCGTGTTCGACTGGTGTGGCTCGCCCGAATGTGATGGCCTCCAATTGGGAATTTGATGGGCATAAGAATGCCGAGCGCTGGTCGATGGCTTGATCTAACTTTTTTATTGAAAACGGCTGCTTCGGCAGCCGTTTTTTTTAAGCCGTTATGCCGAGAGCCGCCCAAATGCCTCCCCATTTTCATGAAAGAGATGACATTTGTCGGCGGTAAATCCAATTGAGATCTGGTCCCCAGTAGCGACCACCTTGTCACCCGGGGCATGGACGGTAATCTCGTGGCCCTCCGGCGTGTGAAGGTATAGGTAGGTCTCGCCGCCTAAGCGCTCGACTGCATAGACTTTGCCGGGGATCTTTGAATCGCCGATGCCCTCTGGACTTAACGCTTCTGGGCGGACCCCCAAAGTAATCGGAGCGCCTTGGCGGGCCGATCCGTTGGCCTCGCACCGAACCGTGGCCTGGTGCCCGCCTTCAAGATCGATCTTGATGAGCTGATCATTTACTTCTTTAATCTCGCCTTCTAAGAAGTTCATCGCGGGCGAGCCAATGAAACCCGCTACGAAGCGATTCTTCGGGGTGTGATAAAGGTCAAGGGGTTTGCCTACCTGTTCGACGTGGCCTTCATGCAGGACCACGATCTTGTCGGCCATGGTCATGGCTTCGACCTGGTCGTGGGTCACGTAAATCATAGTGGCGTTGAGTCGCTTCTGAAGCCGGGTTAGCTCGACCCGCATTTGGACTCTTAGCTTGGCATCTAAGTTAGAGAGCGGTTCGTCAAAGAGAAAGACTTTTGGCTCACGGACAATTGCCCGGCCAATAGCGACTCTCTGGCGTTGGCCGCCAGAGAGGGCTTTCGGTTTTCGCTCTAAGAGTTCTGTGATTTGTAGGATCTCGGCCGCTTCTGTAACCCTTTCTTGGATGAACTCTTTTTTGGCTTTGGCTAGGCGCAGGCCAAAGGACATGTTCTGATAAACCGACATGTGTGGGTAGAGCGCGTAGTTCTGGAACACCATGGCGATGCCGCGTTTTGAAGGCGGCAATTCATCGATCCGCTCTCCGCCAATGTGGATGGTGCCATTATTTAATTCCTCTAATCCTGCGATCAAGCGAAGAAGGGTGGTCTTGCCACAACCCGAGGGCCCCACGAAGATCGTAAACTCCTCTTTTTCAACCGAAAGATCCACCCCGTGGATCACCTCGGTCTGACCGAAGGCCTTGACTACGGAATTCATTTCTACGTAAGACATGTTATGCCGAAATTTTGTGTTCTGGGAAAGCGAGAGGTTTTGGGAATTTCTTGATTGATGAACAGGGTTAGTGGGACACAGGGATCAGAATACTTTGCTCGTTGTGTGCCGTCGAGGAGATTATAATTTTACAAGGCCATTACGCCATTAGGGGGAAATCGCTTATTTGATCGTCTGGAACGCGCCTATTGATGAATCTAGGCCATTTGTCCAGGTTTTCAGTAATAGAAGAGTTTTCGAACTTCATGACTTATCAAGATCCAAGTTTCACGCCAGATGGAAGATTGGAAGAAGCCATTTCGCTGCTTCGCAATACTCCGGAGAAAAAATCTGATTTACCCCAGGAGTGTCCGGAATCGGGGCTCGGTGAGTCGGCAACGTTAGAGTTATTGTCGCCCCATGTGATTGGAGCGGCAGCTAAGCTCGATGCGCCGGAGGCATTCGCGAATATGGATCCGCCGACGCCCTGGATTACTTGGGCGATCGCGCTTTGGAATGCCCGGTTGAATCAAAACTTGTTGCATCCAGCAACTGCTCCATTTGCTATCCAAGCAGAGCAGCGCGTTTTTGAGTGGTTAATGCCATTCTTTGGTATGCGTGGTGGCCATATGTGTTCAGGGTCCACGCTGGCCAATTTGACTGCAATATGGGCGGCCCGCGACGGCAAAGATGTTCAGCGAGTCGTGGCATCACAGGCTGCTCACTTGAGTGTCCAGAAAGCTGCTCGTATGTTGCGGTTACCAATCAGGGAAGTACCTGCCACCCGCTACGGTCAACTCGACGTGTCGCAATTGGGGGATGTTTCGGA
>Ga0257112_10000495_pt1 | contig 16085 bp, 9 predicted proteins | sample LP_taG_5_FD_191565 | JGI IMG/M metagenome (GOLD analysis project Ga0257112, IMG submission 191565) | Marine microbial communities from Northeast Subartic Pacific Ocean, Canada - LP_J_2015_P26_1000m | ecosystem: Environmental > Aquatic > Marine > Oceanic | place: Canada: Northeast Subartic...
AAGGTAAGGGGTTCAATATTGCTTTAGGGACTTTAGATGGCGGTAGGATCGGTATTGCCAGCCAGGCATTGGGTATTGCCAGAGCAGCTTTAGACCGTTCAGTGAAATATGCAAAAGAACGGAAACAGTTTGGGAAAACCATTGGTTCCTTTGGAGCAATCCAGGATAAAATCGCTACGATGGCAACCAATGTGGACGCGTCCAGATTGCTGATCCATCGTGCTGCAAAATTGAAAGATGAAGGTAAACCATTCAGCAGGGAAGCGGCCATGGCGAAAGTGTTTGCTTCACAAACGGCCATGGATGCAGCGACAGATTGTGTACAGATATTTGGCGGTTATGGATATATGCAGGAATATGGCGTAGAACGCTTAATGCGTGATGCCAAAATTACCCAGATTTATGAAGGTACATCCGAAATACAACAATTGGTTATTGCCAGATCAGTATTGGAGAATTAATGATGACTTTAGATCCAAAGAAAATTGATTGGGACAGTCTGGGATTTGATGCCCTTGAAACCAAAAGCATGTTTAAAGCAACATGCAAAATGGGTGAGAGCTGGAGCGGGGGCGAACTTGTACCTTATGGCACAATACAATTATTACCAGCTGCCGGAGTGTTGAATTATGGACAAGGTGTATTTGAAGGAACAAAAGCATTTCGAACCGCAAAAGATCGCATCATTATGTTCAGGCCGGAAATGAATGCGCAGCGGATGGCCATGTCAACCAAACGGCTTTGTATCCCGGAAATGAATGCAGAGTTTTTTCTTCATGCTATTGAAAGGACAATTCAGGATAATATTGAATATATTCCACCTTATAGGAAAGGTAGCCTGTATATACGCCCGATTGTTTGGGGTACATCACCAGCGCTTGGTGTTCAACCAGCTGAAGAATATACTTTTATTATTTTTGTGTCTCCTGTAGGCCCCTATTTCAAAGGTGGGGTAAAACCGCTACATTTAAAAGTTTCCGATGAATTTCATCGTGCCGCACCTAAAGGAATCGGTAATGCTAAGGCCATCGGTAATTATTCTGCATCATTGTTTCCGCTTTCAGAAGCAAAAAAAGAAGGTTTTGATGAAGTCATTTATTTAAATGCCAGTGATGAACGACTTATAGAAGAACTCGGTTCTGCTAATCTATTTGTTTTTCAAGGAAATACATTAAAAACCCCAAAGCTGTGTGGTTCCATACTGCCTGGTATAACCCGAGATTCCGTTATCAAACTAGCCAGAGAAAAACTGGGTTTTGATGTGCAGGAAACAGATGTTTCTTTGGATGTAGTATTAGCAGCAGATGAAGTGTTTTGTACAGGAACAGCAGTAGTTGTAAGCCCAGTGGGGAAAATCACTCATCAAGGACAAGAACATAGTTTCAATAATGGTGTTATGGGTCATGTCACTGGAGAAATCAGAAAAATGTTATTGGGTATACAGCGAGAAGAATATGATGATACTTTCGGTTGGCTGAAGCTAGTAAATGAAAAAACCTCATGAGCAAGTGGGATAATAAAATGCACCCCAGACGCATAGCTAGAATTGGCGTGCTCGGTGCATTATACGCTAAAGCTCAAATCAATGAAGAGCCGAAGAAAATTCTCAAAGATGTTTACAAGCGGGAAAAATATAGCAACGGCAATAAAGATTTTATACGCTCGCTTTTTATGGAAACCATCTCCCAGGTTGATGGATGTGATAAGTTGATCGATGAACACCTGAAAAATTGGGAATTCAGCCGTATCGCATTATTGGATAAACTGATTATGCGCATGGCAATTACAGAAATGTTATTTATTAATGATGTACCGCCAAAAGTTGTGATAAGTGAAGCAATCGAAATCGCTAAAGAATACAGCACTGCTGAAAGTTCAAGTTTTGTCAATGGTATTCTGGATGCAGTGTATAAACAATCAATATTATATAAGCCAAAACAGGCAAAAGCCAGCTAATCAAAATGAATATATTAAAAAAGATTTTAGGGACAAAATCCAAACGTGATGCAAAGAATTTGCAGCCCACGGTAGATGAAATAAATGCTATTTATGAAACACTCAGTGGCAAATCAAACGATGATCTTGTAGCCCGCACTATAGCGATGAGAAATGAAACCATTTCGGCTCGAGATGCTGCCAAAGAAAAAGCGGAAACAAAGGGCTTGGCAAAAGAGGAATTCAGCAAAGTTATTCATGAAGTCACACAAGCAAAACTTGATGAATTGCTCCCGGAAGCGTTTGCCATGGTCAAGGAAACATGCAGACGTCTCATGGGCCAATCCTGGCGTATTGTTGGCCAGGAAATCACGTGGGAAATGATTCCATACGATGTGCAGCTGATTGGTGCGATCGTTTTGCACAAAGGTAGAGTGACAGAAATGAAAACGGGTGAAGGAAAAACATTGGTTGCCACAATGCCCCTTTATCTAAATGCGCTGGCGAATCAGGGTACTCATTTAATTACAGTGAACGATTACCTTGCCCAGCGTGATGCTGAATGGATGGGTGAGATCTTTAAGCGCCTTGGCTTAACCGTTGGTTTTATCTTGAACTCCATGGATAATGAAGCCCGTCAGGCAGCTTATAATTGCGATATTACCTATGGAACCAATAATGAGTTTGGGTTTGACTATCTCCGTGATAATATGGCTTTATCGTCAGCTGATAAAGTTCAACGTAACTATACCTATGCAATTGTGGATGAGGTGGATAGTGTACTCATTGATGAAGCCCGAACACCTTTGATCATTTCTGGAGCTGTAGATGCGCCGATAGATAATACATCCCGAGACCTTAAACCGTTGGTACAAAACCTGGTTAAAAAACAGCAAACCCTTGTAACTGAGTTGGTGATAAGTGCAGAAAAACTACTGACTGAAGGTAAAGATGATGATGCCGGATTGAAACTCCTACAGGCAGTCCACGGTATGCCAAAGCATAAACGGTTGATGAAGGTCTTCCAGGAAAAAGGTATGCAGTCATTGACTCAATCCATCGAGTCTGATTACATGCGCGATAAAAAATTGCACGAAGTAGACGAAGACCTTTATTTCAGCATTGATGAAAAAACACATGTCATTGACATTACGGATAAGGGCCGGGAAGCATTAGCACCTGATAACCCGGATATGTTCGTCATTCCGGACATCGGTGAAATGCTTCAAGATATAGATGAAAATGATTCAATTGACACAGGTCAAAAACATCAGGAAAAAGAACAAGCTCACCAGCTTCATGCTGAACGGAGCTCAAAGATTCATACTATCAGTCAGCTGCTACGAGCCCAAACACTGTATGAGAAAGATGTTGAATATGTTGTCCAAGATGGGCAGGTACTCATTGTCGATGAATTTACCGGTCGTATTCTCCCGGGGCGCCGTTATAGCGACGGTTTGCACCAAGCTATTGAAGCCAAGGAAAATGTTGAGATCAAAAGAGAAACTCAAACGCTGGCCACGATCACGATTCAAAATTATTTTCGTATGTATGATAAACTGTCCGGAATGACAGGTACGGCTGAAACAGAGGCAGAAGAATTGGGCAGTATTTATAATCTGGATGTGATGGTTGTACCTACAAACGAAACTATCATTCGTGATGACAGGGAGGATTTGGTATACAAAACAAAACGTGAGAAATACAATGCTGTCATCGATGAAATTGCTGAAGCCCATCACAAAGGACAGCCGATGCTGGTAGGTACAATATCAGTGGACGCATCAGAATTACTATCCAGAATGCTCAAGCGCCGCGGTATCCCCCATAACGTTTTAAATGCCAAGCAACACAAAAGTGAAGCCGAAATTGTTGCTAGGGCAGGACAGCCTGGAGCAGTCACCATTGCCACAAACATGGCTGGCCGAGGTACAGACATTAAACTGGGAAAGGGCGTGATAGAATTGGGCGGACTGCACATTCTGGGGACAGAACGTCATGAATCACGCAGAATCGACGATCAGTTACGGGGCCGGTCGGGGCGACAAGGCGATCCAGGCTCATCACGGTTTTATATGTCTCTAGAAGATGACTTGATGCGCTTATTTAATTCTGAACGCGTAGCCGCCATCATGGATAAGATGGGTGTTGAAGAGGGAGAAGTGATTACCCATAAGATGGTTACACGGGCAATTAGTAATGCGCAAAAGAAAGTGGAACAGCGCAACTTCGGTATCCGCAAACATTTGCTGGAATATGACGACGTCATGAATCAGCAGCGCCAAGTTGTTTATGACCTGCGCAATCAAGCATTGCAAGGCGAAAACCTACGTGAAACTGTCTTAAATTTGATTTCTGATTTTATTGATGATGAATTTGAAGCACAGAGCAACGATAATCCACGAGATTGGGATTGGGAACATTTAAAGCATGTTTTTTCCTCAATACTTATGGCAGATGTGAGCACGGATGAGTTGCTGCCGGAAAAAGGAAATGAATTGAGTGTTGATGAGATACATCAGCAAATAATGGATAATGCTGTGGCCATGTATCAAGCTCGGGAGGCACTCATACCGGAAGATGTAATGCGCAGTTTTGAGCGGTTTGTGATCCTGCGCTCGATTGATGAAAAATGGAAAGATCATCTCTATGCTATGGACCAATTAAGAGAGGGCATTAACCTCCGTGCCTATGGTCAGAAAAACCCGTTGTTGGAATACAAATCTGAAGGGTTCCATATGTTCAGGGAAATGATGTCCTCCACAAACAAAATAACATTGCAGCGGTTATTCAGAACACAATTACAAGGTGTGGAACAACAACCTCAGGCGCAGCAACAATCGCCCAGAAATGTGCAGCTCCGTCATCAAGACACAACGGGTATGGGTATGACTGCCCAACCACAGGGAGCACAACAGTCAAATAGACCACAGCAAGCCTCAAGAGCACCTATTCATGCTGAAGAAAAAATTGGCCGCAATGAAAAAATCAAAATGATCAGTCCCAGTGGAGAAGAAATAATAATTAAGTTTAAAAAACTGCAAGACTACATTAATAAAGGCTATAAGAAAGCAGCTTGAGCAAAACAAACAAATTAGGTTTTAATACAAAAGCCGTTCATGTTGGGAATGAACCTGATTCGAAAACAGGAGCAGTCATACCTCCAATATTTGCAACAACTACATATGTTCAGGATGGCATTGGGCAAGACAGGGGGTATGATTATTCTAGAGCAGTAAATCCCACACGGCAAATGCATGAAGAAAATATAGCTGCTCTCGAAAATGGTAATTTTGGAATAGCCTTCTCTTCTGGAATGGCAGCTACGAATGCGTTATTTCAAACTTTCGATGCAGGAGACCATTTTGTTGTTTCCCGCAATACTTACGGCGGCACTTACCGAGTGTTAGAAAAAGTGTTTAAACGCCATGGATTTGATGTTGATTTTGTCGATACTAGAGAATTAGATGCTGTAAAGAAAACGTTCAAACCCAATACAAAAATGGTGTTTATTGAAACACCCACAAATCCACTATTGGAAATAACAGATATTCAGTCACTTTCAGAAATCTGCAAAAATAATAATGTTCTGCTTGGCGTAGATAATACATTTATGAGCCCTTATGGACAACGTCCTCTGGAACTAGGTGCTGATGTTGTTATGCACAGTACAACAAAATTAATTGGCGGTCACAGTGATTTGCTGGGAGGTATTTTGATCACAAATAAAGAAGAATTGGCTGAAAATCTGCATTTTATTCAAAAATCATGTGGTGCCATCCCCAGCGCCTTCGATTGCTGGCTGCTATTACGTTCATCTAAAACACTGTCATTAAGAGTCCAGCGACAATGTGATACCGCAATGAAACTTGCTCAGTGGTTGGAAAAACAAGATTTAGATAGAGTGATCTATCCGGGATTGGCATCATTTCCACAGCATGATTTAGCTTCTAAACAACAATTGACACCTGATGGTAAACCTATTTTTGGGAGTATAATTTCCATTGATCTTGGTACTATTCAAGCAAGAGATAACTTTTTAGCCAAACTGAATGTATTTTTTTTAGCAGAAAGTTTGGGAGGGGTTGAAAGTTTAATCTCAAATCCCTTTAATATGACCCATGGAGATGTTCCAGAAGACAAGAAATTGGCTATGAGTATTACCGAGGGACTCATCCGTTTATCAATAGGTATCGAGGACTTCAGCGATCTGAAAAATGATTTACAACAGGCGTTGTGACCTGTATCAAATTATACAAATATTTGCTAGAAAATCCTTGTGAATTGATTACTTTCACGAACTTGTATTTATAAAGAATATTATAGTACAAATGATTTTATATTACAGAAAGACACTAAATAACTTTACCTCTTACCGCTGATAATAAACCGGAGGCGATTTATGATTACGAGGAAACTCGCGAATTTCTACCTAATAATATTGTGTTGTACAGCACCAATTATGGCTCAAAGCGTTGTAGTCTCGGTAGGTGATGTAACAGTTGACGGGTATACATCTGATATTGAAGTACCAGTTATTTTAACAAATCCTAATGATGAAGTAGCTGGCATTCAGTTTGATATGGACGTTACCCCGGGCGGAGTCGTTTCATTGACGAGTGTTGAGGCCGTTGGCGGCGCCTCCGGTTTTTCGACAGATTTTAATACATTGTCTGATGATGTATACCGTGTTGTATTATATAATGCTGCCAGCAACTCTGTCATTTCTGCGAACGCTGATACGATCATGATTTTGCATTTTGATGGTTCATCTGTGGTATCAAGCCAAATTGATTTAATGGTTTCAGGATTGATAGTGAGTGATTCCTCTGGCAGTACAGTTTCATCTGCCAGTAGTGATGGTAGTATAACCATTGGCTATGTTGTTTCATTAGCTTTGACAGATGATGATGGCGATGTTAATGAAACAGTCAGTGTATCAGTAGAGATGGATAACGGCGGTGTTGTCGGTGGTGTTCAATTTGATTTATATGATTCTCCAGATAATGTAACCGTTGCAGACATTACGACAACTGATCGCACCTCTGGTTTCACTGTGACAACGACTGATATTGGCTATGGTACTCGGGTGTTGGTATATGATAATACAGGGAATAATATTTCGGCTGGTACAGGAGCTATTTTGAATATCAATTTGTCGATACATAGTGATGCTTATGGGGGTGATGTTGCTGTTTATTTTAGCGATGTGGTCGTTTCCGATGATATTGGTGGTGTATATTGGATTGCTGGTCTGGATACAGGGTACGTCACAGTATTTCCTGGATATATGGAAGAACCCCACAACTTGGAAGCAACATCCGGCTTGGACGGGATGGTCCCCCTGGCTTGGGATGCACCTTATGGCCCAGTAGGGAATGATATTGAAGTAGATTTTGAAGATGGAGCATTCCCTGAAGGCTGGACAACGACTACAAATTCAGCAGTAGGTTGGTTTATCACCCAAGATGGATCCAGTGCTTTTTGGGCAATCCCATCGCATACATACTATGCCTGCTCCAATGATGATGCAGCAGACGATGATGGTTCAGTAGATTATTTGATTACTCCATCTTTAAATACAAATGGAGCAACTGATTTTCAATTGAGTTTTGCTTCTTATTATGATGGCGCATACAGTCAAACTGCACATGTTGAGATCAGCACAGATGGTGTCAATTTCACTGAAGTTTATTCGTTACCTGCCAGCGCAGAGTGGGTCACTGAAACCGTTGATTTGAATGAATATGCAGGTGAAAACGAATTTTATATTGCCTTTCATTCAAATGATAACGGTGTATGGGCTTCTGGCTGGGCAATAGATGATATTCTGGTCAGTTTTTCAGGAGGTCGTATTGCTCGCAATATTCACTTTGATTTTAATGAACTCGGGCAATGGGTCATCACTGCAGATAAAGCGGAAGTAGTGGAACAGTATCCTAACGGAATTACATATCAACAGAAAGTGGATTGGGACAATCCACTTGAAACTCAACATGTTGATCGTGATGTACCTGTTACTGCGTACAACATTTATCGTACAATTGACGGTACGAACATAGACATGATAGCATCAGTCGGACCTGATGTATTGACATACATGGATGAAGATGTAATTAACGGCACTACCTACTATTATTATATAAAAGCTGACTATACTCCAGATGGTACAGAATCCGGCCCATCCAACATCGCAGACGCCACACCTGTTGAATGGATTGAACTGGCCTTAAGTGATGGTGAAGCATTGTCTGGGGCAACAGACACTCTGGATATTTTTGTCAATAATGAATCAGATGTCAGTTTCTTTTACTTTGAAATTGAAGATGTTCCTGATTTACTGATTGCCCAAGAAATAATTGCGACTGATCGAACAAGTAGCTGGACATTGGATGTTGCTGAAGTTGGTGGAAAGATGGTGGTTACTGGCCTCGGGTTAGGGGATGATATGGCACCAGGGAGTGATGCTGTTTGCCGTGTTGTGGTGCTAGCGGCCAGTCAAGATCCGCTTATGTTAGATTTGAGTATCACAACAGCTTCAGTGCAAGATGCTAATGGTAATGATATGATTTGGACTGCCGATGGAGCAACCTTTGATGTTACAGTTGAAACTCAATATTTGGTCATGCCCAATGCCCACGGCAATCCAGGTGATTTGATTACTATTCCCTTATTGATCAATAATACTCAGGATGTTTATGGAATACAGATTTTCCTGTCGGACTATCCTGATTTTTTAGATGGTATTGCTATTGCTGCTACAAACTATCATGATTTCAGTAACTGGACAGTAGAGGGAAATAATATAGGGAATGAATATCGGATTCTGTTGTTTAATACTTCTTTGAATAATCCACTCCCGGCTGGGACGGGTCATATTGCTGATATTTCTATGTATATAGGTGCCGGTGCAGCAACGGGCTCTACGGTTGAGATACTTATGGAAGAAGTTGTTGTTGTTGATGTAAACAATATTGCCATGCATGCTGAACTGCATGAAAGTGAAGTATATATTGGAACACCCGGTGCTATTTATACCGTAGGTGATGTGGATGAATCTGCACAAACCATTATGATTGAATTGGAAAATTCAACTCCAGTCTATGTTCTTGAAATCGACCTTGCAGATGCACCAGAAGGAATTGAAATTATTGATGTGACTCCAGCTGGCCGCTTTAGCGGTTCAGTAGATGGACAGACAGGTGAGACAGAAGATGGTATTGGCTATATACTTGCTTATGACCTGGCTAATGGTATTGCCGCAGGATCTGGTGAAATTCTGGAAGTCAGTTATAATGTTAATTCAAATTCAGATTTTAGTGGCGATGTGCTCACTTGGTTAAGCTCAGTGAGTTCGGCAGATGCTGGATTGTTGTCTATTCCATCTAGTGGAACAGGATTTGCAATTCTCGACGCAAGTTTGAGCGTGAATGAAGAAATTGAAATACCGGTTAAGTTTTCCCTGCATCCCGCATTTCCAAATCCATTCAACCCTATAACAAATATTCGTTATGACTTACCTGAAGCAAGTTATATTGATCTGCGTGTATTTGATCTTGCTGGGCGGGAAGTTCGGACTTTGGTAAGGGGCTTTGACCATGCGGGTGAAAAATCAGTTGTTTGGGATGCCAAGGATAATAACGGCCGCAGTGTAAGTGCCGGTGTGTATATATACAGATTGGAAACTGCAGGTCAGGTTCAATCCCAAAAGCTGATTTTATTGAAGTAGACCACATTTTAATATTATAATACACCTGCAGGATGTGACGATCAGCAGGAAAAACTTCAAAATTAAGGGCAGGTTTTCCTGCCCTTTTTCTTTTTCTGACATGCATAAAATATTAACTTTGTCCGATTGTTATAAATATATATAGCCGCGGTGGTGGAATTGGTAGACACGCCAGATTTAGGATCTGGTGCCCAATAGGTGTGAAGGTTCGACTCCTTTCCGCGGCACAAAAATGTCAGAAGAAATTAAAATAGAAAATATGAACACTCAGGAACCTGAAAAGAAATCAGCTATACGTGTTATTATACATAGTTTTTTTGTCGTTCCTTTTTTGATTGCTGTATTTGCAGTACTTGTTTTTTTAATGGTAAAAGTTCTCACCGTAGAGCCCAATACAGCCCGAGATTATTTAGAGCATGTAAAAATCGGTGGAACGACCAAACGATGGCAGGGTGCTTTCGAACTTTCCAAGATTCTTTCTAATCCCAAAATGGTACCAAAAGATGATCGCTTTGTTCAGGATATGATTTCTACTTTTGAGTATTCAGCCCATGAACACAATCCCCAGATTCGTTCTTATCTTGCTTTGGCCATGGGTAGAACGCGAGATCAGCGCTATACTCCAACGTTAATCAATGCATTGCAAGATAACGATTATTCTATCGTAGCTGCCTGTGCCTATTCTTTAGGTTTGATACAAAGTCACAAAGGATTCGCTGCTTTAAATAATATGGCTGATCATGAAGATGCACATGTACGGTTACAAACCATTATTGCACTGGGTAATTATCAGAATCATGAAGCAGCAGAAATATTTTTAACAGCATTAGCGGACCAGGAAGTTAATGTTCGCTGGGATGCAGCCGTAGCTTTGGCAAAGTTAAAAAATGACCGTGGACGCGGAATATTATTAGACCTTTTAGACCGAAAATATTTAGATTCTTTTCCTAATATTGATCCCTTTGAACAGGATCAAGCCATGTTGGTGGCGATTCAGGTTATACCCAATATTATTGATTCAGAATTTGAATCTGTATTAGTAGATTTGAGAGATAAAGATCGTAGCATGAAGGTACGAGAAGCAGCACGACACGCATTAGTTGATTAAGAAAATATATGGCCGAAACAATTTCAAAAGAATCTGCTACTAAAGACCCTGGCCGTCGTCCACCCGCAGCCCTTGGTAAAGCTGATTCGAGCGATCAAATAACACGCCGTTCATTTTTTTCCTGGCTATCCATTGGGTGGTTAGCATTTGTTGCTGCAACTGGAGGGTTTTTTACCATGATGCTGCGTTTCTTTTTCCCAAATGTGTTGTTTGAACCTGTACAGACCTTCCGCGCTGGATATCCAGATGATTATACTGTTGGTGAAGTAGATTTGCGATGGAAAAATAAATATGGTGTGTGGATCGTTCGGAATGATGCTGGCATTTATGCTCTTTCAACAACATGTACGCATCTTGGCTGTACACCTAATTGGTTAAGTTCGGAACAAAAATTTAAATGCCCTTGCCATGGGAGTGGATTCTTTAAAACTGGAATTAATTTTGAAGGACCAGCACCACGACCCCTGGAACGATTCAAGATCGTTTTGGCAGATAATGGTCAGATCATCGTTGATAAAACGAGAAAATTCCAACAGGAAAAGGGTCAATGGAATGACCCGGAAGCGTTTTTAAAAGTATAATGGAAACTCTATGTTAGATAAATTTCGGTTAGATAAATTTCGCGGGACTCAATTGTATAAATCCATCTTCCGCGGAGGTGGTGTTCCCAAAAGTCGCCGTCAAAGGATGATGGTGGTACTGAATAGTGTATTTCTTCATCTACACCCTGTAAGATTACCCAAACACGCAGTAAAATTAAAATTCACCTGGTGCATGGGTGGATTATCTTTTTTCATATTTCTTATCTTGACCATTTCAGGTATACTGCTCATGTTTTATTATCGCCCGACGATTGAATATGCCTATACAGATATTATTGATCTAGCAGAACAAGTCCCATTTGGGATCATGAGAGAAGTCCACCGCTGGGGCGCTCATGCCATGGTTATTACTGTTTGGCTGCACATGTTTCGTGTGTTTATGACAGGTTCATACAAACCTCCACGCGAATTTAATTGGGCAATCGGTGTTATACTTTTACTTCTAACATTGTTGTTGAGTTTTACCGGTTATCTGCTTCCTTGGGATCAACTGGCCATTTGGGCGATTACTGTTGGATCCAATATGGCTCGCGCAACCCCATTTCTTGGACATGAAGGCCCTGGAGCAGGATTATTGGCTATTGGAGATATTAATTTTATAACCATGGGCAGTGATGTGCGTTTTGCTTTAATTGGAGGACGGTTTATGGGTGAAGCAGCACTTTTGCGTTTTTATGTGCTGCATTGTATCGGCTTGCCATTTATTATTATGATTTTCATGGCCGTACATTTCTGGCGAATTCGTAAAGACGGTGGTATTTCAACTCCAGTATAATAATGGCTGATTTTAAGCATTTAATCGATACAATCTCGAATCCGACGATTCTTTTTACGTCGACACTCATTATCTTTTTCTTTATTTTTCCTATCAATGACTGGTTTGATAAATGGAACCGCCGGTTAAAATTGTATGTGTTATGGTCTGGCAAAGGTATGCTCATTGCGGCAATTATCATGGCCGCTTTTTTCATGTTTGGCATATCGGATCCTGATTTCAGATCCATTGTTCTGAAACCGGATAATGTGCCAATCTCCGGATTAATTTTTCTTGTTTACTTTTTTACATGGTTATCGATGCACCAGGCATACGAAAACGATGCCAAATTAGAACGTGGCGAATCGATCGATGAACAATACGACGCACCAAATGATAAAGTGCTAGTTTGGCCGGACCTTGTGTATGTTGAATTTATTGCTCTGATTTTATGTTCAGCTTTTCTGATGATCTGGTCCATTAGTTTACAAGCGCCTATCGAAGAGCCAGCGAACCCCTCCGAATCTCCCAATCCTGCAAAAGCACCATGGTATTTCTTAGGCCTGCAGGAAATGCTGGTATATTTTGATCCCTGGATGGCTGGCGTTGTACTACCCAGCTTAATCATAGTAGGTTTGATGGCTTTCCCTTTTATAGATAATGAACCAGCTGGTTCTGGATATTATAGTTTTAAAAACAGGAAATTATCCATTGCTCTTTTCATGTTCGGCTGGCTGGTATTGTGGAATATGCTGATCGTAGTTGGAACGTTTCTCAGGGGACCAAACTGGAATTTCTTTGGTCCTTTCGAATACTGGGATATCCATAAACTTGAAGCACTGACCAACATTAATTTATCTGAATATATTTATATCAAATGGTTTAGCACAGGGCTCCCTGACAGTATTCTAGCTAGAGAAATTTGGGGCATCCTTCTTTTAGCTGGCTATTATCTTATTCTGCCGCCATTATTGGCCAAAACTGTATGTAAGAAAATATATGAACGGTTGAATTCTTTTGTTTATTCAATTTTCATCGTTTTGATCCTGACTGCATTAACATTACCGATTAAAATGTATCTGCGGTGGATGTTCAATTTGAAATACATCATAGCCATACCAGAATATTTCTTCAATTTCTAGTTTAGATTTTATAGAAGATGATTGACCAACAGGAACGATATTATAATATACTCAAGCTGAATCGCTGGTTCGCTTTATCGAGTCTGGTTTTTGCTGGTATTTTCATTCTCACCTTTGCTGATGATTATCAGCGTCCTTGGAAAAAATTCCAAAAGGAATTCCGCATTGTTGAAATAGAAAAAATCAGCAATAATCTTGCTGAACTGAATAGTAATCTTGAGAGCAATGACGAATATAATGCTTTGCAGGAGCGTTTGTCAGAAGCAAAAAAGAAATTACAAGACAAGGTTGATGAGATAGATGAACTAAACGGAAAGATCAAGGAAGCTGACGCAGAACGCTATCGTATGAACCAGAATCATCAATTTTCCAAAGCTGAATTTGATGTAGCAAAATATACCGCAGATCAAGCTCGTCACGGGCATGGAAACGTAGAAGCTGCAGAAATAAATCTTAAACGTCTCGATGCACTTACTTCTGGGTTTAAGTTGGAACTGGAAACATTTGAAAAGAAGCTGGAAATTTTGCAAAACCGTTTAACTGATCTATATGCTGAAAACAAATCCTATAAAGATGAATTAAGTGCCATCAGCCGGAAACGCAATCTTGCGGTTAGGAAACTTGCAAATACCGATCCGGAAAAAATGTCATTTTCCAACAAGATCGCCAATGTGGTCCGTGATCTTCCTGTTCTGGATTTTATCGATCCTTATTATGAGGTTAAACAGGTTGTAGTAAAGGACATTGAAGAAGACCTTGTGTATTTAGGTATGCCAAAGGTTGATCGCTGCATGACCTGTCACATGGGTATCGATAATAAGGAATTTGAAGATGCTCACCAGCCTTATACATCACATCCTAATTTAGATCAAATGGTAGGAGCGAATTCTCCACACCCTTTGAGTGAATTTGGCTGTACAACATGCCATGCAGGTCGAGGCAGAGGTACAGGTTTTAATACAACTGCTCACTCACCCTCTAGTTTAGAACAAGCCCATGAATGGGAAGAAAAATATGATTGGCACCGCATGCACCATTGGGGCGACCCCATGTTTACCAAACAGAATATGGAAGCAGGCTGCTTCAAATGCCACAGCGGAAATATGCCCATAGATGGAGCGAAAACACTTTCTCTTGGTATGGGCCTTGTTGAACGCGCCGGATGCTTTGGGTGCCATAAGATGGACCGCTGGGAAGGTAAGCCCAAAGCGGGACCAAATTTGGCAAAGGTCGCTTCGAAAACGACCAAAGATTGGACTTGGAAATGGATCTACAGCCCCAGGGATTTTCGTCACAATACGTGGATGCCCCATTTCTTTAATGTAACAAACAATAGCGACCCAAATTCTTTAATTCGTACTGAACAGGAAATTCATTCGATCACTGCATATTTATTTAATAAGAGTGAATCTTTCCCTATGGATAAACTGCCACGGAATGGGAATGCAGAAAATGGACAGCTTTTAGTGGCATCTGTTGGTTGTATGGGCTGCCATGAGATTCAACCCGATGTTGTAGTTGAAGAATTAACCTCCATCCAAACCTTAAGACGTGAGCAAGGTCCAAACTTAATTGGACTGGGATCTAAATCAACTGCTCAATGGGTATATAATTGGGTCAGGGATCCTGCTTCTTTCCATCCGGAAACGAAAATGCCAAACCTACGTTTGACCAGACAGGAAGCAGTTGACATAGCTGCGTATCTTACACAGGATAAAAATAATGAATTTGATGCGCAAGAAATTCCTGGAGTGAATGAAGAGATCCTTGATGAGATTGCGGCTGGATTTTTAAGCCAGCAACTTCGTAAGGAGCAGGTAGATGCCAAGCTTGCTGGAATATCGATAGATGAGAAATTGGATTATAATGGACAACGCCTCATAGGACAATATGGTTGTTTTGGCTGTCATAATATTCCCGGATTTGAAAAAACGAAACCAATTGGTACAAGTTTAACAATTGAAGGGAGTAAACTGATTACCAAGCTGGATTTTGGTTTTCACCATGATAATCTGCCTCATACTCGCTGGGATTGGTTTGCACAAAAGCTCGATGATCCGCGAATCTTTGATATGATTCCACAGGAAGATGGATCATTGAAATCCATGGAAAAACAGCCTCTGGATAAATTGCGTATGCCTGATTATGGTTTAACACAACATGAGATAGATGCATTGGTCACGGTCATCATGGGTTCTGTAAAAGATGAAATACCAGCTGGCAAATTACCTGAAGTAAATGCAAAACAGCTGGCTCTAGAGGCAGGCGAACAGATTATACAAACCAATAATTGTAAAGGCTGTCATAAGATAGATGGCGATGGCGGAGCAATCTTGCCGGCAACAGCAGAATGGCTGCGTGAGATTGCCGATGAAACCAATGCTGAAGATATGAGTATCGTTCAAAGTTTTTCACCACCATTGCTGAATACACAAGGAAGGAAAACTCAACCTGAATGGTTATTGAATTGGTTCAAAGACATTACGATGATCAGACCGCATTTGCAGGTGCGCATGCCCAGTTTTGATTTTACCGATAAGGAATGGAATACCATTATTGAATATTTTCAGCAAAAAGACGGTCAAGCCCTTGCGTATGAATTACCTCATTCCATAAATAATAATTCTGACTCTTATAAAGCAGGCAATATCATCCAGGAACTTGGTGCTTGCGCAAATTGTCATTTCTATGGCAACCAGAAACCCAAACAAGCTGCTTTAACCTGGGCGCCGAACCTTGTTTTAACAAAGAATCGTTTACGACCGGAATGGTTATTAGAATTTTTTAGTAATCCACAGGATATTATGCCCGGTAC
>Ga0257112_10000499_pt1 | contig 16019 bp, 12 predicted proteins | sample LP_taG_5_FD_191565 | JGI IMG/M metagenome (GOLD analysis project Ga0257112, IMG submission 191565) | Marine microbial communities from Northeast Subartic Pacific Ocean, Canada - LP_J_2015_P26_1000m | ecosystem: Environmental > Aquatic > Marine > Oceanic | place: Canada: Northeast Subartic...
ACAAACCATGCTTTTTGTCGGTCAAGGAACCACTTTTCAAATTTGGGAACCAAAACTTTTTGAAAAATTCAAAGTACAAGCTAGAAAAAAAGCTAATTTGAATAGGGCAAGTCTAAAGTGGGAAACGCAATTTAAAAAGGAGGGTAAATGACGATAAATATTAAAGGTCCAGAATTGAAAGAATTAAAACCTAGAATTTTAGTTTTAGGTGTGGGTGGAGCAGGAGGAAATGCAATTAACGGCATGATAGATTCCGGAATGGAAGGCGTTGAGTTTGTTGCAGTAAATACTGATGCACAAGATTTAATAAGTAATAAAGCTAGTGGAAAGATTCAACTAGGAGCAAATTTAACCAAAGGCTTAGGTGCGGGGGCTAAACATGAGATTGGTCAAGCTGCAGCCGAAGAGTCATTGAATGATATTATTGATTACATTAAAGGTAGCAACATGGTTTTTATCACCGCTGGTATGGGCGGTGGAACAGGCACAGGAGCCTCACATGTTATTGCAAGAGCAGCAAAAGAATTAAATATTCTTACAGTTGGGGTAGTAACTCTTCCTTTTTCTATGGAGGGTCCAAAAAAAGCGAGAATAGCTCATCAAGGTTTAGAAGAACTAAAAAAACATTTAGATACTAACATAGTTGTTCCAAATCAAAACTTATTTAAAATTGTTACTGAGAAAACAACTTTCAAACATTCATTTGGGTTAGCAAATAATGTGCTAAAGCTTGGAGTTCAAAGTGTTACTGATTTAATGGTAAAACCCGGTTTAGTCAATTTAGATTTTGCTGATGTTGAGACCATCATGAAGGGCATGGGTAAAGCAATGATGGGAACGGGTGAAGCAGAAGGAGAAAAAAGAGCAGAAGAAGCTACCAACGCAGCATTATTAAATCCATTGATTGATGAATATTCATTAAGAGGTGCAAAAGGACTTTTGGTTAATATTACAGGTGGATCAGATCTTACTTTGTTTGAAGTAGAAGAAGCTGTTAACAAAATTAGGGCAGAAGTAGATCCCGAAGCAGAATTAATATTTGGTGCAATTGAAGATGAAAACTTAAATGGAAAAATTAGAGTTTCTATTGTTGCTACATCTTTAGACGGACAGGAGCCAGAAACAAAACCAGTTGTCAGCATGGTTCATAGATTACAAAGCAGAAATATTGGTTATGGCAATAACTTAACAAGCACTTTAGCGACTAATCAAGCGACTTTAAATGCAACAGAAGGAGCAACTGCGCTAGATATGAGGGTTGATGTTGAATCTAATGAATCTATTAATCAAAAAAAAGAACAAGAATTAACTAAACAACCTTCTCAAGAAACATTATTAGGAAATATTTCAATAGAAAGTGCTACTTATATGGAAAATATTCCAAAACAAGATGAAGTACCTAATTTTGAGGTAGAAAGTATTGAACTTGTAACACCACAACTATTTTCTGATGATGAGAACATCAACGCGTTAAACGATGAAAATAATACAAATATAATTCCAAACATAGCGGATGGAAAAGAATCTGAAATAATAGAGAATTTAGAATCTAAAGAAAAAATTGAAACTAAAGAACCGCTATTGTTTGAAGATTCTGAAACAGAAGAGAATTTTGAAATACCGGCTTTTTTAAGAAGACAAAAAAACTAAATGGAAGAAGATAGAGAAATTTATGAATGCCACCATGTCACTGGACAAAACAAAACACTACCCAGTGATGCTAGATCAATTATTAAGCATTATATCCCCTCAACATGGTGGCACGTATATTGACTGCACTTTTGGTGGAGGAGGATATTCTCAGGCAATACTGAAATATCCAGGCACAAAAGTTCTTGCTATCGATAGAGATCAGTCAACACAGCAATATGCCGACGCTTTAGTAAAAAAATTTCCAAAAAGATTTAGTTTTTTCCAAAATAAATTTAGCAATCTTAATAAAATTATTAGATTAAATTTAAATCCACGAGCCATAATTTTTGATTTAGGACTTTCTTCTTTTCAGCTATCGGATAGTAAGAGAGGATTTTCTTTTAAGTCCAAAGAATTAAGTATGCAGATGGGAATAAATAAATATTCCGCTTATGATGTGGTAAATACTTTAGATAGGAAAAATTTAGCAAATATTATAAAACTTTTAGGAGAAGAAAAAGACGGAAAAATAATTGCAAATAAAATTGTCAGATATAGAGAAAAAAAACCAATACAAACAGCAGAAGAACTCACTTTTATAGTTAATAATGCAAAGAAAAACTATAATAATTATAAAAAGAATTCTGCTACCAAAACTTTTCAAGCCATAAGAATTTTTGTTAACCAAGAATTAACAGAGTTAATTTTAGGCTTAATTGTAGCTACACGTATGTTAGCAGACGGAGGCATACTAGCTGTTGTAAGTTTTCATTCTTTAGAAGATAAAATAGTAAAAAATTTTTTCAATTTATATTCCAATTTAAAAAAAAACCCTTCAAGATATTTACCATTAAACGAAAATAAAGATGACTTATTTAAATTATTATCTAAAAAACCTTTAATTCCTAGTAAAAAGGAAATTCATAAAAATATTCGTTCAAGATCCGCAAAGCTTAGGTATGCAATCAGAAATAATAATTCATTTTTTTATCCAAAAGAGTTTAGAGAAAAATTTGAACATTATTTTAAAATGGAAGAGATAAGATTATGAACCTAAACCCAAAAAAATGGCTCAATACTCTTCCAAATGTAAATATAGAAACTAATCAAGAAGAATACAAATTAGATAATCAAAGGTGGATTGATACTCTTCACAAAAGAAAGAAAGATAACTCAATCCAAAAATATTCACTAGTTACAATTTTGTTTGTTGTTGGTCTAATATTTGTTTCTGTAATTAAAAATGAAACGAGAAATTTACAAAAAGAAATAGATAAATTGGAGGCGACAATTAATATTATTAAGTTTGATCTACATCAAACAACTCTAGATCATGAAGTAATTACTTCCCCAGAAAACATATCAAGATTAGCGAAAGAATATTTAGAATCTAACCTGGTTGTTTACAAAAAATCTCAAATAAAACAGATAGGAAGAGAAGAAATTTTTTTTACTAAACCTGAAAATGTGAAAATTAAAAAAAACTTAGAACAAAAAACGAAAGATAATAAAAACAAGATAAAGTTAATATTTGCAAAGAAAGTTGAAACTAAAAAAATTGAATTAGCAAAACTTAAAGAACTTTATTATAAACCTAAGGACATACCTAAAAAATTAAAATTAAAGATTACAAAAAAAGTTAAAAAAAAGAAGAATGAATTATTACAATTAAGAAAAATTTATTCTGATCCCAAAAGCATATTTGCATCAAATAAAGCACAACGCTGGGCTGCTTTTCAAGTAGTTAAAGTTTTTTTAGGTATACCTATTGTGCCGGGCAAATAATTTTTGATGAAAAGTAAAAAAAAAAATATTAAACAAAAAAGTTTTTTTTTTGAGGATTATGCTGAGTCAGAAATTATTGTTAATAACGTAAAAACTAATCAACCAAAAGTTTCACTAAGCAGAGTTAATTTTTTATTTTATATTTTTCTTAGTGTAATATTTATTTTTGGTATTAAAATTATTTATCTTTCATTATCATCAGATAAAAATTTTTTTTCACAAAATATAAACCAAAACTTTATAAAAGAGAGGGGAGATATTCTAGATCGCAACGGAGTTATTCTTGCAAGAAATATCAATATTTATGATGCCGCCGTAAGATCAAAACTAGTTAAAGATAAAAAAAAATTATTAATTAATTTAAAACTTATTTTTCCCGAGCTAAACACTAATAAAATTAGAGAAAATTTTAGTAAAAATAAGTTTTTTTATATTAAAAGAAGTTTAACGGAAGATGAATACACAAAACTTTGGTTATTAGGAAGCAAAGGCATAGAGTTTCCAAAAAGACAATATCGAATTTATCCACAAAAAAATCTCTTTAGTCACATTTTAGGACAAACTGATGACAGTAATACTGGCATATCCGGAATAGAGAAATTTTTTGACAAAGATTTGAAAAGTAAGGAACTTATTGATTCGTCTCTCGTTTTAACTTTAGATTCAAATTTACAGTATTTAATCAGAGAAGAATTAAAAAATGCACAATTAGTTTTTAATAATATTGGTAGTGCAGCAATATTGATGAATGTAAAAAGTGGTGAAATATTATCTTTAGTTTCTTTACCAGATTATGATTTAAATCAACGAATTTCAATCAGTGATGACATTTACGCAAATAAAATTACATTAGGAATATATGAGCTGGGATCTGTCTTTAAAACTTTTACTTTGGCGGCTGGCTTAGAAAATAAAGTAATTAGTCCAAACACAATATTTAATAATTTAGAAAAAAAAATAACCTGTGACAAATATACGATAAGTGAACATGATAAATTACCAGCAAATTTAAGTGCTGAACAAATTTTGATTCGATCATCTAACATTGGTGCAGTTCGTATAGCTCAAAGGGTTGGAATTGAAAAATATAAAAACTTTTTAAATTCTTTAGAACTTTTTGAAACGTTCAATTTAGATTTGGAGAAAATTGGAAGCTCACTTCCTTTTAGATGGGGAAAATGTAAACTTGCAACTGCATCATACGGGCATGGTATTGCAACAACTCCTTTTCAGTTAGCAAGAGCCTACGCAATTTTGGGAAATGGAGGATATAAAATTGAACCATTTATTTTAAAGAGAGAAATAAGATTCATAGAAAAGGGAGAACAGATTATTTCCACTAAAACAAGTAATGCAATTAATTTGATGTTAAGGAAAGTGGTAAGTTTTGATGAAGGAACTGCTAATTTTGCGAACATTGAAGGCTACGAAGTTGGTGGTAAAACTGGAACTTCATTAAAGTATAATTCAAATGAAAAATTAAATACATTTGTTTCATTATTTCCAGCAAGCAGGCCCAACTATGTTTTACTTGTAATGTTGGATGAACCAAAACCTGCTCCAAATTTTGTATACGAATTTCCACCATCAGAAAAATTTCCAAATGGCTATAAACACAAAGGTGAAAAACGAAATACTTCAGGCTGGAATGCAGTAGTCGTTGCAGGCAAAATTATAAAAAAAATTGGTCCAATTTTAGCCATAAATAACCTACAAGCTTCCAGCAATTTTTAAATGCATTTAGGAAATTTACTTAAATCTACAAGTAAGAACTATCGAAAAATACCTGTTAAGGGTATTTCGTTTGATAGTAGAAAAATCAAAAGAAAGGATATTTTTTTTGCAATTAGAGGAAATAAAACATCAGGAACTAATTTTATTAACGATGCAATATCAAGGGGGGCATCAGCAATTGTAAGCAGCAAAAAAATAAAATATAAAAATCGTCAAATACCTCTACTTTTGGTTAAGGATGTTAGAAAAAGCTTATCTGAAGCTTGTTCAAAATTTTACAGAAAAAAATCACCAAATATAATTGCTGTAACAGGAACAAATGGAAAATCATCTGTAGCTGATTTTTTTTATCAAATATTAAATTTTAATAGAATTTCTGTAGCTTCAATTGGAACGCTAGGTATATTTTCAAAAAATTATTGTAAAAAAACAAATTTAACTTCAATGGATCCATTATCTTTACATAAGAGTTTAGAAATATTAGCAAAAAATAAAGTTAATCATGTAATTTTAGAAGCTTCGAGTCATGGTCTAAAACAAAAAAGACTAGATAATTTAAATATAAAGACAGGAATATTTACAAATCTTAGTCATGATCATCTTGATTATCACAAAAGCATGAAATCTTATCTTGATTCAAAAATGTATTTATTTAAAAATTTGCTTAAAAAAAATTCTAAAATTATTACTGATGAAGAAAATAAGGAATTTAAAATTATAAAAGGTATAGCAAATAGAAGAAGAATAAAAAAAATTACAATCGGCTCAAACTCAGGAAACATAAATATTTTACATAATAAATATAAGAAAAATAAACAAATTGTAAAAATTTCTGTTAATTCAAAAATATTTCTGTTGGAAATTCCACTTATAGGATATTTTCAAGTAAAAAATTTGCTTATGGCAGTTTTAGCGGCTTCATGCTGTGGGTTAAGTCAAAATAAAATTTTTAATCAAATACGTAGAATTAAACCAGTGCCAGGTAGACTTGAATGTGTAGCCAGTTTAAATAATAATTCTAATATTGTTGTGGATTTTGCCCATACTCCCGACGCGTTAGAACAAAGTTTAATTGCGCTAAAAAAGCAATTTAAAAAGGAAATCATAATAGTTTTTGGTTGCGGAGGAGAAAGAGATAAAAAAAAACGTTTTGCTATGGGTAAAATTGCCAAGAAGTATTGCAGAAAAATTTTTATAACAGACGATAATCCAAGAAATGAAAATCCTCAAAAAATAAGAAATACAATTATAAAAGGTTGTAAAAAATTAGCTGTTGATATTGGAAGTAGAAAAAAAGCAATAAAAACAGCAATCCATGAATTAAGATCAAGCGAAGTACTTTTAGTTGCTGGCAAAGGTCATGAAAAAATTCAAGATTATGGTAATAAAATTATAAATTTTTCAGATAAAAAAATAATAAAAGAAATAATTCATAAAAAAAAATTTTCTTCCAAAAAAAATCATTATCAAAATTTCTTACTAAAAAAAGTTTTTGACAATAATAATCTCAGAAATGTAAATTATAATAACGTTTCAATTAATACAAAAACTATTAAAAAAAATGACCTATTTTTTGCTATTCGCGGAAAAAAAACTGATGGTCATAAATTTGCTAGAGAGGCCATTAAGAAAGGAGCTATCAAATCTATAATAAGTAAAAAAATAAAACAGCTTTCTAAAAATAAGATTATAAAAGTAAAAAATACTTTTTCTTCCTTAAATGATTTGGCCAAGGTTACTAGAGATAACACTTCAGCAAAAATTATCGGAATAACTGGAAGTGTCGGTAAAACCACTTTGAAAAACCTTATTGGTTTTGCTCTTAAAAATTATGGAAAAGTTTATCAATCCCCACATTCCTACAATAATAAATTTGGAGTTCCTCTTAGTCTTTCTAACTTAAAAAGAAATACTGAATACGGGATATTTGAAATTGGAATGGATAAAAAGGGAGAAATAGATAATTTATCAAAAATTGTCAAACCAGAAACGGCTATTATTACAAATATTTCTGGAGCTCATTTTAAAAATTTTAATACTTTAACAGATATAGCAAAAGCCAAAGCAGAAATAATTGATAATATATTAGATGGTGGAAATATAATTTTAAATAAAGATGATAAATTTTTTAATTTTTTATCTAACAAGGCTAGAAAAAAAAAAATAAAGATTATTTCATTTAGTTCTAAAAAAAAAGCAGATATTTTTTTATTAAAAACTAGAAAAGTTAAAAATTGCTATAGATTAAAAATAATTGTCAATAAAAGAATTTTTTATTTTGATACAATGTATTCTACTAATAATTTTATAAATAATATTTTAGCCTGCATTTCTGTTTTATCTGTTTTAAATTTAGATTTAAATAAAATGGGGAAAAAATTTATTAATTTTACTATTCCTAGTGGCAGGGGTGACATTAAAATGGTCAATAAATTTAAAAAAAGATTTAAATTTATTGATGAGAGCTATAATGCAAATCCACTATCTATGTTATCAGCTATCAGAAATATGAATTATTACAAAAGAAAAAATAATTCACAAAAATTAGTTTTTTTAGGGGATATGTTAGAATTAGGAAAAAAATCAAAAAAATTTCACAAAGAATTAGCAACTTTAATTAATAGAAGTGATATAGATAAAGTTTTTGTTTATGGAAAATATATAAGAGAAACCTTTAATTCTTTAGTAAAAAATAAAAAGGGAAAAATATTCAATAACCTTAAAGAAGCATATGATCATTTCAGTAAAATTGTACACAATAACGATTTACTTATGGTAAAAGGATCAAATGCGACAGGTTTGAATCAGTTTTCAAAAAATATTAAAAAGGGACAAATCAGTGCTATATAATTTTTTAATTTCTCTTATAGATCAATTTTCTGCACTTAATGTTTTTCGTTATTTAACTTTTAGAACTGGGCTTTCAGTAATGTCCTCAATGATAATTGTATTTGTAATTGGAGGACCATTCATTCGTTTTATTGAATCTCATAAAATTACTGGACCCATAAGGGACGATGGGCCAATAGATCATATAGTTAAAAAAGTAGGAACTCCCACCATGGGAGGGGTTCTTATTTTAATAGGAATCCTTTTTGGTACCTTACTATGGGCAGATTTAAGCAATTCTTATATTTGGGTTTTGCTAATGGTCGTAACTAGCTTTGGTTTACTTGGAGCTATTGATGATTACTTAAAAATAAAGCGCAATAACTCAATAGGAATATCTTCAGGGATGAAAATTATTTTTCAAATTATACTTTCAATTATAGCTGTATTGTTATTAATGAAGTTTGGGAATAATGAACACCTAAAAAATCTTTACTTTCCTTTTTTCAAAAATTTAATACTTCATTTGGGATTATTTTTTATTCCATTTGCTATTTTTATAATTGTAGGTTCTTCAAACGCAGTGAACTTAACCGATGGTTTGGATGGTTTGGCCACAGTGCCTGTAATGTTGGTGGCATTATCTTTTACTCTAATTTGTTACGTTGTTGGCAATACGGTTTTTTCAGAATATTTACAAATACCTTACATTCCTAAAGTTGGTGAAGCTTCTATTTTTTGCGGTTCTATAGTTGGATCATGTTTAGGCTTTCTATGGTACAACGCGCCACCAGCGAAGATTTTTATGGGAGACACTGGCTCCTTATCGTTAGGTGGATCTTTGGGGGCTGTGAGTATAATCACAAAGCACGAAATTGTTTTAGGAATTATTGGAGGTTTATTTGTACTTGAAACAGTTTCAGTTATTATTCAAGTAATTTCCTTTAAACTTACTGGGAAAAGAGTGTTTATGATGGCACCTTTACACCATCATTTTGAAAAAAAGGGATGGGCCGAATCCACTGTGGTTATTAGATTCTGGATTATATCTATAATTTTGGCATTGATAGGTCTAGCCACATTAAAGTTGAGATAATTGATGGCTTCATTTTGTGCATATGGTCTTGGAGCTCACCGGTTTTGTGTATATGGTCTTGGAGCTACCGGTCAATCGGTAATTAATTATCTTAATAAAGAGAGAGAATATTTTTCAGATTACTACGTTTGGGATGATGATGCAGCAAAGAGAAATTTTTTTGGTGTACACATCGGTGAACAAAAAGTAAAAGCAAAATTTTCAGAAATTATAGATTTTACTGATTTTATTGTTCTCAGCCCAGGTATAAGTTTAAAAAAAGCAAAACTAAAAAAAAAACTCATAGAGAACAGAGATAAAATTATTACAGATCTTGATCTTTTCTATCTTTTTAATCCAGAAATAAAAACAATCGTTGTAACTGGGACAAATGGAAAATCTACAACGTGCAAAATTCTTGAACATGTATTAAGAAAAAATAATATTAACGTAAGGTTAGGTGGAAATATAGGAAAACCAGTTTTAGATTTAGATTTAAAAAATGAGCCTTTGGTAATTATTGAAGCCTCATCTTTTCAATTAGCCTATTCTAAATATATTAAACCTGATTATGCATTAATATTAAATATAACTAAGGATCATTTAGATTGGCATGGTTCGTATAAAAATTATGTTGATTCTAAGTTTAAAATCTTTTCAAAACAAAAAAGAAATAATTTTGCATTTATAAGTAATAAGATTATTTTAAAAAAATTTAAAAAAGAAAGATATGAAAGTAAGTTAGAATTCGTAAATATAGAAAGTTATAATAAAATAAAAAACAGAATAAAAAATGATTATTTAAACTCAGAATCAAATGAAGAAAACATGAGTTTTGTTTATGCTTTATCAAAAATTTTAAAAATAAATGAAACATCTTTAGTAAATTCTCTTAAATCTTTCAAAGGATTACCTCATAGACATGAAATCTTTTATAAAAAAGATAATAAAATTTTTATTAACGATTCTAAGGCAACAAGTTTCGAGGCAACCAAATATGCTTTAAGAAGTAATAAAAATATTTTTTGGATTGTTGGTGGACTTCCAAAAGTTGGAGATAGATTTCAATTGGGGAGAATAAAAAAAAATATCATTAAAGCATATATCATTGGAAAAAATATTTCATTTTTTAGAAAGCAAATTGGAAAAAAAATTCCATTTACAGTTTCAAAAAATATTCGAAACGCAGTAAATAATATTTGCAAAGATTTAAAACCCAAAAAAAATTTAAAGAAAACTATTTTGTTCAGTCCAGCAGCTGCATCTTTTGATCAATTTAATAATTTTGAAAATAGAGGAAACTATTTTAAAAATTTAATAATAAAAAAATTCAAACAGAGATTAAATGTTTAGTTTTGGTAGAGAAAATACCGGTTTAGTAGCGAAATGGTGGAGAAATGTAGATAAGCAAATCCTATTTTTATTTGCTTTTCTTTTGTTGTTAGGACTGTTTTTTTCTTTTTCTTCAACTACTTCACTGATGTCAGAAAATATGAATAAACAAACATATTTCTTTTTTATTAAGCATCTAATTTTTGTCTCTGCTTCGTTGCTTTTGATTTTTGCTATTTCGATCCAGGAAAAAGATAAATTAGTTAAGATTTTAACTTATTTATTTATTGTTTCAATTGTGCTTCTTTTTTTAACTCTTATAGTTGGAGTTGAAATTAAAGGATCAAGGAGATGGATGGGTTTTGACCCTCTTCCAAGATTTCAACCAGTTGAATTGGTCAAACCACTATTCATAATTTTTGTTGCCAAAGTTATTGCTTTAAATGAAAAAGTTAATCTTTATAGAAGATATTTATTTTCTTTTTTGGTCTTATTATTAATCGTAATTGTTTTAATTAACCAGCCAGATCTTGGACAAACTTTGTTGTTAGCATCAGTTTGGATTACAATGATTTTTGTATCAGGCTTTAACATGGTGATTTTGTCGATATTAGGCTTAGTATTTATAAGTATTATCGCATTTTTGATATTTTTTTTTCCAGAAAAATTTGGTTATATTTTTTTTAGGATTAAAACATTTGTAGATCCAAAAACAGGAGACGATTTTCAATCACAAAAAGCATTAGAAGCTATTAAGCAAGGAGGCCTAACAGGACAAGGAATGGGAGAAGGTATTTTAAAAGATAAAGTGCCAGAAGCACATTCTGACTACATAATTGCTGTAATTTCAGAAGAGTTTGGCGCAATATTTGTTTTATTTATTGTTATTTTATTTTTATTTATTGCTTACAAAGTTTTGAATAAAGTTTTTTCAGACCAGGATGAATTTCTCAAGTTAGCATTGGTAGGTTTGGTTTCTCTTTTAATTATTCAAATGTTTGTTCACATAGGAGTTAATATCAGATTGCTTCCCACAACAGGTATGACTCTTCCTTTTTTAAGTTATGGCGGGTCCTCATTAATGGGAAGCTCGATAATAGCAGGAATAATTTTAAACTTTACTAGAAAAGATTCTACAAGATATTAAAAAATGACTAAAAAAATAATTTTTTCAACAGGAGGGACTGGCGGTCATATATTTCCAGCAATCAATTTAATGAAACATTTTTTTGATAAAGGGTATGAGGTTTTATTGGTAACTGATACTAGAGGAAACAACTTTATAAAAAATTATTCAGAATTTAAATCGTACGTATTAAAAGTAGAAACCCCCATAAATAAAAATTTTTTAAAGAAAATTTTATCATTTTTGCTAATTTTTTATTCAATAATAAAATCAATTATTATTTTAAAAAAGGAAAAACCAAATGTAGTTTTTGGATTTGGAGGTTATGTATCTTTCCCCGTTTCTTTTGCATCAAAATTTTTTAATTTACCTTTAATTATTTATGAAAATAATATGATATTAGGTCGTGCTAATAAATATTTGTCGTTATTTTCAAAAAAAATTCTTTTAGCAAAAAAAATAACAGAAAATTTTCCCAAAAAATATAATGATAAAACTTTTGAAGTAGGGCCAATTTTGGATAAAAATATAATAAATTATTCAACTTCTCAAAAAAATATAAATAGAGAAAATTTTTCTTTTTTAGTTTTAGGAGGAAGCCAAGGCGCGGAAATATTTGGAAAAATTGTTCCTCCAATTATTAAAATGGTAAAAGCTCAAGGGTATAAAATTAAAATAATCCAACAGTGTATTGTGAATCAGAAAAGTTCAATCGTAGATTTTTATGAAAAAAATAATATTGAAAATTATATTTTTGAATTTGATAAAAATATTCTAAAATTAATTTTATCCTCAGATCTAGCGATAACGAGATGTGGAGCATCTACCACTGCTGAATTAGTGCATACTCTTACACCATTTATAGCAGTCCCTTACCCTTACTCAATGGACAATCATCAATATTTAAATGCTAAATATTATGAAAACAAAGGCTGCTGTTGGGTCATAGAACAAAATAATTTTAATTCCACAAGTTTATTTAATTTAATAATGGAAATAATGAAAGATAAAAGAAAGTTAGAAAATATTCGTGAAAATATGAAAAAAAATGATAGTAAGAATGTTTATACTAAAATTGAAAAAGCTATTAAGGAAATTATTTAATAATGAAAATTAATATAGCTAGTAATGAAGTAATTCATTTTATTGGAATTGGAGGAATTGGTATGAGTGGACTTGCTTTAATTATGAACAATATGGGTTTTACAGTTCAAGGAAGTGATTTAAATAATAACAAAAATACTGATCGGTTAATTAAATTAGGAATAAAAATTTATTTTGGCCACAATCCAAAAAATTTAGACAAAGCCACAATGGTTGTTGTTTCATCTGCTATTAAAAAAAATAATAAGGAGTTAATTGCATCGAAAAATAAAAAATTATCTGTTGTTAAAAGAGGAGAAATGTTGGCGAATGTTGTGGCACTAAAAAAAAATATAGTTATCACTGGCTCACATGGTAAAACGACAACCACATCTTTAATTGCAAATATTTTGGAAGAGGCAGAGCTAGACCCCACAATAATCAATGGTGGTATAATAAATTCACTAAAAAATAACGCTCATTTAGGAAAAGGTGAGTGGGCAGTTATAGAGTCCGACGAATCTGATGGAAGTTTTTTAAATCTACCAATAACTTATTCCATTGTAACCAACTTAGACAGAGAACATTTAGATTATTATAAAAGTTTTGACAGACTTAAAAATTGTTTTCGTTCCTTTATTGAAAAAACACCGTCCTTTGGCAAGTCACTTATTTGTTTAGATGATAATAATTTAAAAAATTTAATACACAAATGTAAAAATAATAATTTTATCACTTATGGGTTTAATAAAAAATCAAATTACCAAATATTAAATGTGAGAAAAAAGCCAAACTGCTCAATTTTTGATTTAAGAATAAAAATAGCTGGTACCAAAATTTTTAAAATTAAAAATATACAAGTTAATTTGATAGGCGATCATAATGTTCTTAATACAACAGCATCAATTGCTATTGCACTTAATCTTGGAATAAAAATGCATACAATAAAAAAAGTTTTAAAAAATTTCTCGGGAATACAAAGAAGATTTACAAAAGTTTTTTCTGTTGATAAGAAAGATTTTTATGATGATTATGCACATCATCCAACGGAAATAAAAGCCGTTATTAAAAGTGCCAGGCAAGTTTATGGTAATAGAAAAATAATATGTGTTTTTCAACCACATAGATATTCTAGAGTTAAGCTTCTTAGGAAAGAATTTGCTTTATCATTTAAATCGAGTGATGTAGTGGTGTTATGCCCGGTTTATTCAGCTGGTGAAAAAATTGATCGTGATTTTAACCAAGATCATTTTTCTAGATTTATTACAAAAAAATCTGGAACTCAAGTTATTAATATAAAAAGCAAAAATGAATTGAAAATTTTTCTTAAAAAAAATTTATTTGACAATGAACTCGTTGTTTGTGTGGGAGCAGGAAGTATTTCAAACTGGATAAGAGAAATTGGTGAAGAATTAAAATGGAATTAATGTCACAAATAACAAATGTAAAAAATAAAATTTCAGGAAAAATCTCATTTAATGAGAATTTATCAAAACTATCCTGGTTTAATTTAGGAGGCCCAGCTAAAGTTTTGTTTAGACCAAAAAGCTTGCAAGAATTATCATTATTTTTAAAAGAAATTAAAGGAATTAAGAAAATTAAAGTTCTGGGAATTGGTTCCAACACTCTAATTAGAGACGGTGGTTTTGATGGAATTATTATTAAATTTGGCAATTCTTTCTCTCACTTATCCTTGTTTAATTCAAATACAATAATAGCAGGAGCATCGGCCTTAGATAAAAATGTTTCAAATTTTGCTTTAAAAAATTCAATATCAGGTTTTGAATTTATGTCTTGCATACCCGGAACCGTTGGCGGCGCTGTTAGAATGAATTCAGGTTGTTATGGCAATGATATTTCAAAAATATTAATTTCAGTTCAGGTAATGGATTTTGATGGCAATGTTAAAGCTATTCAATCATCAGATATAAAATTTTATTATAGAGGATCAAGTTTGGATAATAATTTAATTATTATAAGCGCTACTTTTAAAGGAAAAAAAGATAATAATTTAAATGTCCAGCAGAAAATAAATAGTTTTATGAAAGAAAAAAAAAATACTCAGCCGTCCAAAATTAAAACATGTGGTAGCACTTTTAAAAATCCTGAGAATCAAAAGGCTTGGAAGCTTATTGAAGATTCTGGCTGCGCAGGCATGACGGTAGGCGATGCACAAATTTCAGAAAAGCACTGTAATTTTTTTGTTAATAAAGGTAACGCAAAATCGAGAGATTTAGAACAATTGATCAATCAAGTGCAAAGTAAAGTTTTGGAGAAAACTGGAATAAATTTAGAACTAGAACTTCAAATTATTGGAGAAAAGCTATGAGCAATCTTATTGTTGTTCTTGCGGGAGGATTATCAGGTGAAAGAAAAATAAGTTTTTTAACAGGCAAGGCTTGTTCAAGTGCATTAAGAAAAAAAGGATACAAGGTAATAAATTTAGATGCAAAAGGATATTTTGTGGAAAAATTAAGAAAACTAAAACCAACTACGGTTTTTAATGCACTTCACGGAAAATACGGGGAAGATGGATTTGTTCAAAGTATATTAGAATTATTAAAGATTCCGTACACACACTCAGGTGTTTATGCATCCAGTTTGGCTATGGATAAAGAGTTGTCACGAATTATATTTAACAAGAATAACATAAGAGTACCAAAATATTTTTTGTTATATAGAGATTATGATGAAAATATTATTAAAAAAATTAGATTTCCAGTTGTTATCAAACCAGTTAACGAAGGATCAAGTCTAGGTGTATATATTTGCAAAAACAAAATATATTTTAAAAATAAATACAAAAAGTTAATGAAGGAATATGACAGGGTGATAGTTGAAGAGTATATTCCTGGAAGAGAAATTCAGGTAGCGGTTATGGGAAAAAAACCACTAGGAGCAATAGAACTTGTACCTAAAAGAGAATTTTATGATTATACTGCAAAATACTCTAGTTCTGCTCGAACAAAACACATTATGCCAGCTCCCCTTTCTCCAAAAAAATATAAAGAAGTTCTAAATTTAGCAAAAAAAGCGCATAAGCTACTAGGATGTAAAGGAATTACTAGGTCAGATTTTAGATTTTTTAATAATAAATTTTACTTACTAGAGACAAATACTCAGCCAGGTATGACAAAACTATCTTTAGTCCCTGAAATAGCGAAACACTATGGTATGCAATTTGAGGAATTAGTTAATAAGATGGTTAAAGATGCCAGCTTGAATAGATGAAAAAGTTTTATAAGATAATTATATTATTAATAGTTTTCATATTTTTAACAACCTACAACCCAAATGAAGCTAACATATCTCCAAAAAAAAACAGTTCCTTTTTTACAATACAAAATATAGAGGTTGTAAATAATTCTTTAGTTCAAATAAGTGAAATTAGAGAAAAATTGAATCCAATTTATAAAAAAAATA
>Ga0257112_10000504_pt1 | contig 15782 bp, 14 predicted proteins | sample LP_taG_5_FD_191565 | JGI IMG/M metagenome (GOLD analysis project Ga0257112, IMG submission 191565) | Marine microbial communities from Northeast Subartic Pacific Ocean, Canada - LP_J_2015_P26_1000m | ecosystem: Environmental > Aquatic > Marine > Oceanic | place: Canada: Northeast Subartic...
CGTAGCCGATCTCCGTGACATGCCACACATCCTCATTGCGGGCGCAACGGGGTCGGGTAAGTCGGTCTGCCTCAATACGATCATCACCAGCTTGGTCTACCGCCACACGCCCAAGACCCTGAGGCTCCTCATGGTCGATCCCAAGATGGTGGAGCTCTCCACGTACCGTTTGCTTCCGCACTTGCGCCACAAGGTCGTCACGGACCCTCAGGATGCCGCTGGGCTTCTCAAGTGGGCGGTCCTGGAGATGGACCGCCGGTACAACCTCTTGAACGCGAACGGCGTGCGCTCGATCGGCGAGTTCAACGAACGCGTCGAGGAAGGCGCGACGCTCCGGCGTTTCGAGCCGAAGGGTGCGGACGACGATTCGGATCGGGGGATCTATGACGAGGGGGTCCTGCCCTACGTGGTGGTTGTCGTCGACGAATTGGCGGACCTCATGATGACCGTGCAGAGTGCAGTGGAGAGGCCACTCACTTTCTTGGCACAAAAGGGTCGGGCCATCGGGATCCACCTGATTGTGGCCACTCAGCGGCCGAGCGTGAACGTGATCACCGGGCTCATCAAGGCGAACTTTCCGTCCCGTATCGCTTTCCGTGTGGCGTCGAAGACCGATTCACGCACCATCCTCGACCAGAATGGCGCCGACAGTCTTCTCGGGAACGGCGATATGCTTTTTCTTCCTCCGAGCACGAGTGAGCCAGTCCGGATTCAGGGCGCCTACATCTCCACGGCGGAGACCGATCGGATGATGGCCTGGTACCGGGATCAGATAGAGATCCGGAACAAGGCCCTGGACGAGGTTGAAGCGGCGAAGGAATCGGACATTCTGGAACAGATGCGAGCCTTCGAGCACGAGGCCGAAATGGCGGTCGGGGCCGAAGACGCGGGGGATTGGGATGACCTCTTCCGTGCGGCCGGCGAAGTGTGCGTGCAGAATCAACAGGGCTCCACGTCGCTACTCCAGCGCAAGCTCAAGGTAGGGTACGGGCGGGCCGCCCGGATCGTGGATCAACTGCACGACGCCGGTATCCTGGGACCGTCCGAGGGTTCCAAGGCGAGGGAAGTGCTCGTCGGGCTCGACGAGCTCGAGACGATCTGCGGGCACCGGGGATTGTAGTGACGGGGAGTCCAGGCGGGTCCCCGCTGGAACGAGCCTGGACACCACCGCATTCGGAACGGGCCTGTCACCGACCGTGTATGGACGGCGCATGAACGAGCCCGCCCCACATCCGACAATCAAGATTATGATGAACCCGACCGTCTTTGTGCTCAAGGCCGTGATCGTTCCGTTCCTGCTGGCTTCATCCGTCTGGGCGCCGCGGTCGCTCCTAGGCCAAGACGGCCAGGCCTACGAGGCGTTATACGCCGCGAGCGATCGTTACTACGGCCTCGAAACCCTCTGCGCGCACTTCCGGCAGGAAGTCGAACTCACGCTCCGCAGGCGAACGATCCGGAGTGAGGGCACCGTCTGCATGCAGCAGCCCGATCGTTTTTCCATGGACTACTCCGACCCGGATGGGGATGTGTTGATCGTGGACGGGGAGTTCGCCTGGCGCTTCAATCCCAGTATTGATGACAAGCAGGTAATACGATGCTCGGTGGAGGGCGGCGGCAGGAACAACTTCTTCAGCACTTTTCTGGACAATCCGCGCGGGCGGTTCGAGGCGGTGCATGAGGGCCGAGAGCCGATGGGTGAGGGCGTGTCCCACAAGATCGCATTGACGCCGAAGGAGACTGGGGGGGCTGTTGAGTTCCGCTCCGCCGTCGTTTGGCTCCATGTCGACAGCAACTTTATCACGGCCCTGGAAATCCGGGACACCAACGAGCAGATCCGTCGGTTGTGGCTCACCAACATCCGCGTGGGCATCGAGATTCCGCAGGACGTATTTCGTTTCGTGCCGCCTGGGGGTACTCACGTGTTTACGCCACCCGGCTGCGAAGGGTGATCCAGGGATGAAAACGAGGGCCTTGCCGGTCTTCCCCTTGACCCCCGATCCGATCCGGCCAGACGTGTCGCGAGACGTCGAGGCGGTGCGCTTGACCGTCGATCCGATCGGACCCTTGGACGGCCCCCAGATCGGCTTGGTGACGTTGGGGTGCGACAAGAACACCGTGGATTCAGAGAAGATGATGGCGGCGTTGGTGGGACACGGCGCACGGGTGTCGTCCGACATCAGCGGCGCCGACGTGGTGGTCGTGAACACTTGCGGGTTCATCGAATCGGCCAAAGAGCAGTCGATCGACACCATCCTGGAGGCGTGCCGGCTCAAAGAGGAGGGGCGGGTCCGTGCGGTGGTCGCCGTGGGATGTATGGTCCAGCGGTACAAGGACGAACTCTCCTCCGAGATTCCCGAGGTCGACCTCTTTCTGGGCCTCTCGGAGATGGCTTCCCTGATACCGGAACTGCGCGACAGCGGTTTTCTCCCGGATTCCCGGGAGAACGCGCCGACGGGTGTGCCTACCATGGAGCGACCGCTTCGGATCCTCTCCACGGAGACACCCCACACGTCCTATCTCAAGATCAGCGAGGGATGTGACCACACCTGTGCGTTCTGTGCCATCCCCGGCTTTCGTGGACTGCACCGGTCGGCGCCGCTCCCCGAGTTAGTTGCGGAGGCCGGGGCGCTGGCCCGACAGGGCGTGAAGGAGCTGAACATCATCTCCCAGGACACGACCTGGTATGGGCGGGATCTGAGGAGAAAGGACAGCTCGGCGCCGCTCCTCCCGGAGTTGCTGCGGGCTTTGGTTGCCGAGACGGACGTGCAATGGCTTCGCCTTTTCTACATGTATCCTTCGGGCATCACCCGGGAGATGGTCGAGTTGATGGCGAGCGAGGATGTTCTCCTCCCCTACCTCGACATGCCGCTCCAACACGGAAGCGACAGGATTCTCGAGGCGATGCGTAGACCCGAACGGCAGGCGGTCATACGGGAGCGCGTGGCCTGGATCCGGGAAGCGATACCCGACGTGACCCTCCGGACGACCGTGATCATAGGATTTCCGGGGGAATCGGAGGACGATTTCCGCGCTATGCTGGACCTCCTGGAGGAGGTTCGCTTCGATCGGGTGGGCGCGTTCACGTATTCCATGGAGGACGGCACTCCGGCGGCTGAGATGCCCGACCAGATCCCGGACTCCCTGAAGCGGGAGCGCCTCGAGCAGCTCATGGACGTTCAGCGTATGATTTCCGCCGAACGCAACGAAGCACTCATGGGGCGAAGATTCCTGGCCCTGGTCGATGAAGTTCTGGACGACCCCAGCCCGTTCGAAACTGAGGCGGCCGGCCGCCCGGTCGGTGTCGCTCGGACGGTGGGGCAGGCCATCGAGGTGGACGGCGTCACCCACGTTCATCCCTTCGAAGGGCTCACACCCGGACAGTTCGTGACGGTTGAAGTCGAAGATGCGGAGGAGTACGACCTGATCGCGCGGGTTGTGGAGAAGCAATGACCAATGGACCGTGGGCTCGGGCACAGGCTGTAATCCCCGGAGGCGTGAACTCTCCTGTACGTTCCTTCCGTTCGGTGGGGGGTGAGCCCTTCTTTGTGGACCGTGGCGAGGGCGCCTACCTGTACGACACCCGGGGTCGCCGCTACGTGGACTACGTCTTGAGTTGGGGTCCCCTGATCCTCGGTCATGCCCATCCCGTGGTCACGGAGGCGCTGGGGCAACAACTCGACAGGGGCACATCGTACGGCGCTCCGACAGAGGCCGAGGTGGAACTGGCGGAGCGCATCGTCCGTTTGGTGCCGACCGTGGAGATGGTCCGGCTCGTCAACAGCGGGACGGAGGCGACAATGACCGCACTCCGGCTCGCTCGGGCGACCACGGGGCGTCCCCTGGTGTTGAAGTTCACGGGCTGCTACCACGGGCACGCGGACGCCTTTCTCGTTGCGGCCGGGAGTGGTGTTGCTACGCTGGGTCTCCCGGATTCTCCCGGCGTGTCCGAAACGGTAGCGGCCGAGACTCTGGTGCTTCCGTTCAACGACCTCGCGGCGGTTGAGACCCTGTTCGGCGCGAGGGGGAATGACATCTCCAGCGTGTTCGTCGAGCCCGTGGTCGGCAACTCGGGATTGATTCCCCCCGTGGAGGGATTTCTGGAGGGGCTACGGACCATAACCGAACGGCACGGTACATTGTTGGTCTTCGATGAAGTCATGACCGGGTTCCGGGTTGCCTTGGGGGGCGCGCAGGAGCGATACGGGATCGAACCCGATCTCACTACGTTGGGCAAGGTCATAGGAGGCGGGCTACCCGTCGGGGCCTTCGGTGGCCGCAGGGATCTCATGGAGCAGATCGCCCCTGCGGGGCCCGTGTACCAGGCCGGCACGCTTTCCGGGAATCCACTCGCGACGGCGGCGGGAAACGCGCAGCTCCGTTACCTCGACGAGGAGGACCCCTTCGACGACCTGGCTCGTGCGGCCGAGCGACTGTCGGGTGGTGTCGTGTCGGCGCTTGCCGAAGCGGGGATCCCGGCCACCGGATGTTCTGTCGGATCGATGTGGGGGGTGTTTTTCAGCCAGGAGCCCATCCATTCCTTCGAGGAGGCGCAGGGCGCAGACCTCGACACTTTTCGGGCTTTCCATCGGGCGTGCCTCCATCGCGGTGTGTTTCTTGCCCCGTCTCCTTTCGAGGCCGGGTTCGTATCCACGGCGCATACGTCCGACGTTATCGACGAGACCCTCGAAGTTGTGCGGGAGGCGGCAAGAGAGGTTGCGGCACTCCAGGTTACGTGACGAAGTGAGGATGGCGGATTGATTTTCGACACGGAGGTGAGGTGCGGATGACGAAGTGTGTGAATGGGATGAAAATGGTGATTGCAGTAGCGGTGGCTGGTGGGGTCGTCACGTCATTGGTGCCCCTGGAAGCCCGGGCCCAGGATCTGGCAGACTACGATTACGAGAACCTCTCGTTCCGGGGTATGTCCTTCGACGTCGGGTATCTTTGGGCCGACAACGTCGAGAATGCCACGACCTACGGAGTCCAATTCGATCTTGGGTTCCTCGGGCCCGGCTTCGGACTCACGCCGGGGGTGACGTACTGGAAATCCACGCTGGCTCAGACGGAGGTGGATCAGTTCGAGACTCGGCTCGGCGAGATCACGATGGACCAGGGAGGGACGGTTCCGCCAGGGGGTTTCGATCTTGGTGTCATCGACAGGAGCGACATCGTGTTGAGCATGGATGGCCAGTACGTATGGGCGATACCGTTGAACCTGTTCTTCTCAGCGGGAGTTGGATTGTCCGCGCACTTCCTGAGCGGCTCCGGGCAGGCCATCGACGACACCTTCATCGAGGACCTGCTCGGCTCGGTATCCGCGGGCTTCAACATTCACGCGGGCTTGGAGTTCCCGATCACATCTCGCGTGCGTATCAACGGAGGGTCCAAGGTCGAAGTCCTCGGCGATCTCAACTATGTCGAGCTTCGAGGGGGGCTGACGTTCATCTGGGGCGGATTGGCACCGGAGGAGGTCCGGTGACGTCCACGTCCGAGAGCGGTTCTGTGCAGGTCGGCATCCTGGGCGTCGGAGCGATCACCCAGATCGTTCACCTACCCATTCTTTCGGAGCGTATCGATGTCGACCTTGTTGCCGTCTCCGATCCGGATCACCTGAAGGCGGAGACGCTCGGCGCGCGGTTCGGAGTGCCCCGCGTTCTGTCGAACGAAGAGATACTGAGTGATGACCAGATCCAGGCCGCGGTGATCTGTACTCCGAATCATCTCCACGAGTCACTGGCCATCGAAGCCTTGGAGCGTGGCAAACACGTCTTGGTTGAGAAACCCTTGGCGATGAGCGCGGAGGGCGTGCGGAGGGTGCTTGATGCGGCTGAAGCCTCGGGGCGGCATCTCTCAGTGGGGATGCATCACCGATTCCGACCGGATGTGGGGGCCCTGGCAGCTTTTGTGGCCGGGGGTGAGTTGGGCGACATCTATACGGTGCGGGCCAACTCGCTCACGCAGAGTATGCCCGCCGTGGTCTCCACGTGGCGGCAGGAACCGGAAGAGGCAGGGGGGGGAGCGCTCATGGACTTGGGCGTCCCGATCCTGGATCTCGCGTTCTGGCTTGTGGACTATCCCCGGATCACTCGTGTGACCGCCGTTTTCCGGAGTGGGGAAGCCGAAGTCGAGGAAGCGGCCACCGTGTTTGCCGTGTCCGAGTCCGGCATCGCGTTCAGCGTCGAAGTGAGTTGGAACCTCTTTGCCGAGGCGGACCGGCACCGTGCGCGGGTAATGGGCACCGAGGGATCGGGTTCCCTGCCGCCACTGAACATCAACAAGCGGTTAGGGGGGCGGCCCACGGACGTGACGCCGCGACAACCCAAGGCTCGGGGTGGTGAGCACCGATTCCAGAACGCCTATCGCCGCCTTCTGGATCAGTTCGTGCGGGCCGTTCTCGGTGAAGGCGACTTCTCCGCCCCCGTCGAGCAGGTCCACCTGATGGAGGTCGTCTCAGCGGCCTATCAATCCGCCAGGGAGGGCCGGGAGATCCATCTTGGCGAGGATTGAAACGATGGTCCCGCCGTGGATCCGACGGCCTAGGCGCGCTTTTTACGTGGCTCTCGTGGTTTGTCAGGTGGGGGCGAGTTCGGACCCACTTCTAGCCCAAGTCGGCGCGCCGCCTGCACCCGCTGGAGCCCCACTCGGTTCCCACCTCCAGATCTCGCTGATGACCATCGGACCCGGCGACATCTACTGGGAGCGCTTCGGCCACAACGCTCTCGTCATTCGAGATGAACGGGCTCGGACGGAGATCGCGTACAACTGGGGGATGTTCGACTTCAACGCGGAGGGCTTCTGGCCCCGGTTGGCACGAGGCCGCATGCAGTACTACATGCAGGGCTTCCCGGCTTCGGATTGGCTCGGCGTGTACCGCCGGGCCAACCGCGATGTGTGGGTCCAGACGGTGAGTCTCACGCCCTCAGAACGCCTCGAGCTTCAAGCCCTGCTGACCGAGATGGATACCGACGCCAACCGCCACTATCGCTACGACTACTATCGGGACAACTGCTCCACCCGAGTCCGTGACGCGCTGGATCGTGTTCTCGGCGGGCAGATCCGAATGGCGACGGAAGGCACGGACACAGGGACGACGTATCGTTGGCACACTGCTCGTTTGTTTCAGCCTGTGCCCCTAGCCTACGCCGGAATTCAATTCGTGGTGGGGAATCGCGGTGACGAGACGATTTCTGCCTGGGAGGAAATGTTTCTCCCGCTGCGTCTCAGGGAGCACCTCGAAGATGTCCGGATCGTGGACGCGGAGGGACAACCAGGTCCTCTCCTCGGCGAAGCGGTGCAGGTGGTCGAAGCCGTGGAACGCGAACCGATACCACTGGCTGCTCCCGACTTGCGACTCCCTCTGCTCCTGTTGGGCATTATCGTCGGCGCGTTTTTCGCCGGATTCGGTTGGGTGGCGGGTGAGGGGAAACGCTGGGGGCGCTGGGCCCTGGCCCTGTCCGGAGCCATATGGAATGGGGGCGTGGGTTTTTTCGGCACGGCGTTGCTACTGTCGTGGCTCCTCACGGACCACGTTTTCTGGACGCTGAACGAGAACGTATTTCAGGCGAACCCCTTCTCGCTCCTGCTGGCGGTCGTGCTTGTTCGAGAGGCGCTGAAGCGGAGCGAGGGGCGGGCCGGAGTCTGGGCGGGTATCCAGATCGATCATGTGGCCAAGTTGGTGGTGGGGGTGGCGATCGCCGGATTCTTTCTTCAGGTACTCCCGGGGTTCGACCAAGTTAACGGTGAGGTCTTGGCCGTGCTGTTGCCCGCTCACGTGGGACTTGCCTGGGGGGTGCGTCGGGCTTGGCCGGCCTCCACGATATGATTCTGGAGCGCGGCCACCGGCTGCTTCCGACGGCATCGGCCTTGGCGGGGGTCAGCGCGTTCCCTCCCTTCCATTTCCTGATCCCGTCGTTCGTCGCGCTGGTTCCGTTGGCGGTCTGGGTGGCCGACCAGAATGACCTGGGGGACGGCTCTGTCCCCCTAAGGGTTTTCCGGGGCGGTGTGTGGTTTGGTGTTCTCTACTTCGGGCTGCTCCTGTACTGGATGCCTCTGGCGCTGGCGGCTTTCACTTGGTGGGCCGTGCCCGCCTATTTGACCACCATCATGGTGTTGGCGCTCGGCGCGGGGTGCTTCACCTGGGCGCTCCACCGTCTGACCCATTTCGGTCGAGTCCCTCTTTGGCTGGCACTGCCGTTGACTTGGACGGCCCTCGAGTGGGCGCGAGCGCACGTGCCGGGAGGCCTGGCCTTTCCGTGGTTGGGGCTGGGAACGTCCCTCACGGGCTACCCCGAACTCGTGGGCTCGGCCGAGCTGGTTGGTGCGCGCGGGATCACGCTGTGGCTCGCCCTGCTCAACGGGTTGATCGCTGAGGCCGTGTGGGCTGCCCGGGCAGGCGCCGGCTCTCGAATCTTGGCACATTGGGCGACGGCGTTCGTTCTCGTGTTGGCTGTGCCCGTAGGCTGGGGTTCCTGGCGAGCCCGCACGCTTCCTGTCCGGGCCGTCGGCCAAGTCACCGTGGTTCAACCCAACATCGCGGCGCAGTTCAGGTTGGACGGAGTCACGAGCAATGACAGCACGGAGGCCGCCTTGATACGGCTCTCGCCCGAGCGGGACGGGCTCCCCTCGGGTCTCGCTGAGCCGGACGAGCCCTCCCCGGATCTCGTTGTCTGGCCTGAGGTGACGTTCTTCGGACCGATCGAATCGGATGATTCGCTACAGGAGCGGGTCCTGGCATTGGCGGAGAGGTGGTCTGCTCCTGTCGTCTTCGGCGGGATCGGCGAGACCGTGACGGAAGACGGTGATACGATCCCCATGAATTCGGCGTTTCTGACGGGGAGGGACGGCCACTTTACGGATTTCAAGTACAACAAGCACCGGATCGTGCCTCTGGTCGAGGGTGCCCCGTTCAGCTCCGGCGCGTGGCTGGAGGGCGGCTCCCAGGTCGATTCCTATGGGAGGGGAAGGGGTCGGCCTCTCGGAACTATGGGGGCGGGGATCCGTTTCGGCATTCTCATCTGTAATGAGTCCATCTTCGCCAGCCATGCCCGCGCCTTTCGGTTGCTGGGGGCCGATGTCTTCTTGAATCTCACCAACGACGGGTGGTTTGGTGGGGAGGCTTGGTATACCAGAACGTCTGCCCTTTGGCAGCACCCCGCGCATCTGGTCATGAGGGCGATCGAGCAACGGGTCGGGGTCGCGAGGGCCGCCAACACAGGCTTCTCGCTCTTCGTCGATCCAATCGGCCGTGTCTACGGCCAGACCGAATTGTTTCAGGAGGTTGTCCGCAGCGAGACGATTTACACGAGTGACGTTTTGACCGTGTATACGCGCACCGGCGACGTAGCCGGTTGGACGGCCCTGCTCGTGACGCTCGGGCTCTTGCTCATTCCGGCTCCTTGGTCTCGCCCCGCTTGAACTCGACTCCGGCAATTTTTATATTCCCCGCGGCTGAAGACTGGGCGCCAGAGCGCCGCTCGATCCAAGGTCACGGCCCCCTGTTCGTCGTTTCCGGAGATGGATCATGAAGAACGATATCCACCCCGACTACATGTCGGCCACGGTCACCTGCGCTTGCGGGAATAGATTTGAGACGATGGCCACGCAGCCGGAGGTTCACACGGACATCTGCTCTGTGTGCCATCCGTTCTATACTGGCAAGCAGCGCCTTGTGGACACCGCCGGGCGGGTTGAGCGCTTCAAGAAGAAGTACGACAAAGTCAGTTCTTAGTAGGTCGGGCCCAGGCCCCATTCGCCCATGACTAACCTCGGAGGGGCCGATCCGCGGCTCCTCGAACGCCTCCGCGAAATGCAGCAGCGTTTCGAGGGCGTGAACGAGTCGCTGGCCGATCCGGACGTCATCCAGAACGTCGATCGCCTCAGAGTCCTTGGGCAAGAGCGTGCTGAACTGGAGCCTGTGGTCCGCGCCGCGGATGAGCTCCTCCGCTTGGTGGAAGAACACGAGGGGGCGTCGGAGCTTCTCCGGGAGGCCTCGGACCAGGAGTTACGCGATATGGCCGGGGAGGAAGTTGCGTCCCTGGAAGCTCGCATCGAGTCACTGGGGGCCGAAGCTTGCCTCCTACTCATCCCCAAGGATCCGCTGGACGATCGCGCCGCCGTCGTGGAAATCCGCGCGGGAACGGGTGGAGACGAGGCGGGGCTGTTCGCGAACGATCTTTTCCGCATGTACCAGCGAGTGGCCGAGCGAGAGGGCTGGACGGTCGAGTTGATGAACAGGTCCGAGGGGATCCCCGGGTCCCTCAAGGAGGCCATCTTCACGGTGCGGGGGAAAGGGGTGTACGGCCGTCTCCGTTACGAGTCGGGAGTCCACCGGGTCCAGCGTGTGCCGGAGACCGAGAGCCAGGGCAGGATTCATACGTCTGCGGCGACCGTCGCGGTCTTGCCCGAAGCGGACGAGGTGGATCTGGCGATCGATGCCAAGGACCTACGCTACGATGTGTTCCGCTCCTCAGGCCCGGGTGGTCAGTCCGTGAACACGACCGATTCGGCGGTACGTATCACCCACATTCCGACCGGACTGGTGGTGTCCTGCCAGGATGAGAAGTCCCAACTCAAGAACAAATCCAAGGCCCTCAAGGTGCTCCGGAGCCGCCTGCTGGACCAAAGGGTCGCGGAGCAGGAGGCGGAGCGCTCCCGTCAACGGAGGGCTCAGGTCGGAACGGGCGACCGCTCCGCCAAGATCCGTACGTACAACTTCCCTCAGAGCCGGGTCACCGACCACCGAATCAAGCTTACGGTTCACACGCTGGACCAGGTGTTGGATGGAGACTTGAACGAGGTGCTCAAGGCGCTTCGTCTGGCGGATCAGGAGGAGCGGCTCCGGGGAGAGGAGGAATGAACGACCTCGCAAAGCTGGCCGAGTTGGAAAGAGATTCCGAGGTCGGCGTTGCAAACACGGGGGAGTCCTGGACGATCCTCCGCATGATCCTTTGGAGTGCGGAGTACCTCAAGAACAAGGGTGTGGAGACCGGACGTCTGGATGCCGAGTGGCTGCTCGCGGCGGCGTTGGGCGTCGACCGACTCCAGCTATACCTGAAGTATGACCGCCCTTTGAGCTCCGAGGAGCGAGAGGCCTTCAAGCCGCTACTCCGTCGCCGCGCCGGCCGGGAGCCGCTACAGTACATCATCGGTCGGACCGGATTTCGGGAGCTTGAGTTGAAAACGGATCCCCGTGTATTGATCCCGCGTCCCGAGACAGAGGTACTCGTCCAAGAGGTACTGGATTGGGCGTCGGCCGGGGCAGAAAGCGTATGGGACATGGGCACGGGGGCGGGTGCCGTGGCGCTTTCGCTGGCAGTAGAGGGAACATGGACGAGAGTAGTCGCTACGGACGTTTCGCCCGAAGCCCTTTCCGTGGCGGCGGACAATGCGGAACGTTACGACTTGGGCGGACACGTCGAGTTCCGGGAGGGTTCGCTCTTCGAGCCGTTGGAAGAGGGGGAACGATTCGACGTCATCGTGTCGAATCCGCCGTACATAGCGGAGGGTGAGAAGGGGGAGCTCCAGCCCGAGGTTCGCGATTGGGAGCCTCCCGAGGCTTTATTCGCGGGGGAGGACGGCTTGGACGTGATTCGGCAGCTGGTCGCCGGAGCACCGAAGCACTTGTTGTCCGGTGGCTTGCTGGCGCTCGAATGTGGCCTCGGCCAAGCCGAAGGTATTGCTGCCGATGTACAAGCGACGGGTGCGTTCGGCGCAGTCCGGATCCGCGCCGACCTAACTGGGCGCCCGCGGTTCGTGACGGCCGAGCGAGGGGCTGTGTGACCGCGTGGATGTATTCGTGACAGGAACCCACAGAACAAGAAGGCTACAGGAATGTCGATGACACGACTGACAGAGATGGCGAAGGATCTGGGCAAGGCTCTTGCACAGACTGAGGAATACCAGGCCCTCAAGCGGACGGTTTCGGGTACGGCGGATGATCGGGAGCTGGCTGAACTTCGAACGGAGTTGGAGGGTCTCGAAGGCCAGATAGAGGCCGCGCTGCGAGCGGGGAATGAGCCGACCGAGGAGTTGAAGACCGGCTACGAAGAGGCTGTGGAACGCCTTCAAGTGAGCGCCACGTACCAAAGTCTCGTTTCGGCACAGACGAATTTCGACAAGGTGCTGCGCAAGGTGAACCAGACGATCCAGGAGGGTATCACCAAGGGCGCCGAGAGCCGGATCATCATGCCGTAACATGCTGATCGGGGCAGATACGGGGCATGTGAGAGGAGTGACGAGGGCATAAGGTATGAGCGGGAATCTGAATGATCTCCGGGATCGGGTATATCCGATTATCGACCCGATCACGCGTTGGCTGGTGCGGCGAGGGGTACATCCGAATCTCATTACCACGAGTGGATTCGCCTTTACCGTCCTAGCTGGTTTCATGTATGGCATTGACCACGTCCGTACGGCCGGGTTCTTGGTTCTTTTGGGTGGGGCTCACGATATCTTCGACGGTCGAGTGGCCCGGTTCGGCGGTCTCGCGTCCAAGTTTGGCGCATTCTATGATTCCGTGCTCGACAGGATCAGCGAAGTCGCGATCTACATCGGGCTCATCTCGCTCTACAACCAGTATGAGATGTCGCTTTTGAACATCGGAATGATCTACATGATCGCCCTGGCCATGGCGGGTTCGCTCATCATCAGCTATTCCCGAGCGAGAGCGGAAACGCTGGGACTGGACTGCTCGGTTGGCCTCATGCAAAGAGCCGAGCGGGTTGTCCTTCTCGGGGTGGGATCCTTGATTTTCGGCCTGAGTTGGGATGGCCTTGTGCTCAGCGGCATCATCGTGATTTTTGCCATCCTCACGAACACCACTGCGATTCACCGAATTGTTTGGGTCCACCGGCAAGCCGCTGGTGTACCTCTCGACGAGTAACACCGTGGCGTCCCGGTCCTGGGTGCGTGTGATTTGGCCGACCAAGGAGATACAACGTGAAAGAACGTCCTGAGATTCGCCCGGCGGAGGGACGCCTCGGCGTGCTGCTTCCAGGCATGGGCGCCGTCGCGACCACCACCATTGCGGGTGTCCTACTCGCGCGTAAGGGGTTGGGGAAACCCATCGGGAGTCTCACTCAGATGAACACGATTCGTCTGGGTCAACGCACCGAGAACCGCACGCCTCTCATCAAGGACTTCATCGGGTTGGCGGGGTTGGATGACATCGTATTCGGCGGCTGGGATCCGATCCCGGACAACGCGTATGAGAGCGCCGTCAACGCAGGTGTGCTCCGTGCCGAACACCTCGATCCTATCAAGGACGAGTTGTCGGCCATCGCGCCCATGGCGGCCGCGTTCGACACCAATTACGTGACCCGCCTGGATGGTCCGAACAAGAAGACAGGCGCCAACAAGAGGGAAATCGCGGAGGCGCTGCGCGAGGACATCCGAAACTTCAAGGTGGAGAACGGTTGCGACCGCCTTGTCATGGTCTGGTGCGGATCGACAGAGATCTTTCTCCGCCCGGGACCGACACATGAGACCGTGGCGTCCTTCGAGACCGCCATGGAGCAAAATGATCCGTCGATCGCGCCGAGCATGCTCTATGCGTACGCCGCACTAATGGAGGGTATCCCTTATGCTAACGGAGCCCCCAATCTCTCGGCTGACTTTCCGGCGTTCGAGGACCACGCTAAGGAAAACGGCCTTCCCATTTGCGGGAAGGACTTCAAGACCGGCCAGACACTCATGAAGACCATCCTGGCCCCCGGGTTCAAGGCTCGCATGTTGGGCGTCAACGGTTGGTTCAGCACCAACATCCTCGGAAATCGTGACGGAGCGGTGCTGGATGATCCGGCCAGCTTCAAGACCAAGGAGGAGTCGAAGCTTGGCGTGATCGATCACATACTGCAGCCGGAGCTCTACCCGGAGCTGTATGGGAACATCTATCACAAGGTCCGGATCAACTACTACCCGCCTCGCGGAGACGACAAGGAGGGTTGGGACAACATCGACATCTTCGGTTGGCTGGGATACAAGATGCAGATCAAGGTCGACTTCTTGTGTAAGGACTCGATCCTCGCGGCCCCGATCGTGCTCGATCTGGCCCTTTTCATGGACCTTGCGGGAAGGGCTGAGTTAGGCGGAATCCAGGAGTGGCTCTCGTTCTACTTCAAGAGTCCACAGTGCGCGCCGGGTCTCTATCCGGAGCATGATCTCTTCATCCAGAACTGGAAGCTCAAGAACACGCTTCGGTGGCTTGCCGGGGAGGATCAGATCACGCACTTGGGCCGCGAATATTACGAGTAGTGGAGATGCAGCGGGTACAGGCGGAACGACCGGAAGGGGAGTCGAACCAGGGACGGTTCGTGGCGCTGGAGGGTGTCGAAGGTGCTGGCAAGAGCACGCAAACCCGGATGCTGGGAGATTGGCTGGAAGGTTGCGGAATCCCCTTCACGCTGACTCGGGAGCCCGGCGGCACCGAGGTGGGAGAGGCGATCCGGAACGTGGTACAGGACCGGCCTGAACTGTCGATTCCTCCCGAGACCGAGCTTCTGCTCTATTTGGCTGCGCGTACGGCGTTCGTGAAAGAGGTCGCTTTGCCGGTCCTCGAAAGGGGCGAGCTCCTGATCGCGGACCGTTTTTCCCTGTCCACCTACGCCTACCAGGGATACGGGCGGGGCCTGGACCTCGACGATGTGCGCAGAATGGACCGATTCGCCTCCGGCGGTCTGGCGCCCGATATCTATCTGGTGCTCGATTTGCCGGTCGAGGAGGGCAGAGCCCGGCAGAAGGCGGCAGGAAAACAAGAGGATCGCCTCGAGAGCTCCGCCGAAGAATTTCTGGAAGCGGTGGGCGGGGGCTATCGTGAACTCGCCCGGACGGACGAGAGCGTCCGGTTGGTAGACGCGCGCGGAACGCCGCCCGAAGTCCACATGAGAGTGCGTGAAGTCCTGCGGCACGAGTTGCCGGAAACTTTCGCTATTTGTAAGGATTAGTTCTCTTGGTAATAGGCCGCATGGGTAGGCTGAAAGTGAAACGGACTTGAACGATGGCCGAAAACGATAACATGAACTCCCAGATGAGGCCTCAGCTGAGCCCCGGCTCGCTTTGGGGACCCCTGCTCGTGCTCGTGGTTGCTCTCGTCACGGGAGGTTGGTTTCTCCAGCGCGGAGTCGCGCAGTCGACCAACGTCTATCTCCAGGCCAGGTTATTCCAGGAAGTTTTGGACCACGTTACGGAGCAGTACGTCGATCCGGTGGACCAGTCCGCGCTCATCGAGTCCGCTATAACGGGCGTTCTCGAGGAATTAAATGACGCCCATACGTCCTTTATCGACTCCGAAACCTGGGATGCATTCCGGTTTCGGAGCGGGGCCGACGCCGACTACGGGGGTGTCGGTCTCGAGATCCAGAAACAAGGCGAATGGGTGACGGTGATCACGCCTCTCCCGGGGGGACCGGCGCTGCGGGCGGGGATCCGGGCCGGTGACCGCGTCATAGACGTGGAAGGCGTGTCCACGAAGGATTGGGCGACCGACCAAGCAGCCAATCTACTGAGGGGAAGACCCGGGACCGATGTGTCTCTACTCATCGATCGCCCGGGTGTCGACGAGCCGATTCCGTTCACGTTGACCCGCGCGGTGATCGAACTGCTTTCTGTTCCTTTTGCAACGATGTTGGAGGAAGGTGTCGGGTACATCCCGCTCGCGGTTTTCAGTGAGACCTCTGGACGTGAGGTGCACGATGCGATCGAGCGTCTTCAGGAGGAAGGACTGACGTCCCTGATCCTGGATCTACGGGACAACCCCGGAGGGTTGCTAGAGGAAGGTGTTGGTGTGA
>Ga0257112_10000505_pt1 | contig 15765 bp, 10 predicted proteins | sample LP_taG_5_FD_191565 | JGI IMG/M metagenome (GOLD analysis project Ga0257112, IMG submission 191565) | Marine microbial communities from Northeast Subartic Pacific Ocean, Canada - LP_J_2015_P26_1000m | ecosystem: Environmental > Aquatic > Marine > Oceanic | place: Canada: Northeast Subartic...
GGTTTTCTGGAACCACTTCTACATCGTGAATACGACCGCCGGCAACGGAGGGTCCAATATTGCGGAACGCCAATTGACTCAGTTGATCAGTCGTAATTGATTGGCTCGTTAAACCAACGACAAGAACAAAGTGAATTATATATTTTTTCATAGTAGGCCTTTGTTATTTTATGATTATAAAAAGCAAAAAGCCTCCAAATAAATGAAGGCTTTTTACTTTTAACGATCTACAACTATTGGAGAGCAGAGGTCGCTATTTATTTACGGCCGTCTTGGCATATAAGCCTGGATCTTCGGGCGCATTTTCATTCGATGATATTTCACCTTGAGACCATTGCATACGCTCAACGTGCTGAGTGGCTCCCACCGTATTTAATGGAAAAGGAGGGATTAGGGCTGTTTCACCTGCACCACGAAGACGGCGATGATCATTAAATGGCATGTATGAACCAAATCCAGACACATAGCGTTCTTCTATGATTTCACGAAGCAGCGCATCTTTTTTAGTCAAACCATCTGCATTCTCCATTCCACCTGATTCAAAATCTTTTTGCTTATAGGGGTCATACTTATAGTCTGCAGCTACATCAAAAGTGGCATTAAGGCGTCCACCACCGGCAAGCCATGCCCTGTATTCGTTCAGTGCAGATAGCCCTGCTGAGAACCCGGATCTTGCGGATGCTTCAGCCTTGATTAATTGATTTTCGCTATAGGTAGCAATGGGTTGTGGCTCAAACTGTTCAATCACACCCGTATTACCTGAGGCAGAAGATTCATCTATTGTATAGTAACCATGCCTTGCCGTTTCATTGGTTTTAGCATTGCCACGATATTTAGCATTTGAAGAATCTAATATGTCCAATAGAAAACTTCCATCATTTCCAAGATCACCTGCTCGTGACCCGGCTATAATGGTATAGAAAAGGTTTTTATCACCTGCATTAATTGCTGCATCACCACGCGGTATATACATCATATCACCAGCTGATGAAGATATTCCATTGCCTGCAGCAGCTAAAGCGCCAGCATAATCTTTATTTGCCAGAGCATACCGAGCTTTTAGTGTGTAGGCGGCCGCGATCCACTTATCTTTATCTCCATTAAAATAAATATCGAAGGATTCGTTGCGACTACTTGCACCATTCAAATCAGAGATTGCACCATCAAGCAAGGTCGACAATGAAGCCAATACTTCTATTTGGCCATCAAATTTCGGGTCCGATATCTCACTATTACCAATTTCTGAATATGGCACATCGCCCGTCAATAATGCCAGAGTTCCAATCGCATTGGCTTCTAATACTTTTGATATTCCTACCAATAGTTTATCATTAGGCGCAGCAGTCTGAATATGCCTTGCGTTTGTTATTACACCAATATAGGCACTATTCCATTCTCCATTTGTTTCAACCGTTGAGAGCGCATACCCATAAATATTGGAATACAACGATGTATACCCAATCAACTGCCCAGAGTACATCCCGCATATTCGATTTATGTGAGATACTTGTACAATTGCATTCGCAAGTTGCGCACCATTGAGAAATAGTTTTGGATCAACATCAGCAAGGGTAATGTCATTTGGATTATCATTAATCGTTTTATCTACATCACAACCTGTTGTTAAAAGCGCAATTGCGGTTAGGGGAATTAATATTTTCTTCATTGTTTTTAAACCTTTAATTGTTGTTTTCATTATGATATCCTCCGCTTAGAAATTAGCCGAAACTGAGAATAAAAATGACTTGGTAACAGGGTTAGAAAAGTATTCTAATCCGGAACCCGTTTGGATACCACCAACATTCACACCAGGGTCAACACCCACCAGATCCTTGTACCAAGCGAATAGATTACGACCGGTAGCTGTAAATGTAAGGCTATTTAAACCCGTCATATCCGTTATTGCATCTGATTTCATAAGATAAGAAAGGGATAACTCTCTTATCCGTGAAAAGGTCGCATCTTTAATTGAAAAGTTATACGCCTGGTTATCTCCGAATCCACCGCCAATACCATGGCGAAACCATGCTTCATCAAGAAGCACGTCGCCTCCGCCAAAGTCTTTGATAAATCCTCTGACTGTGGTACCTGATGGAATCACTTTGCCATCAACATTTTTAAGGTCTTTTGTAAGCGTAACTTCATTCTCTGTATCCTTGGTCGTACCAAATCGTCTAAGAACCCATAACGTACGCGGTGAGTATTCACCACCTTCTGAATGTTCAAAGAGCATATTAACCGTGAAATTACTCAAACGAGCCGTCATACCTAAAGTACCTCGCCAATCTGGATTGGGGTCACCCAAAATCATTTTAGTTGGTGTAATTTGAGGAAATCCATTATCATCTAAAATAAAATCACCATTCACTGTGCCATCTACCGTTTGTGACCCGATTCCCCAGAGAGAACCAATGGGGTAGCCTTTTCTCGCAACGGAGTTCACTGAACCTGAACCAAGATTCAACACATCCGTACCAGACAAGCTAAGAACCTTATTTTTATTTGTAGCCCAATTGAATGATAAGTCAAGGCCCGTGGTTGCCTGATTCATCACGCTCCATGAACCATCGATTTCAAGGCCCTTATTCTCCATTGAAGCCGAATTCGAATATTGCGTATCATAGCCAGATGTTGGCGTAAGTGCATTGCTAATCAACATATCAGTAATTTCATTTTGATAACTGGTCAAACTAAGTGACAGTTTGTCATCCATAAACCGAAAATCAACACCGAACTCAGTTTCAGTTTTTACTTCAGGCTTTAATTCTGGGTTACCCTTATCATCATCCACGCGATAGCCACCGCCCCACTGACCGACAGATACTGGATCGCTATAAGAGCTATAACCAAATCCACTCTCTGCTAAGGTTTCAAAACGATGTGCTCCGGGTCTCACACCCACCTGGCCATACGCTACACGTAATTTTGCAAAACTGATAAATGATGCCATACCGTTGAGTAAATCTGTCATTTGATAAGCCACATCTACTGCAGGGTACATGTAAGCTTTACTGATTGTCGAATGGGTTTCACTCGCCATTGATACATTAACAAAAATTTGATCCAATGCATCAAGCGAAAGGACCCCATAAGCTCGGGTTGAACGAAGAAACAATCTACCATTAGACACTGAAGAGGCTTCTGCAGCCGTATTAACACTGGTTGTATGTTTATCAGTATTCACCAAAAACCCATCAATCCATGATGATGATCTACTATATTTGCGATCATTTAAGTTCCAACCAGCCGTAGCGACCATAGAAATATTTGAACTTAGTTCCACATTCTGGCGTGCAATTACGTCGTAATTCGTTTCACGGTTTGTAATTCGAGCCATATCGAATGCCCCGGAGTTTATACCGGAACCAGCACTCCCAATGGGATAAAAGCTTTCTCGGTTATCGGTAAATTGGTCAAGACCGCCACGAAGAACCACTTCAGTGCCAGGGAATGGCGTTATATTCATTTCGTTTGACATCATCAAGCGATTAACCCGCGTTAAATTTTTATGCTCATTAACAGTCCAAAGGGGATTGCTATAAATTGGATTTGTGCTTGAACCTCCAAGGTAACGACGGTAAGCCCGATGGCGATTCGTATATTCAGTGCCACCACTTACGTATGTACCTTTGTAATGAGTCATATCAAAATCAGGAGCATTTCTTAAAAGACCTAACATCAAACCTGCAACATTAGATCCCCTCTGAATGCGATTAGATTCACTGTAGGTATATCCCACTTTAGACGACATCGTTATTTTGTTCGAGAGTTTAAACCTTGTATTTAATCTCACATTATCTCGATCGTAAAAAGAATTGCGAATCATGCCGTCCTGACGTAATCGGCTATAGCTAAATAGGTACGTCTTCGATTGATCGCCACCAGAAACTTGGAAATCATCCTGATTAAGTTTCCCTGTACCAAAAATCTGGTCAAAGTTCGAGTTTACAAAGGTATCTTTTGAATTTTTCTGCGTGATTGTGTACTGAGTAAATGAACCATCTTCTGTAACGAAGTAAGCTTTATCTTTATTGTATGTATCTGCTCCACCGGCACGATCTGCAATTTTATCGCCCCAGGATTCAGCATGGGTAGTCCATACACCGTTACGTCCTTGGCCATAGGTAGTTTGCATAGGTATTTTCTCATGAATCTCGTCATAGGAGGTTGTATGCTTATAGCTCATTTTCATATTACCTGCGGCACCGTCTTTTGTTTGAATCACAATTACACCGTTGGCGGCTCTTGAGCCCCAAAGTGCGGCTGCAGATGCACCTTTTAATACTTCTACTGATTTTACATCATTGGCATTAAGGTCATTCATTCTAGACTGTTGCGTCACCCCGCCAAACCGAGAAGAATTACCATAAATTTGGGAGTTATTTATTGGCATACCATCAACAACAACAAGCGGCTGACTGCTACCCGAAATTGTATTATTGCCACGTATTCTAATGGAAGAACCAGAGCCTGGGTCACCACTTACAGCATTAACAATCACATTTGATGCCTTAGATGATAAAGAATTCATTATCAAAGCCTCACCTGAACGGGTCATATCAGATGGTGTTACAGAAACACTTGTGGACCCCTGCTTATCGCGATTCGTTTCAAAACCCAACGCCGTTACGCTGACCGTTTTCAGTCCGATTGCATCCACAGCCAATGAGAAATTTTGAGTAACAGAACCACTTGTAGGAACATCAACACTTACTGACTGGCTTGTATGCCCAATATAAGAGGCCGTTAAGGTTACGGTATTCCCTCCCATGGTTCCACTTGATACGTCGATTTGATAGGTTCCATCTGTATCCGCTGCTGAACCAACTGAAGTGCCGTCAATAAGAACATTTGCACCTACCAGCGCATTGCCGTTAATATCTGTTACTGTACCTTGAATGGATGACTGAGCGCTTGCTATTCCCATAATTATTGAAAATAGTAGTGATATTTTGATGTATCTATTCATTAGAATTACTCTCCTGTGATTTATTTAAATCTACCCTCTTAAAATTTCGTTGAATCATTCTTAATATTTTTGATGATAAAATAAAAGAATGGTGCTCCTGATTGGACTAATTATAGATATAATTATGATTGTATGCAAACCTATTTTTTTATAATGTAAATTTATTTACAATATATAAATTTTAAGGCTTAATCTATATTTTGAATTTGTTTAATATATTTATATACAGTGGGTCGTGTTATCGAAAGGGCCTCTCCAATAATTGTCACTGCTCCCCTTTTATTTAAATGCCCTCCCTTTACTAGATAGGCAATAACATTCACTTTATCTTTTCGCGATAATACTTTACTGGTTAAACCATGGCTCACCCGAAAATGATTAATGGCAATTTGGATATCTTCTTTTGTACTACCATAAAAAAACGCTTCTTTTTCTTTTATTGAGGTACTATCATCTGTCTGGGTGAAGAATGACAATACTTCTGAGAATTGATTAAAAACAGAAACATCATAGTTCAAACCCAGTGAACCGATAATATTGTTATCGGAATTCCTAATAGTTAATGTGGAAGATTTCAATGGCTTACCATCAGGACTTTCATTTTTATAATTAATTACCTTTTCCGGAATTTTTCCTTTTATTTTTTTATAACCAATATCGGATGTACCACTCCCCACCGATCTTCCTGTAATATGATTATTAAAAATAGCAATTATTGAATGTTCTGGGAATCGTAAATCATGGATAATCACTTCCAAATGGGGTCTAAACATTTCAGAAACAACTTCCCCCATTTTTATATAGTGTGATAGAATTTCACTATCTGTTAATATGTCTTTTTGAGCCATAAGAACTATTTTAATTTCCCAATATCCACTAACTCTACATCGGGTTCGTCGAGCTTTTCTATTTTTATATTCAATAAACCATATATAATTGCTACAACAGGATTAATTAGATTAAAAAAGCAAAAAGGTAAATAGGCAAAGGTAGCTACTCCTAAAGAAGCTGACATATATGCTCCACATGTATTCCATGGAACCAGCGGAGAAGTAATTGTTCCCGCATCTTCTAATGTCCGGGATAAATTTCTCGGGTCTAACCGTCTGCGGGCAAATTCAGCCCGATACATACGTCCGGGAATAACAATGGCAATATATTGATCCGCGGCAATAATATTAATGCCAATGCAGGTGGTTATCGTGGCAACAATTAATGACCCTGTGGTTTTAACATAAGTCAAAATATATTCTACAATTGTATCCAATAATCCAATTGTTTCTAATACGGCACCAAATGTTAAGGCACAAATGACCAACCAAATTGTGTTCAACATACTCACCATGCCGCCCCGACTCAATAAATCGTCAACCATGGGGACACCACTATCCATGACAAAACCCGAATGCAGTGCGGTCCAAACACCAGAAATCATCGTTAAGGTTCCCGATAGTTCCGGCCGATTAACAAAATTTCGAATTACATCGGGCTGAAGTATCACAGCGAAAAGGCCTCCCAATAATGATCCTATCATAATGGTAGGGAAAGCAGGCATTTTCTTAAATGCCAAAACAAATACAACAATTAATGGAATAAAAGAGAAAATGCTTACATTAAAGGTAGAATCAATTGTATTCTGAAGTAATTCAAATCCGCCTGCTTCACCCGTCACCCCTCCTCGTAATCCCATAATTAAAAACAATAACAGTGCAATACCTAGACTAGGACCGGTTGTCCAAACCATATGGCGAATGTGGGTAAATAAATCCGTACCGGCTATGGCAGGAGCCAGATTGGTAGAATCAGATAATGGTGACATTTTATCTCCAAAATAAGCACCAGAGATTACCGCCCCTGCGGTGACAGGTCCCGATAACCCTAGACCGGCTGCAATTCCCATTAATGCCACACCCAGCGTTCCCGCTACTGTCCACGAGCTTCCAATGCTCAAAGCAGATAAGGCACAAATCACACAGGCTGCAAAATAAAAAATAGAAGGAGCCAAAATATTCATCCCATAGTAAATCATAGACGGAACTGTTCCAGAAATAATCCATGTTCCGATTAAGGAGCCCACTGCCAATAATATCATGATGGCGCCCATTCCCATGGAAATACCTTTCACAATTCCCTTTTCAATTTCTTTCCAGACATATCCATTTTTCACACCAATAATGGCCGCAATACATGCACCAAGCAGTAAGGCAATCTGGTTGGCGCCGGATGAAGATGCATCCCCATATAGATAAACTGATAATACCAACATGATGATCAATGAAATGATGGGAATCAATGCATCTACCATGGAGGGACTTTTATGTTTAGATGTCATGCGTTTCCTCTAAATTTTGGTTTTCGTTTTTCCACAAATGCACTCAATCCTTCATTCGCTTCTTCTGTACCAAACAACTTGCTGAATAGATCCACTTCAATTTTCAGCCCCTCTTTAATGGAAGTGCCAAACCCTTCTCGAATACATGCCAAAGACTTGGCAATTGCATTGGGCCCATTTTTAAGTATTTGTACTGCAATTTCTTTACATTTATCTATTAATTCGTTCGGTGGCACAACATGATTCACTAATCCGATTAATTTTGCTTCCGATGCACTCACCATCCGGCCGGTTGTAATTAATTCATTTGCAATGCCTAAACTAACCAATCGGGGTAATCGCTGGGTTCCACCCCAGCCTGGAAGAATACCAAGCAGCACTTCCGGTTGACCAAAGGTGGCCGTTTCACTGGCAACACGTATATGGCATGCCATGCTGATTTCGCACCCGCCCCCCAGTGCAAATCCATTTACAGCAGCAATCACCGGCTTGGGTGAATTTTCGATTAACAATGTCATATGTTGCCCCATCTGTCCAAACGTTAGGGCTTCTTTCGGTCCATTGGATTGCATTTGTTTTATATCAGCCCCTGCCACAAACGCTTTATCTCCCGCACCGGTTAATATTATTACGCCCACATTCTCATCATCAATACATGACTTGACCGCTGAAACTAAATCAGCAACAACCATATTATTCATGGCATTCAACGCCTCCGGACGATTGATGGTTAAAATGGCAATATGATTTGAAATATCCGTCAGTATAAAAGACATGATTTTCTCTAAATTATTTCCAAAAAGTCCGACTGAATAATACCATAATAGTAAAAATCTCCAGCCGGCCTAACAGCATACAAAATGTAAGCATCCATTTTCCAATTGGGTGAAGTAATGCATAATTATCTGTAGGCCCAAATGCGCCCAACCCCGGACCAATATTTCCAATGGCTGATGCGGCGGCGCCAATCGCTGATTCAATATCCAAATTTAACGTGGTGAGTATTAATGCGGTAATTCCAAAAATGGACATGTAAAATAAAAAGAAACCCAATGTATTTCTTACCACATCTTCGCCAATATAACGATCACCAATCCGGATGGGAATGATGGCTCGAGAATGAAGCATCCGCCTCGTTTCAGTCGCAGCATATTTCACCAATAGAATAATGCGGGCTACTTTCATGCCACCGCCCGTTGAACCGCCCATTCCGCCAATAAACATGAGGATTAATATTAAATATTGACTAAAAAATGGCCAGATTTCATAATCGGCAGAACCATAGCCTGTTGTGGTTAAAATAGATACACTTTGAAATAAAGATGATAAAAAATTATCGTGGGTCCAATCTCCCTGTGCCGAGGCAATATTTAAAAATATAAATAATGTTGCCGCAAACGTAATGCCAATATAAGTCAAAAATTCCGGGTCTTTAAAACAGAGCTTTATATTACCGGTTAAAGCACGAAAATGAAGGGTGAAATTCACACCAGCAATAAACATAAATAGAATAATGATATAATGAATAGCAGGGTTTGCGTAAGCAGCGATACTAGCATTTTGGGTACTAAATCCGCCCGTGGGCATGGTGGTAAAAGCATGGCAAATTGCATCAAACCAAGGCATACCGCTGATACTTAATAAAATAGCTTCTGCCGCCGTTAAACCCACATAAACCATCCATAATATTTTGGCCGTTTCTTTCACACGGGGACGAATTTTATCTGCCACTGGTCCTGGGACTTCAGCTTTGAATAATTGAACGCCTCCCGCACCGAGGAGCGGCAGAATGGCAATGGTAAATACAATAATGCCCATACCACCAATCCATTGGATAAATGACCGCCAATACAGTACCCCATGGGTCAAACTTTCAATGCCATTTGGCAAATGAGGCAGGGTGTTGGGATTCCCGATAATCGATGCACCGGTTGTGGTAACTCCGGACATAGATTCAAACCAGGCATCGGTAAAATTTGGGATAGCCCCAGAAAGGTAAAATGGCATGGCACCAGCCAATGCTATCAGTAACCAGGCAAGGGTAACGATGGCAAAACCATCTTTATTATTAAGCGAACGACTTTTACGGGTAAAAAGCCATACAGGAATTCCAATGCCCATACATATACCCATAGACTGCAAATGCCCAACCAAATCCGGTTCATTATAGCTCCATGCAATCAAGGATGGAACCATCATGGTGAAACCAGTCAGGGCAAGCATGGCCCCTAAAATATTCAAGATAGTTTTAACGTGCATCAGACTTCAAATAATTTCCGCAATTTTGGAATAGCTTTCGATTTTGCAAATACCAATACCGTATCTTCATCTGTGAGCTGAGAAGACCCTCTAGCAATGGATAAGTGACCATGATGATTAATGATTCCCACAATACTATCAACGGGGAATTTTATTTCAGATAAAGGTGATTTGGTCACCTTACTTCCAGAATCCGGACAAAATTCAATCACATCTACATCAATTTCGTCAAAGGTGGTGACGGGTGTTTCTGATAGGTCGCTGGCAATGAAACGTAAAATAGAATTTACAGTAGCCATATTTTTACTCAATACAGCACCCAAACCAATCTCTTGAACGATGGGCATATATTCGGTCGTACTTACATGAATCACTGTTTGCTTGACACCCAAATGATGGGCCAACATGCCAGATAGCAAATTGGTTTGTTCACTTTCTGTTACAGAAATAAAACTGTCTGCATCCTGAATATTTTCTGCTTTTAAGAATTCAACATCTGTGCCATCACCAAATAGAACCATGGTATTTTTTAAATTGGCAGCGAGCCACTCTGCTTTGTCTTTTCTCTTCTCAATCATGCGCACACTCATTTCATTTTCCAATTCTTCCGCAACACTTCGGCCAATCTTACTCCCGCCAAGAATGATGATTGAATCGGTTGGGGTGGCTTCTTTTCCGACCAATTCCATGAGTAATTCAAGGCGTTCAGTTTTTACTATAAAATAAATGGTATCGCCTTCATTAAATTCAAAATCTGCCCAGGGAACTTGTGATTCTCCATTCCGCAACGCTGTTATAATGCCAAATTTGTAATCGATCTCTTCTTCACAAAATTCCCGGACAGTTTTCCCAATCATGGGACTATTTTTTTCTAATTGGATACCAATCATTTGCATCCGTCCGCCTTCAAAAGACATGGCTTGGGTTGCATAAGAATGCCGTACCAATTGAACAATTTCCTGACAAGCTTCTTTTTCCGGATGAATCACAAGATCAATTCCAAATTTTTCCGGTTTAATAATGGAATCCCGAGTAGTGTATTGCTGATTTCTCAATCGGGCAATGATCTTTTTTGCCCCCAGTTCATGGGCTTGTTGTGACGCAATCAAATTCACTTCATCCACCCGAGTGAGACATAATACGTAATCCGCATCCTGAACATTTGCCTTAGATAAGTTCCGGGGACTGGCACCATTACCCTCCACCACAATTACGTCAAGATTTTCTGAAGCGCGTTTACATTTAACAGGGTCCACATCCATCGCAATAATATCATGATCTTCCTGACTCAATGCTTTGGCCACATGGAATCCAACTTCTCCAACACCAATAATTACAATGCGCATAATAATTCCTTTCCGGTAAAAGCTTGAATTTTAAGTATAATTATCAAATGAATTCCATTCTTTCTTTAATCACATTCCCGCTGAATATCAGCGCCCATACTTTTAAATTTTTCCTCAATTTTTTCATATCCTCTATCAATATGGTAAACGCGGCTTATGGTAGATCGCCCCTCTGCCATCAACGCTGCAATCACCAGGGAAGCACTGGCCCGAATATCGGTTGACATTACTTGTGCACCCCGTAATTTATCCACACCGCGAACGATAGCCACATTATTTTCCATAGAGATATTTGCCCCAAGACGTACCAATTCCGGTACGTGTGAAAATCGATCATGATAGATTGTATCCGTAATAACGCTCGTACCGGATGCCACCGACATGAGTGCAATCCATTGTGCCTGAAGATCCGTAGGAAAACTGGGGTGAACGTCAGTCATCATATCCACTGCTTCTAAATTGTCGGCTTTTTCAATAGAAATTGTATCATCATCTACAGAAATAGTACATCCAGCCTGTTCCAGTTTTTGTAACACAATGGATAAATGGTCTGGAGAAACATTGTTTATTGTAATATTTCCCAAGATAGCCCCCGCCATGAGAAATGTTCCAGCCTCAATCATATCGGGAATAATCTTAACTTCAATCGGATTTAACGAATTAACACCATGTATAGTTAATTCATGGGTTCCCACGCCTTCTATCTGGGCACCCATATCATTCAGCACATCACATAACTGCACAATATGAGGCTCCCTTGCTGCATTGGTAATTTGAGTCGTTCCCTCTGCCAAAACAGCCGCCATAAGAATATTACCTGTTGCGCCGACCGAGGGTATTTCGAAATGAATTTTTGCACCCTTCAGTTTTTTTGCCCGTGCAATGATGTATCCATCTTCCAATATAATTTCTGCACCAAGTTTTTCAAATCCTTTTAAATGATAATCCACTGGCCGAGGTCCCCACGCACAACCGCCGGGAAGGGATACCCGTGCTTCACCAAATCGGGCTAATAGTGGCCCCATCACATAAAAAGAAGCACGCATGGTTTTTACTAAATCATAAGGTGCCTCCAAGGTATCTACTGTTGAAGCATCAATGGTTAAAGAGTCTTCATTAAAATCTGTTTTGGCGCCGACCATATTTAATAATCGGACCATGGTTCGCGTATCTCGTAAATCGGGTACATTATTGAGGGTAGATTTTCCATCAGCCAAGAGGACAGCAGCCATGATGGGCAAAACAGCATTTTTAGCGCCGCTTATTTCTACCTCACCACTGAGACTGGCACCCCCATTAATAATAAATTTATCCACGCGCTTGATCCATGAATTGTTGTGCGGAAGTTAGTCCTTCTCTTGAAACAATTTCTCCACTAAATAATTCTGCGATTGCTTTTAATTTTTCTTCGTCATTCAAATACCGGGCAGTCACAGATGTTTTTTCTTCATGAATTGATTTATGAATATATAAATGATGATCAGCCCTGGAGGCAATTTGTGGAAGATGCGTAATACAGATGACTTGCTTATCCTTGCTCAATTTTTCTAATGCTTCGCTCACTTTTTCTGCTGCCTGCCCAGAAATACCTGAATCTATTTCATCAAAGATCAGCGTGTCCACCGGGTCATACTTTTTAAGAACTGATTTAATCGCCAACATGATTCTGGACACTTCACCGCCAGAAGCAATTTTTGCTAATGGTTTCGGAAGTTCGCCGGGATTTGCACTGAGAAAAAACGCAACTTGGTCATATCCTTTTGGGCCATACTTTACAGGTTGCCCTTCATACACGATGGGACTTTCAGAATCATTTTGTTGCATTATTTGCACTTCAAACTTTGCACCTTCCATATTCAACAACGCCATTTCATTCTCTATTTTAGATCCGATTTTATTTGAATATTTCATCCGAATGCTATGGAGCTTATCTGCATATTTTTGATAGCTGCTTTTTAAATGGTTTTTATCAGATTCTAAACTGGATATAGCGATATCTAAACCGGATAATTCATCTAATTCATTTTCCGATTCTTGAATAAAAGAATGAACGCCTTCAATCGATCCACCATATTTCCGTTTTAATCCTTCTATGGCTTGCAGCCGCTCCTCCACTTCTTTTAGATGGTTTTGATCCAGTTCCAATGAATCAATATGGTTAATTAATTCAGCCGATGTATCCTGAATCGAAACAGATGCTTGGTTAATAGATTCCATGTAAGGATTCAACGATTCATCATATTTTGATAATCGGCTTAGCTCATCGACTGTCGATGCAAGTTGTCGATAAATCGAATGATCGTTTTCCGTTAACGATTGGTTCAACCTCTGGACAGTCGAAACTAACTCTTCAACATGGTTTAGCCGTTTAAACTCTTTCCCCAGCTTAATATCTTCATCTATTTGAGGATCTATTGATTGGATTTCCTGAACTTGAAATTGAAGCAATTCTTTTTGATTTGCAGCATCTTGTTGCTTTTCATTCAACGTATCTAATTCCTTCAATGTTTTCGTTAAATCCAAATAAGTCTCATCTATTTTTTGAACCATATTATTCGAATCACAAAAGCTGTCTAAAAAGTCAATGTGGGTGGCAGGATTCATAATATATTGCTGTTCATGCTGTCCATGAAAATCTGCAAAAGAAACTACTGAATCACGATAATCCTGTTCGGCCATGGGTTCATCATCCATAAAAGACCGAGTTCGGCCAGCTTTACTTATGATTCTCCGCAGTATTTTTTCTTTTCCTTTTATGGTCAATTCTACTTCAACAATGGCCTTTTCTTCTCCACTTCTTACATCTGTTTTATCCCCATTCCCACCTAAAGTGATTCCCATGGATTTTAAAATAAGTGATTTCCCTGAACCAGTTTCGCCTGTAACCACCGTTAATCCTTTTTTCATTGGAAGCGATAACGCATTAATGATTGCAAAATTCTTAATAAAAAGGCGGTGTATCATTCTTTTCTATTTCCCAAAACGAGTAATGAACCAATAATAATACCAATTGTATCCGCTAATACATCCCATCCGCTGGAGAACCGGCCCGAAATAAATGATTGAAGATATTCATCCAAGCCGCCAAATAGAATGCCAAGCGGTATCACAATCATTAAAGTTCGATAAGAAATTGAATTCATACTTTTCATGGCCAATATTCCCAAAATAAAGTACTCAACCATGTGGATCAACTTATCCCATGTGAGTAGCCATGTTTTTGGCATACTTTGGGCTGGCACACTGGATACACTCAAAATGACAAGCATATAAGCCACCAATAATATTCGAAACATTTTATGATTCATAATCCCGAAGTACGGTCCCTAATTGATTTAATAAATCGCTGGCAATTAACCCACGCTGACTACTTTTAATTGCCAATTGATCTGCTGCCTTACCATGAGTATAAATTCCTACTTTTGCTGCCTCAACTGTGCTGAATCCCTGTGCTATGAAAGATGCAATCATCCCAGTTAACACATCACCGGTGCCAGCTGTAGCCAGCCCAGGATTCCCGGTTGAATTAACAGCACCTTGACCATTCCATGCAACAAAAGAAGGTGCAAATTTAGCCACCAAAACACCAGGGAAATTTGACATGAATTTATCTATACTTCCCGGAAAATCATTTGTTATTAATTCAGAAGAAATACCCGATAATTGACTGAGTTCACCCACATGGGGTGTTATGACAAATTCGGATTGTATTTCCTGAAATAATTCGGGACAATTATAAAATGGTCTTAATCCATCCGCATCAATTACCATGGGTTTGTCAATAGTCTTTACTAAAGTTTTTACCAATGCACTCGTTCGATCATCCTGCCCTAACCCAGGCCCAATGGCAATGGCATCACACCAATCTACCCATTTCATGATGGTGTCATAATTTGATTCAGTAAAAAAGCCCATTTCGTTATCCTCGCATGGAAGCGTCATTCCCTCTGTAATTTTTTCTTCATATATTGCATTCAATGATGCTGGCGCACATGTAATCGTTAACCCAGAGCCACTTCTTAACGCTGCCATGGTTGTTAAATATGCTGCCCCAGTCATACCAATTGATCCAGCGAGGAATAATACCTTTCCTTGAACGTGCTTATGAGTCGATTTCTCCATTGGTCTTAATATGGTTTGAATATCTTCATGTGAAATAACTGTCCAGGATCGGCCATCTAATTCATCAACAATTTTCGGAAAACCAATATCTACAGAATGGATGTGTCCTGAATGACTTCTTCCTGGTTCAATTGACATACCTAATTTTGGATACCCCATAGAGACAGTGTGGTCAGCGTTCACAGCGTGGATATCTGCCGTACCGGTCTCAGCATTTACACCGGAAGGTATGTCAGCAGAAATTGTTTGTTTGAAATCATTCATCCATTGAATCCACGGAACCGTATTATCCCTGATAATTCCAGAAAAACCAGTTCCCAGCACCGCATCAACCATCAAGTCAAAATCAGGTTTTGAGGTGGGGATATCAGTATTATATATAATTGAGAGTCCATTTTTTTCGCATCGATCCGAAAATATTTTAGCATCACCTGTTATCTCTTCCTGATGCACCAATGAATAAATTGTTATTCTAAATCCCCATTTATTGAGGATATGGCCGGCGGCAAATCCATCTCCCCCATTATTCCCTTTGCCACAGACAATTCCAATGTTTGGATTGTGGATATCCATCAAATTAGATCGAATAAATTCTGCCAGTTTTTGACCTCCATTCCCCATGAGGATTTCTCCGGAAATGCCATAATTTTCCATAGCTAATCGGTCTAATTGTTTTGCTTGTTTTCCAGTAAGTACACGCATTTACACCACCAGCATTGCCATGGCAACGGCATATT
>Ga0257112_10000506_pt1 | contig 15751 bp, 13 predicted proteins | sample LP_taG_5_FD_191565 | JGI IMG/M metagenome (GOLD analysis project Ga0257112, IMG submission 191565) | Marine microbial communities from Northeast Subartic Pacific Ocean, Canada - LP_J_2015_P26_1000m | ecosystem: Environmental > Aquatic > Marine > Oceanic | place: Canada: Northeast Subartic...
TTCATGAAACACGATCCAGTAGTCTTTCAGTTTTTTACTTTGAAGTTTTTTATATTTCTGTAAAATTTAGAATTTAACATCAATTAGAATGTTATACAACTATGGAGGTAGTATTTTAATTTTTTCGACGGAACGCTTCTATCAATAATCACCGGAAAGTCTTTTAAAAATTAACCTTCCATTTGCCACTCCTGTGCCAATTGGATGTAAGTCTTTTATATCCCCTAAGCCTTACGCAAGTAAAGACTTATAAATTTAAGGCACTTAATCCATTAAGAATTTATCATACAAATTAATAATTATGTGCATATTTTGCATATAATATGCATTTTATAAGATTAATATGCATTGTATGAACAATTATTAGTATATTATTGAAAATGTCAGATAATTTAAAAATAGGAGAAAGGCTGAAATTGTTGCGCGAACGACATTTAGATGGCAGAAAATTCCGTCAGGTAGAATTTGCAGAAAAATTAGGAGTAGTAAGAGACAAAATATCCCGAATTGAAAATGGGAAACAAGCTGTCGACTTAAATCTATTAATTAACATTGGTCAAAAATTTAATGTAGATCTTCATTGGCTAATTACAGGAGAATCTTTTAAGTCCGAAGCTGAAGAACAATTGAAAGTATGTGCTGAAAAATTAGGAAAGCTTAATTACTACGTCGAACGTTTGGAATCATTAATCAATAAAAATTAACCTTAAGTATTAAGAAGATATGTTGCAAATGCACATTTTATCATGTATTGGAGGGGAATTAAAGCTAGACTCTTTGACAAAATTGATGCGTTTGGATACCATATCTAATTGATTGATATACCAGTTAAAATCTAATATGCTAAAAAAGTATCAATCATTAATTTACTATTATATTCTAACTGTCTTCACTAAAAGTTTCGTATAGATCTTCTAGTTCACCAATCGCCTCTATCTGTTCCATATCTAGTTGAGACTCTATACGAATCTGAGCCATGTGCCACCAAATCCAAAATAATGCAACTACTGCAACCCAAATCCCTTCTGATCCAACAAGTGGATATATAGGTCCTATATCTGCTAAATCTTTGAGCCAATTATCAAAAGGTCCCATTAGTTTTTCCTTTCCTCAATAATTTCTTTTAAAACAGCTTTTTCAATTCCTGTAAAATCTACTATTTCCTCTTTTTGCTTTTCCATTGCAAGAGTATCCTGCCCACCAATCTCTAGGACTTCAGGTATTCGTAGAACATCAAAAAATTCTAGAACTTGGGATCCGATATAACCTGGGAAAAATCCAAACAACCAAAAAGTGAGCATTGCTCCAAATGCCTGACCAGCAGGATTAATATCTGCGAATTCCATATTTGGCGATGATGGGTAACCCCATAAAATAAAACCAGAAATGATCAGTCCAAAGAACCCTCCAAAACCATGTATAGCTAGGACTCCTGTTACATCGTCAATTCTGAAACGTCTTTCTATCCAATGATGTGCCTTAAAAACTAACCATACCACAAAAATACTGATTAGAAATGCTTGCAGTGGGTGATATAGATCATTTCCAGCAGATGTACTAACCAAACCTGCCAAACCTCCACCAAGTATCCAGAACAAATCTCCCTTTGAGAGAACAAAGCCCATCATCATTCCACCTGCTAGTGACAAAAATAAATTAGCAGTAGTTCCATATATCGTAGTAGGGGCACCGTAAATATTTGTTGTTAAAATCACATTTCCACTATCAAAAGTTTTTATTAAAGGTATCTGCGCAGCAAAATAAAAAGAAATAAATCCTACATAAATCATCAACATCCCTAACGTTATCATCCATGGATTATGAATAGTTTTTCGAACATCAAAAATTTCACTTTGCTTTCCCAGTCTAGGGCCTAACGGCAAAAGGACTCCTAGAGCAAAACCTCCGACCAAACAATGTATAACTCCCCCAGCAAAAGGATCATGATATCCTGTAAGTTCAACAAGCCATCCGGATTTTGACCAACCCCAAGCAGCAGCGATTACCCAGAAGACAGAACCTAAGATAACAGACAAAATACATAACGCTGAACCTCTAATCCTTTCAATCCAAGAACCCGTAGCTATCGACACTACGATAATCGAAATTAACAAAAAAATATGCCAAGGAATGGCTGTATTAATTATATTGTCCGGATTGGGTTTAGCGTCTAGATTGGGACCCATAAATTCACTCCAAGGTAGTGCTGTTCCAGATACTCCCCATCCACCTGTAATACCTGGACCAAATTCAAATCCTTTGTAAAAAAACCAACCAAAAAGGAAGAAAGAAATTATCATAACGGGCATTAACATCAAATTTTGTGTCAATGTCGCAATTCTATGTTTCTTGCTAGACATTCCAAGCTTAAATAACAAAAGTCCTATCGGTGCAAAAAACATCAATATAACTAAATCGCGGTAATAAATCTCTCTAAGGAGAACAACAACTCCTTCATATTGATTGCCCATTGTATACTTCTTATATCAAATTATTTGCAAGTTTATTAAAATTTTAAACTATGACTTACTCTCATAATTAACTTTCCCAAGATTTTAATTAATTATCTAAAGATTATTACAAAGTACTTGTTTTTCCAATATAACGTAAATTTAATTTTTTTGAATATTTCTCTCTTTGTAATTTTCGCAAATCTGCACTTCCTGCTTGAAACTGAATTAGTGACCTTGGTTTCCAATTAAAAATGTCGTACACTAATCCGACTAGACCCCTCGGAAGAAAGATTATTGATAAAATTATGATCAAAGACAATCCAGCAATACGATAATCACCTATTCCACGTAATGTTGTATCAGCTATCATGAGTGCGCCTGCGCCTAAAATAGGCCCCCAATGAGTACCTCGGCCACCAATAACCATCATTGAAAGCAAGAATAATAATACAGGTAACGTAAGTGAATCTGGCCCTACAGTACGGTAAATTCCTCCGTAAACACCACCAGCCAGGCCAGTAAAAAAACCAGATACTGAGAACAAAAGAAGTTGTGCTCTTCGTCTATTTACTCCTCGTGTTTCTGCACAAATTGTATGATCTCTCACGGCACGGAAGGTTGCTCCAAGTGAACTGTACATTATAGAAAACGCAAATATTGACCCTATAACGAGTAGTGCAAGTGCCAAATAATAATTACCAAAGACAACATATTTATAACCCAACCAGTCTTTAAATCCAAAGTCACCAAATTTCATAATACCTTTAGCGCCTCCAGTAAAATTAATGCAAATCAAATCTTTTTTAAAATAACATTCAACATCTGTTACAATTAATGCGTGCATTACTTGAGCAATTGCCAGCGTCATTACAGCTACATAAGGCCCCCTTAATCGTAATGTTAAAACTCCCATCAAGAAGCTAAAAATAACTGCCGTTATTCCTCCAACTATCATCGCAGCCCAAAGGTTCCATTCATTGTACAATCCCATCATTGCCATGACATAGCCACCTACTGCGAATATAGCCATATGACCTAGTGAAAAAATGCCACCAACTCCAAAAACTAGATTCCATTGAGTCACCACAGCTGCCCAAATGAAAAATAGGGTTATTTGGGTAACAAAATATTTTCCAGGTTCGAATGCGGGTAATATTAAAAATAGTACCACAAATGCCAATCCTAACCAGAAATCTCTCTGGACGCGGCCCCAAATGTTTTGTTGACTTGACATGATTAAACTCTTGTAATTGTCTCTTTTCCGAAAATTCCGTATGGTCTCCAAATCAGGCCGATAATTACTAATCCAAGCATTGCAGGAAAACCATAACGAGCGCCAAAAATATATTGAACAGTAACCTCAAAAGCTCCGAGTAGAAAAGCCATTAAAACTGAAGCTGGCAAATTACCTATACCCGCAATTATTACAATGACCAAGGCTTTCAGGGTAATGCTACTGCCAACTCCTGGATAAACTTGAGCCATGCCTGTCACAAGAACTCCTGAAACTGCTGCGATCGCTCCTGCAATTATGATTGCTTGTCCATAAGCCTTACTAACATTGATACCCACCAATTTAGATGCATCTCTTTGTTGAGAAACGGCTCTAATTACCAAACCCGTTTTAGTTTTTCCCAAAATTAATGCCACAATTATCAGTAGGACTAAAGCAATGGCTACTGTTAAAATGGTTTGATAAGGTAAAACTGCCTCCGCAATATGAAAGCCCCCGTCAATATGAAAAGGTTGTCGGCGGGCTTCTGGTCCAGCAACATTTAAAAATATATTCTCTCCCAAAGCTGCAATTGCAACTGTAACAATAATTATTTCAATCTCGAAATCAGGTCTGTCATAAAGCCACCTAACCACTAGATGATACATTAGATATCCACTAATTACCCCTGCAACGACTGAGATTGGCAATGCGAAAATCCAATGTGCTCCCATAACTTTCATTGTCCAATAAGCAGAATAACCTCCGGCAGCAATAAAAGTCCCGTGGGCTAGATTCAACATACTCAATGTTCCCAACAATAATGATAAAGCAATTGTTCCGACCGCATAAATTGATCCGACCGTCAATGAACTAAATATAACTTGTAGAAAAATGTCCATTCTAATTAAACTCCAAGATAAGTAGAAAGCAATTCCGAATTGGATTGGAGTTCGTCTGGATTACCACTCCACACAAATTCTCCGTTATCCATCAAATATATCCAATCCGCTAAAGTTTGTAATCTTGTTATATTTTCCTCCACAATTAAAAATGTGATCCCGGATTCTTTCATTTCACTTAGTGAGTTATAGATTTGATCTATTAATTTAGGAGCCAATCCAAGAGAAGGTTCATCAATTAACATTAGTTTACCGTTTGACATCAAACCTCTTCCTATCCCGAGCATTCTCCTTTCACCTCCAGATAGAGTTATAGCAACTTGAACTCGTCTGTTTAGAAGTACAGGAAACAAATCAAATACTTTATCCAATCGCCGTTCGACTTCTTCAGAATTCTCAGCCAAAACCGCACCGAGTCTAAGATTTTCTTCAATTGTCATTTTTGGAAAAATCAAATCCCCCTGCGGGACGTGAACGACACCAAGAGTTACGCGTTCATGAGCAGGCATCTTTTCAATTGGCAGTCCTTCAAAAAATACTTGACCAGACCAAGTTGATACTAAGCCAGAGACAGTCTTTACTAGGGTTGATTTGCCATGACCATTTGGTCCAATGATCCCTACTACTGAACCTTCTTCTATATTTAGAGATATTCCATGAATGACTTTTTGTAGGTCATAACCAGAACTAACGTTTACTAGTCTTAGAGAATTCTTATCCATTATTCATTTTTTCAGATTTATTAAGAATTTTCTCATCTACTGAAGGCTTCAACAAATATGCAGCTCGCAGTTCTTCAATTTCTTTTCCTCCAACATTCCCATGACGAGATTCCGAATCAAGTATACGCTTTGTTGCTTCTTCAAGGGTTTGAAGCCTTAGAGACTTATTATCTAAATCCAATTTTGGTTTTTCTTTATTACTAAAAATCATGTTTTTTTCTCTTACGTTTTGCTCTTCTTCTAAAACCGTCTTTAGTAATTCAAAAGTCTGACTTTCACCTTCACCTAATTTTTTAGCATGAATTACTCTACGTGTTGCTCGAGAAACTCTTGTTGATCGATCATCTTCTCCACGTTCTTCCAACAATCTTTCAAGTTCCATATAATCAATAGGATAAAGGCGACCACTAAAATACTGTTGACACAATTTTCTAGCAAAATACTCAACATCTAAAGACCATTTGTCTGATTCTTGAAGCTTTAGAGAAGTAGAATCTTCTTCTAATAACTCCAATCCATTCTCAGATTTTTTCACTCCATCTTTCCTTACTGGGCCAATTTTTCCTGAAACTCCCTCCCCCAAATACACATCAATTACTTTCTTGTCACCTGCAAGATCCTCAGGAGAACCCTGAAACAATTTCTCTCCAAAATTCATTATAAGAATTTCGTCAGACAAGCCTGTTAGGAATCTCATAACATGTTCTATTAGTATAACCGTAATCTCTCGTTCATGAGTAAGATTACGGATGATTTGCTCAACCTGTTCTATTTCCCGAGGTATCAGTCCCCCTACAGGTTCATCTAATAACAATAACTGGGGATCCGTCGCAATTGCACCTGCGATCATCAAAAGTTTTTGTCCTAGTATATCAAGGGAGCCTGCAGTTAAATCTGCTTTATCAGAAAGACCAACAAGTTCCAAAGCACTTTCCGCTCTTCTTCGTTCTGAACTATTAAAATATGGCCTTTGAAAATCAATGGATTTTTGCCCATGTTGAGATGCAATTAACACATTTTCCATGACAGACATGGTGCCAAATAATGCGTTAAGTTGAAATGTTCGTGCTATGCCTGCGTGACAAATTTCATGAGGTGGGAGTCCAGTAATTGATCTGCCATTAAGTTGAATATCCCCAGTATCAGGTGAATGCAAACCAGATAAAACATCAAAAAGGGTTGTTTTCCCAGCTCCATTTGGTCCTCCAATACCGAGGATAGTTCCCTTTTCAAGTTCAAAACTGAGTTTATTGACTGCTACTAGGGCTCCAAAATATACTGAAACTCTTCTGCATGAAAGTAAAGGCACATGGCCACCTACACCTTCTTGCGTTCCATCTCTATAAAAAGTCTTCAGTCTTGAACGTCTAGCCATTATTTCATGGAGCCCTGAGCAAGTGTCTATTTATATAAATTTCAAGCTTATTTGAACCATGAAGGTGTCTTGTATTTACCCACGGTATATGGATCGGGGTAAATAACAACAGGAGGTTTATTCTTATCCTGAATTTGCTGAAGCATATGCGGGTGACCTAACGAAGGATCCCTAGTATAAGTTGGGTAGGGAACCGTCGCCTGCCATTCAGGATGATACCAATATGAACCACAAGGACCACGATATGTAAATCTTTTTAATGCCCATGCAATCTTTTTATTTTGATCATAGTTGCCAGGTTCACCGGTACCTCCGGCAACAGCAGCAGCAAGAGCATAGTGGTGCATAGGACCATAACTAAGTGCTCCCGGTTGAGGATCGGAATTTTTACCAAATTTTTGCGCATGAGCATTAACATAATCCTGAGCATAATCATCTGATAACAGACCGTCAACAGTACCAGTTAACACTCCAACAGAAGCGTCACCTGCTATATCCCTAAAATCCTTCTGCAACGCCCCATACTGGTAGTAGAAAAGACTATTTGTAGGATTTTCAGCGAACTGTAACTGGCATTGTGCAATGTCACCAGCGAAAAAGTGAGTATTTGCTATAGCAGCGGGTTTATGTTTGCGGACTTTCGCAAGCACGGGACCCCATTCAGTAGTTGGTGTTTGAACAATCTCATCGAATGCTATATCCCAACCTTTTTCCTTTGCACCGTCCTTCATTGCGTCTGCAATTACTACACTGTAAGGAATAGAACCAATAATCAGAGCCACTTTGTTGTTAGGAGGTTTCCATTCTCCAGAATCACGTAAATCTGAGATCATTGTAATAAAGCCCTGACCATACCAATATTCTGCAGGATCAGCCATAAAACATGAGAAGTAGCGCTCAGGATTGGACTTTACAGTGTTATGATGTTGGATAGCTGTATTGACATGCATGTAGATGATGCCTGCATCTGCTATTGGCTCATATTCGGCATCATTAGGGCCAATGTTGTATCCTTGAATAAGAGCGTGCACTTCATGTCTATCAATAAGGTAGTTTGCCGCTGCAACTACTTTTTCCGCGCTCATATTTTCTGTATCATAAGAGTAAGTCTTCAGTGCCCGGCCTAATATCCCACCATAGTCATTTATTTCCTCGACGGCAAGCTCAATTCCTCGTTTATAGCCCTGACCATCCATAGAGGCTGCACCTGTTAATGGATACATAGAACCAATAGGTATGGGTTTACTTGAAGCTGCGTGAGCGTTTTCGTTTAACATTGCAAGAGTTCCTAATGTTAATGCACCACCGGCTGCCCCTTTCAAAATATCACGTCGAGTTGGATCCTCAACATTTGATTCCATACTGCCTACAACTCTCTCATCAGCATTTAATGTGCTGTCATCTTTCGATTTCTCGGTTATTATTTCTTTCATTTTATTTCTCCTTGTGTGTTGAGCAAAAAAACCTTTTTGACGAAATTAATAGTCTAAAAGTTTTGATTATAGAGGGTAAAAATATTTTTTCCCTCTTACTTAAAAATTACTATGTATGTCTTATGCCTTTTCATTATTATCTTGGTTTCTTCTTTTTTCTTGAAAAACCTGCTAATTTGGACTTGAATATTCTCTCACTTTCTATACCATCTGCCGCCATCTTTTTAATGAGTGGCCCTGCAACGATTTCAATGTCCCCTTTTTTTTGTATTCTTAGTTCCTCTGCCTTAATTCGGGCTTCTTTTTCAGTTTTAAACACTAAATCACTAAATACTCGAATTGGATTGAATGAATCTGCCATCATTTGCCCCACAGCCCATGCATGATCCGGCTCAATACAAACCACAATATACCATCCTTTTACTGGACCTGGACGATATGAGTTGAGTTTATATAAAACTTTAGCCAATTCCGCATAATTCCCTTCACCAGGAGGCAAAGCTCTTTGTTTTGAAGCATCTTCAGGTTCTGAATCACCTAAAAAATCAACCCAAACATAGCTATCATATGGAATCCCGGGAAGATCTCCTGGATTTAGTGCTGCCTTTCCTCGCAGATTCGGGTGAATCCACCAAAATTCATCCTTTTTACGAGTCTCTAAGGTATTCTCCTTTTCACTAAATTTTGTCATGGCTATTTTAGCTTCCAGATTAAGGCAATGGTCCTGAACTCAAAAAACCATCAATTACATTTTTCATCATCTTTGATACATTATTTTCGTAATGATTGTGTGACAACGATCCACACCAAGCCATCGATCCCACTGAAAAAACAGCCCCATCTTTTGGTGTTTTGTAATAAACTATATCAGCCCGTGTTTTTGGGTTTGTCTCACCAGTTCCAGCAGAGAAATATCCTCTTGCATGAAAAGTAGATTCCTCTGATACAGAAACAAACATATCATTATGTCCTTCAGAGTGAGCTAATAGATAGGCTCTATGAGGAGTGCCAAGCTCCAAATCATAACGATCTAGTTCTAAGCCAGCGGCCCCATCTCCTATTAATCCGAAGTCACCAATTGGTTCATCAAGCCCAATCCCTTCCATAATCCACGAACATTCTGGTAGCTCGCTATCAGGAGCCCGCCGATAATATGATGAATAAGTTAATCCAAAGGATGAAAATGATACGCCAAGCAATTTGCACATAGCTCTACCTCTTACCCTCCATAATCCACCATGTTTCCCATCAAATGCATTACAATATTCTCCGGGATTAATAGTCCATGCTCTTGTCCCATTATCCCCTTTACGAACTTCTATGATATTTGGATTATCAGGATGTGGTACCGTAATCCAGTAGAAACCATTTGCTGCCAAATATAACCAGCGTCCTCCTTGCATCTGGTAGTCATGATAGTAATCCATCATTTCCTCTGAAATATACTCCGGATGATGGCCTGTCAATACTACGTCATACTGCTTGAGCAATTCTACGCCTTCAACTTGAAGATCTTCTTCAGTGTGAAAATCTACGTCATAATCCATTTCTTCAAGCCAATCTACTAGGTGAAGATCGGCATTCAGTTGCCAGAGAGAAGGAGACAAGATGTGAATATATTTGGGTCTCATATTAAGTATAGGCCTAAGTCGAGAAGAAATATTGACCCCCCAACCATCTCTATAAGTCGTATATGTGCCTAGGCCGTAACCTCTTTCTTTGTTCAACAACAAATCTTCAGGTTGCAGTAAAGGAACTCGTCCAGTGAGAAGTTGGGCAATTACTGAGTTAACACTTAAGTTGTCATTTGCGTATGCCATGTATGCAAACGTGGACATTATCAAGGCTATACGAGCAGTCGGCTTATCTTTTGGAGGCCTCACAAAAAAAGGTATATAGTCTTCCGTTTCTGGGGAAGCAATACGGTTAACTCTCAAACGTGCTCCGTATACTCCGCTCTTTAACCCGTTTGGAATTTTCAAACTAAATGAGGATTCCCACCTTGCATCGTCAACAGATTCATCGTGAAAATGTATTGCCCCATACTCATGAGGTGCATGCACAAAACTCATATATTTGGAAGACCAATTGTGCCCTGGAACACCCCTAATTGGCATATTCACGCATTGGCCATGCGATAAAGATAAACTCTTGTCAATTATGGTTTGCGAGGCTGCATTTTCTACAATATTTGAAGTAAAATCCCACGCTCCTAGAATGGAACTTCTTAGTTCGTTCGGTACGTTTTCAATTCCCTCACAAGAGAGAAGCAATTCTATTTCTGAATCGCTAAGTGAACGATTAGAAAGTTTGGGTCGTTCAATTTTCCCATTAAATTTTTCTGCGTGAATTGGTATCTCTAAAGGCTCGGTAAGATCTTTGTAATGTCCACCAAAAATAGTTCTACCTGAACGTTTTTCATATGTGCTAGCTGCAATCAAAATTGGGCAATCGTTTTGTGATGGTGTACCAAGGTAGCTTGACGTCTCTATCATCCCCATAGTGTCTTCTATTGGATTCAACATACTCATTCCGTGACCACCGTTAGTATTTGTAACAAATGGCCTTTGAAAGACCTTTATATTTCCTGAGTTAGCATCAAAACTAGCCCCGACCTTATACCACATTTTACGAAATAGTGGTTTACCGGTTGAGAATTCCTCGACCTTTCCACTACCATGGCCAATTCTTAGACATAGTTGTCCCTCATCATTTATGAAAATACCGTATCCTGTTTCTTTTTTAATGTCCCATTTGCTTAAAATAGCCTGACTTCCGACATTAACCCCTTCGACGTCAACTATTGGAGTTGTTGGATAAATATAGGCAGAAATGGTAAAACTGGAGACATTAAAAAGGTTGCAATGTGGTACTAAAATATAACTTCCAGCATGAATAGGTTGGTTTTTCCCCGGATACATTTCACTAACAGATGTGTGAATTAACTCTTCTTTGAAGCCTGGTCCATCTGGATTGGTATCACCATGAATTAAACGGACAATATCTGCTTGGTAAGATTCTTCATTTTCAGAATGTACATGAAAATTGATTGTCTCTCCTGGTCTAACAGAAAATCGGTCTGAATATCCAGTAATCCTCAACATAAAGTCCTGTGAACTACTCACTTAATCTCCTTATCTATATTTACTTTCTATAAATTTTGTAATTAAAGCACTATTTGTCTAATTCAATACCATATTGAGATAGATATGCTTTCAACCTTTTAAGAAAAATGCTGTGTTCTGCTTCCCCACGAGAATTATATTTTTCCTCTGTCAATTTTACAGTACCACCTCTGTGGCCGGGCAAGATTCCAATAGTATATTCTTCCCAAGGTATAGTCTCTACGATCGTGTGCTTTCCTTTTTGAGGTACAACCCTTAACTTGTCGATTAACTTTGTCAGAGTTTTGCTATACATTGGTGCAGGAGACCCGGGCCTGGTTCCTTTATACATTGGATTGGCTTTATGTTCAGCTATAATTGCTTCTCGACTTTCCTGATCTAGTAAATCAGGTAGGATATACATTCTTGAATCATAATCATCTACTGCTGTAAAACTGTAGTCTTTCTGGAGTGCCGTCTTCGGTGGCTCATATCCTTTGGAAACCATTCTAATTTCTCCTTCCAAAATTGTTACTTTCTTAAGATACTTTCATTTAATATTCGAATGTCAATCTTCAGATTTATTTTTACTAGTTCCGGTTTTTTTAAGAGTCTCAAAACTTTTTCCAGTTACTAGATCTTCTAAACTTTCATCACCAGAGATCAATCCGACTTCCTTCAACAAGGAATCAAGTACAGGGGCTTGGGCTCTATATCTAAGTGCACCAGTCACTGCTCTATCTACAAGGTCTCTTTCTGTTACATCGCCGTTAGTTGCAGAACCTTCTGATTTCGCTGTATCTATCCTTTTAGATCCATCGATCGCTAATCCATTAACATCTATTATTTTTATATCTTTGATGTTTTGCATAGGTTTTACACTTTCGGAAATAATATCTGGCAACTGATCAACAATCTTCAATTTGACCTGCATTGAAATCTGTTCATCAGATAAAATATTTGCAGATTCATTAATTCGTTGCTGACCTTCCGCCCTTGCAGTAAGTTCTTCTCTTATTGCATTAGCTTCTGCATCTGAAGTGATCTTTCTGGCTTCCGCCAAATCCGCAGCAGCTAATTTTTCAGAATCTGCAGACCCAGTAATTGCAACAGCTTTTTCTTCAGCAGTTCTTAAAGCACGTATAAGACTGACAGCTTTCTCTTTCTCAGCAATTGCAACTTCTCTACGCCTGTTGACTTCTTCCTCAGCTTCAACTGCCTGTACTTCTATTTTACTAGTTTCATCCCTAGCTTGTACTACTTCCTGCTCCTTTTTGAGAAGATCAATTTCTTTATTTTTTTCAGCAATCTTAATTTCCTTGCTTCTATCAATTTCTGTTTTCTCTAAAACTTTTGCTTTTTCAATTTCAGCATTTCGAATAGCTTTTTCAGTAAGTGTACGTTCTTGTTTAATTGTTTTTTCCGAAGCTAATTGATTTTTTTCAGTTTCTTCATTCTGGGCAATTTCAACCTCTGATGCCTCCTTTTGTTTTATCGCCTTTATAATTGTAATCTTTGCTGTTTGTTCAGTCTGCTTAGTAGTCACATCCAAATCAGTCTGTAGACGAGCGTATTCAGATTCGCGTTTTATATTGAGATTCTTTTTCTCCACATCAAGGTTTGTTTGTGCTATTTTAAGTTCCGCATTTTTCTCAATTTCATTACGTGTTCTTCTGCTCTCTTCAGTTTCTCTAGTGACCTTTATCAAACCCTCAGCATCAAATGTGTTGCTTGGATCCAAATACTGTTTATCAGTTTGATCCATACTGCTCAATGAAACAGATTCGAGTTCAAGACCATTTTTAGTGACCACATCATCAACTAATTTGGCGACACGATCCGTGAATTCTCTGCCTTCCGAGTGAATTTCTTCTAGGCTCATGGAAGCTGTTACTGATCTTATAGCGTCAACAAACTTTCCTTCCAACAGTTCCTGTATTGATTGAGGATTTAGCGTACGTGCCCCTAGTGTTTGTGCTGCCAAGGCAACTCCATCCTTATCTCCTTTCACCCTGACATAGAAGGCTGATTGAATATCAATGCGCATTTTATCTAATGTAATAAGGCCTTTATCATTAGACCGTTCAACATTTAGTCTAAGTGTATTCATGTTAACTGGGGTAACCTGATGTATGATCGGGATTGCCATAGCTCCGCTAGTGAGAACAATTTTTTCCCCACCCATGCCTGTGCGGACAAAAGCAACATCTTTAGAACTACGCTGATAGAACTTTGAAAATAGAACTAACAGGATTAGGAATAGGATAAGAAATATGAGAAAAAGGTTCCCCATATTTTCCATCATTATCTCTAGAAGTGAATCAATCATTTTTCCTATTTTGTTGTGCTTTTATGGAAACACTACCAAATGGTATGTTCCAAAAATAAAAAAAGGGAGGCTTCCATTCCACCATTCATAAATCAAAGTTGAATACAAGTAAGTATGCTAAATTTTTAAAATAATACTGTCAAATTATTTTTTCCTTAAGTTGTTTCCTTTATATTTGCTAAAAGAAAAGCTTTCTTTAAAGTTGATATCATAAATAAAGGTATGAAGATATTTGATAAAATCAAAGATAGAAGTAGAAGAAAAAAGATTTTTCCGAGTTAGTTGTAACTTTGGAAGAAGTCTCTGAAGAAGTCTCTCTCTTTAGAGTTTGAGTAAAGTCATGAAGAGATTTGAAAAATTAATATCTATAGGTTGATGATAAATCTGATTAAGGGCCCGAGCAGATCGCTTATCTTGGTAGTTACAATGTGCGTCGCTGAAATTTGTGGAATGGCTGGGTACAGCCTTTGGCCGGCTATGATACCCGATTTTCAAGTAAGGTGGAATTTAAGTAGCACATCTGTTGGTTGGATTGGAGGATCTTATTTTTTTGGATTTGCCATTGCAACATGGCCACTGTCATCTCTTACAGATAGAGTTGACCCAAAAAAAGTTTATCTTCTTTGTATGTCGATTTCTTTTATAGGTACCATAGGATTTGCAGTAAATGCGGAAGGATTTTGGACAGCAATAATTTGGCGTACCCTTCAGGGGATTGGATTGGCAGGTACTTACATGCCGGGACTTAAGCTTTTAACAGACATTGTCCCCGAATCCGATCGAAGCCGTAGTGTTGCATGGTATACAGCACTTTTCTATGTTGGAGCAGCATTATCCTTATATATTGGAATGAATTTGAATGGTTTAATGAATTGGAAATCGATATGGATATTTGTATCTATTGGGCCTGCCTTTGCTTTATTGATTGTCTGGTTGATCTTACCTGCAACACCTCCTAAAATTTCTTATAAATCTAAAAAACGTCTGCTTGATCTGCGCGCAGCTATTAACAATCCAAAAGTTATGGGATATACAATCGCCTACTTTGCTCATTGCGCAGAATTGATGGGATTTGCAACATGGATAGTAGCATTCTTAACATACAGTCTTAGTTTGCAGCATGCTGGAGCGACAGGCACTACTCTTAGTATTGGAACAATAGCAACCTTTGTGACTCTATTAGCTTTCCCGTCCAGTGTGATTGGCTATGAATTGTCAGCACTATATGGCAGACTTTTATTACTACGTGTGGTTATGTTTGGTTCAGCCATTGTTGCTATAATCTTGGGATTTTCAGCATCTTTTAATTTTCCAATAATTTTATGCCTTTTGGTATTATACGGAATTACAGTTACTGCTGACTCTGCGACAATTACAGCAGGTTTAGTAGAAGCTGCAGACCAAGGTCACCGTGGAACTGTGATGGCCACATATTCATTAATTGGATTTATAGGTGCATCTATAGGTCCAGTAGTTTTCGGATTCATGCTTGATCTAGGGGGTGGGGAATCAAACTCACTTGGCTGGAAACTAGGATTTATATCCCTAGCAGTCATGGTGTGCTTAGGTCCATTTGCTATTGCACAAGGTTATAAACATCGTTAATCATATTGTATGAAATACATTAAATTTTTCCCAATTCAGTTTGAATCCTTGATCTCATCTCAGAAAATCTGTAAGTATTTAACAAAATATTCTTTTTTAATTAATATTTGAATAAAATATAAATACTTTATATATACTTATTATGTGTTATATTTACTATTTATTCGAATAATATTCATATTTTGTGTGTATTTTTATTATATTTCATGGATCAATACTATTCAGTTAACTAAAATGATAAGATGTCCTGAATCAATTATTTGTACCACACTCATATGAAAGTAGCTTACAAAAAACAGTCAGACACCCTCCAAGTAAAATCCCTACATTGTTGTAAATCAAACCGATTGGTGTTATATATTGGGTTACCCTGAACCACCAATAGGAACCCAAGTGAAACATCTAATCATCATCCTCTCAATCCTTCTTCTTTCTTTTCCTCTGTTTGGTCAGGAAACTGGTGTTCTTTATCAATATGAAACTTCTTAACAGCGGTGAACTTCACGCTCGTAACTTTATCCTGCACTGCAGCGACGTGCTCTATCGCAGGGGAAGGAGTGAAGTCATCCCCGGGGCAGCAGGCCATTGTTTCTAGTTCTTCGTGAGTGAGGGTGT
>Ga0257112_10000510_pt1:0-2500 | contig 15593 bp, 9 predicted proteins | sample LP_taG_5_FD_191565 | JGI IMG/M metagenome (GOLD analysis project Ga0257112, IMG submission 191565) | Marine microbial communities from Northeast Subartic Pacific Ocean, Canada - LP_J_2015_P26_1000m | ecosystem: Environmental > Aquatic > Marine > Oceanic | place: Canada: Northeast Subartic...
AAAGCATATCGAGATCACCCCAATCAGATTGAGTTATTCTCAAAGAATCCCCATTAAAGTTTAATAAACTGTTGGTGATTGAGTGTATAAAATGGGCGGTCAAAAGATTACGGTTTAGATAAGTGCTTCCTTTAATCTCAGAAAGACCAATTGGTTTATGGTCTAGATTTTTCTCCCAGCTCCGTATTGCTGGCAATTTGTAGTTTATACCCAATCCAACATTTGCAACCAATTTATAAGAGCTACTCTGATGCAATTCAACAAGCAGCCCGCCCAATTTCCTTTCATTACAATAAAGATCATTAGGCCACTTTATTCTCAATCGTCTTAAACCCAGTTTTTTAAGGCACTTTATCAACTCAATCCCAATAAAAACACTTAATCCAACTGGAAAATTAGCATAGGCGACTTCTTGGTACACAGAAAGACATACTCCTGAAGCAAAAGGAGAGATCCATGTTCGGTGCTGTCTTCCCCGACCAGAGGTTTGGTATTCTGCTAAGCTTACTTTTATTTCTTTAGTACTAATGTCACTAGTGTCAAATTCTCTGCTGGTTGATTCCACTATATTTTTGACTGAAATGAAAATATTTTGGGCACAACCTAATACACTCAAATGATCATAAATTTTTGATTTTCTTAGGAATTCTATGGAATCCTCTAACTGATAACGATTGCCCTCTTCAATCAAATTTAGCCCATAAGATTTGATGTTATTGATGGTTTTATTAAGTTCTTTTTCTGAGGTGAAATATTGCAAAAGATCTTTCTTTTCATAAACATTGCCATCAGCAATGATTCTGATCAATCTAGATTCAATTTGCATCAGATTTCAGTGAAAATGATACTCTGTGTTCAGTTCCTTTAAGCATTGAGTTAATGTTTTGACGATGTGTAAATAAAATTAATAATCCTAAAATAAAAGAAAAGAAGACCAAGTTGACAAAGCTTTGTCTTTCAAACAGGAAAACAAATACCGGTAGAGATGCAAACGCGAGTATTGTCGCCAAACCTACAAAACGAAAGACGACTAAGCTCAGCATCCAGATCAATAGAGAAGGTGCTACTAGAAAGGGTTCAAAATATAGAAAAATGCCAAGACCGGTGGCTGCACCCTTCCCTCCTTTAAACTGAAACCATAAAGGATAGCAATGGCCGATAACAACAGAAAGTGCTGAGAAATATAAATAAATCTCTATATCAAACAGCGGGTTATCTAACCCCGAAAGTATTAATGACTCTGCTAATATGATTGCAAAGAATCCCTTAAAACAATCAAAACAAAAAACTATGGTGCCATGGATTCTCCCATGCATTCTATATGTATTGGTAGCTCCAGCATTACCGCTACCATGCTCTCTGACATCGTAATTATTAATTTTACCGAGAATTAAACTCGAATTGAGAGAGCCGATTAGGTAACTAACAAGAATGGATAATGCGAGTTCAAACATATCAAAAAACTTTTTTTGTAAGGAAAATAATATTATACCAACAGTGGGTGCTTGCAAAAGCTGTCTGTCTGCCAATAATATGCTAAGCGATGTTTTTCTAGGTATTTTTTAATGATTTTAAAACAATAACGAAGACAATCGAGAAAATCATCTTCGTTATAAGAGTCGATCCTGGTAATGTCCTACTCTCACATGGGGAAACCCCATACTACCATCGGCGCTGTGCATTTTCACTTCCGAGTTCGGCAAGGGATCGGGTGGTTCCTACACGCTATGGTCACCAGGAAAAGAACTTAGTTTAAAATATACAATATACACTGATTTTAAAGTTATTTGATTGTTAAATGACCAAGCCTCACGGGTAATTAGTATCGGTTAGCTACACTCATTACTGAGCTTCCACACCCGACCTATCAACATCGTAGTCTTCGATGGCCCTTCAGGGATCTCAAGGATCCAGGGAAACCTTATCTTAGGGTGGGCTTCCCGCTTAGATGCTTTCAGCGGTTATCCCTTCCGTACATAGCTACCCGGCAATGCCACTGGCGTGACAACCGGAACACCAGGGGTACGTCCACTCCGGTCCTCTCGTACTAGGAGCAGCTCCCTTCAAGTTTCCAACGAACGCACCAGATAGGGACCGAACTGTCTCACGACGTTCTAAACCCAGCTCGCGTACCACTTTAAATGGCGAACAGCCATACCCTTGGGACCTGCTACAGCCCCAGGATGTGATGAGCCGACATCGAGGTGCCAAACTCCCCCGTCGATGTGAACTCTTGGGGGGAATTAGCCTGTTATCCCCGGCGTACCTTTTATTCGTTGAGCGATGGCCCTTCCATACAGAACCACCGGATCACTAAGACCAGCTTTCGCTCCTGCTCGACATGTCTGTCTCGCAGTCAAGCTCCCTTATGCCTTTGCACTCTTAATGCGCGATACCGACCGCGCTGAGGGAACCTTTGTGCTCCTCCGTTACTCTTTAGGAGGAGACCGCCCCAGTCAAACTACCCACCATACAATGTCCCTGATCCGGATAACGGACC
>Ga0257112_10000510_pt1:7500-15593 | contig 15593 bp, 9 predicted proteins | sample LP_taG_5_FD_191565 | JGI IMG/M metagenome (GOLD analysis project Ga0257112, IMG submission 191565) | Marine microbial communities from Northeast Subartic Pacific Ocean, Canada - LP_J_2015_P26_1000m | ecosystem: Environmental > Aquatic > Marine > Oceanic | place: Canada: Northeast...
ACATCTTTTTAACCCCATCGAGACCCTCTAATAAGGGCAAAGTGATAGCCGTTTGTGGCGGTTGCCCATAGAGTTGCTGAAGATGCCTACCGACCAAAAGGTTAAATTTTTGATCCGTGCCTCCTAGTTCCACATCTACTTCCAAAACAACGGAGTCATAAGCTTGGACCAATGGATAAAGAAGTTCATGTATAGAAATAGGATTGCCTGTCTTGAATCGATTTTTAAAATCATCCCTCTCAAGCATTCTTGCGACAGTGTATTTCGATGCAATCTCAATTAATTTAGACGAGTTAACTTGTTGCATCCAACTGGAGTTAAACTCAATTCTAGTTAGATCTTTATCCAGTATTTTGAATATTTGCTTCTCATAGGTTGCTGCATTCTCGTCAATTTGCTCTCGAGTCAACACAGGTCGTGTCTCATTCACACCGGATGGATCACCAATCATTCCTGTGAAATCACCAATCAGGAAGATTATCTCGTGACCAAATTCCTGGAATTGACGCATTTTGTTGATGATGATTGTGTGTCCCAAATGAAGATCAGGTGCGGTTGGATCAAAACCAACTTTTATTTTTAATGGTTTCTTTTGATGGAACCGCTTGGTAAATTCTTCTTCAACGAGAATTTCTTCGGTTCCCCGTTGGATTTCCAGCAATTGTTTATCTTTAGAAATCATATGTAGACTTTCTTATATTATTGATGGTTCTGATCTTAATAATAAACGATTGAATGAAATTATGTAGGTCATTTTTTTTCGGATATATAATGAATTTTAGAAAAGAAAATATGATATGAAATCTAAACTTTATATTGGAGTAATGTCAGGTACCAGCATGGATTCAATGGATGCTGCTTTGGTGAAAATTGAAAATAATTCGTGGTCAATTATCAATTCAGCAAGAAGAGAATTCACTCCCAGTTTGCGAGAACAACTATTAATATTCTCGAGAGAAAGTCAAAATATTTCCTTGAAAGATTTCATTGTGATTAATGCAAAAACAGGCATTGAATTCTCCAAGTGCATCAACCAGTTAATTGAACATCAAGGCATTAAACCCGGCGGTATTACAGCAGTTGGTTTGCATGGGCAAACCCTGTTTCACCATATTGAAAGTCAATATTCAGGTTCATTACAGATTGGTAGCCCAAGTATTGTCGCAGAAAAAACCAATATAGCAGTGGTGGCAGATTTCAGAAATTCTGATATTGCAGCCGGTGGTCAAGGCGCGCCTCTAGCCCCAGCGTTTCACTCTTGGATGTTTGGCAGCAACAAACACAAGAGAATTTTGATCAATATTGGTGGCATAGCCAACATATCAATCCTATTGAACAAGAAATCCTTTTTTGGCTATGACATAGGGCCGGGCAATGCTTTATTGGATGCTTGGATAGCAAAAAACAAGCAAGAAAAATACGATAATAAAGGTGAATGGAGCAAAAGTGGCAAACCCAATATGAAACTCTTAAAAATTTTTAAATCGGATCCATTTTTCAAAAAAACACCACCCAAAAGCACAGGATCTCATGATTTCAATCTGGAATGGATTCTGTCTACGAAAAAACGATTTGGACAGAGGCTTTTGGCTAAAGATATTCAAGCGACTCTGACTCTATTGACTGCTGAATTGATTGTTGATGCCATTAATAAATGTCCAAAAGATAGTGACATTGCTTTCTCTGGTGGAGGCATCAAAAACCTATCACTGATGGCCTTAATTAAGAACAAATTGAGTGGCCGTCACATTCAATCAACAACAGATTGGGGAATTGCTCCTGAATGGGTGGAAGCAGCTGGTTTCGCATTTCTTGCACATCAAAGAATGCAAGCTAAGCCGGTAGAACTGACAAAAACAACTGGGTCAAAAAAGAAATCTGTGCTGGGGGCAATTTATTTGCCGCCTCAATAACATTATTGTGTGCGCCACCACATCGGTGAAGATGCCGCCGCGGTTGATCCAGAATTGCCATCCGTGGGAGTCGTTATCGATTGAGTCAGATTTTTCTTAATTCTTAGTGGCAAGTCGAAACGCCTTCTCCAAATCTTTTTGTACCGCCGGCGGGGTTCTTTCGTAGTGATCAAGTTCCATGGTGAAACTGCCCTCACCTGCTGTGAGTGATTTGAGTGTGGTCTGGTAGTTTCCGAGCTCCGCTAGTGGCACTTCTGCTGATATTCTCACCCGATTTCCTGCAACTGCGACACTACCAGCGATTCGACCTCGAACGCCAGACAAGTGGCCAGTGATATCCCCCACATAGCTACTGGGAGTGGTGACCTCTATTTTGGTGATCGGCTCCAGCACAATGGGCTCCGCTTTGGAAATAGCGTCAGCGAAGGCACGTTTGCCCGCGGCGACGAATGCAACTTCCTTGGAATCCACCGGGTGGTATTTACCATCGTACACAATGACCTTCACGTCCTGCAGCGGGTAGCCAGCAATGGCACCGTCGTCGAGGACTTGTTTGACACCCTTCTCCACGGCAGGTATGAACTGCCTCGGTATAGTGCCACCAACAACTTTGGTGGAAAATTCAAACCCACTTCCCCGTGGTAATGGCTCGATTCTCAAGAATACTTCTCCAAACTGTCCCGCGCCGCCCGTCTGCTTTTTATGTCGATGGTGACCCTCAGCTTCGCGGGTTACGGTCTCCAAGTAGGCTATTTTGGGTGGGTGGGTGGATATCTTGATGCCGAACTCTTCCTTCATGCGCTCAAGCACCATCCGGAGATGTAGCTCACCCATCCCTCGGAGCACGGTCTCATTTGCCTGGGCATTGAATTCCACCTTCACGCTGGGATCCTCTGTGGTCAGCTTATGCAGCGCATCAGACATCTTTTTTTCCTGGCCCCGTTGAGTCAGTTCCAGAGCCACACTATACATGGGCGCTGGCATTTGCACAGACTTCATGTGCAGTTCGTCTTCATCGTGACTGGAATGAATAACGGAATCGAAACGAAGGTCTTCTATTTTTGAGACAGAGCAAAGATCCCCTGATACTGCAGTTGAAATTTCTTTAAGATTTTTACCCTGGGCTTGATACAAATGGGCAAGTCTTACCATTTTTCGTTGATCACCGACAAAAACCTGATCGCCCTTCTTGACTGAACCTTGATGGACTCGAAAGGTCGCAAGCCGGCCTACATAAGGATCAACGTTGACCTTAAAGACATGGCCTACAAAATGGTTATCCACCTCGCCCGCACTTATTGTGACAATTTTTTCTTCCCCTTGGTCATTAAAGAATTCGGGGGGATTTCCTTCCATCGGGTTAGGCATGAGCTTGGATAAAATGCGTAATAATTGTTGAATACCGGCGCCTGTGTCAGATGAGACAAAGCAGACAGGGATTAAATGACCGGCTCGCAACGCACGCTCAAATGGATCATGCAGTTGTTCCAGAGAAATGTCGTCACCCTGCTCCAGATAGGCTTCCATGAGTTCGTCATCGAGCTCCACGACTTGGTCAAATATTTCAGTGTGGGCAGCTTCCACAGAAGCGAAATCTGGCGTCTCATCTGCGGGTTCAAAGAAACAATCTGCTATGGCTTTTCCCTGTTGTGCAGGTAGATTCAGTGGCAGGCATTGCCGGCCGAATGTTTTTCGAATTTCCTTAAATATGCCTTCTAGGTTTACATTGTCTGCATCGATTTTGTTAATAATGATAAGCCGACAGAGTTTACGTTGTGCACTGAAGTCCATCATGCGTTGAGTAACAAGTTCGACACCCGTTTGAGCATTGACGACAATCGCCGCGGTATCGACCGCTGGCAGCACACTCAAGGCGCGTCCCATGAAATCCGGATATCCAGGCGTGTCCAGCAGGTTGATAAAAGTACCATCGATTTCAAGATGGCACATGCTCGCTTCGAGAGAGTGTTGGAGACGCTTCTCTTGGTCCGTGTAATCACAAACTGTAGTGCCCTTGTCGACACTACCGGCTGACTTAATAGCCCCTGATTTTTCTAGCAGGGCTTCAATCAGCGTGGTTTTTCCGGATCCTGCATGGCCAACCACAGCGATATTTCGAATATTCTTAGTGCTGTGGAGCGCCTGAGATGCCGCCACCGAGTCCCCCTTTACTACTTAATAAGAAAATATTAATCTTTTGATTATGAAAAAGAAGAACCACAACTGCATGTGGTTGTAGCGTTGGGATTCTTGATCACAAATCTAGCACCCTGAAGGTCTTCCTGAAAATCGATTTCAGCTCCCATTAAATATTGAATACTCATGGGATCAACGATAAGTCGCACACCTCTTTTTACAACTTCTGTATCACCTTCATCTTTATTCTCATCAAAGGAAAAACCGTATTGAAAACCAGCACATCCGCCACCAGTTACATAAACCCGCAGATTCAAGTCTGGATTTTCTTCTTCAGTAAGTAATGAGCCTACTTTCATTGCTGCAGCATCAGTAAAGATTACCGCCTCAGTATTTAGATTATTATTCGATTCCATTTGTTCCATTTGTGTTTTTACTTAAATTTAAAAATCGACTAAATTATACCCTATTCATGGGTTAAAAAAAGTTTGAAATTCACTTAAAACTTGCTCATAAACATGCTGTTTAAATCGTATAACCTGTTTTGCCGGTAAGGCTGGATCAACCCACTTCCAATTATCAAATTCTTGGTTAGATTTTGAAGGATGAATCAAGCTTATTGCTTCTTCTGAACCGGTCAATTTGAGCATAAACCATTTCTGCCTCTGGCCAATAACAAAAGGCTTCCCTTTCTTTAATTTTCGTAAGTGTTTTTTTGGAATTTTATATTGATACCAGTTGTTGGATTCAGACAAAAGCTCAGTGTCATTTTTAGTCAGGCCTGTTTCTTCCAGTAATTCTCTATACATGGCACTCTCAGGTGTTTCGCCAATGTGGATGCCTCCTTGTGGAAATTGCCAACCGGATTGGTAGCGTCTTTTTGCAATAAATAATTCTTTCTGCGGGTTCATCAGAACTATCCCTACATTGGCTCTATAACCATTTTTATCAATAAGATCAACCATTTCAATGGTCAGTTGATTCTTGCAATAAAAAATTCAAGTTGGTTAATTTATACATCAGAAAAATAGGATTTACCTTGCTCCATCATTGCAACAAAATCTGCCTCATTGCCTGTATCCACATAGTCAAAAATATCCTGGATTGCCTGATTAAGTTCAGCAATAGTTTTTAAGCTGAATTTATTTAAATATTGTATTTCATAGTACAAATGTGGGTTCTCATCCGTCACTCTTTTAGCCACTCCCAACTGATCTTTAAAGGTAGTGCTGGAGAGCTTGGAAAGCAGGTCCTTCCTTTCCCCACTCGCAGATAATACTTTTGCAAAGGCGATGTTAAGTGCATGGGATAAACCCAGAACATAGGAAATTGCGAAATCATGATTATCCAAGGACATCTTGATTTGTTGGGCTGTTGTTGATTCAAAAAGTTTCTGCACTTTTTCGAGTGATTGATCCGAACCAACCTCCATGAAAATAATGTGCTTACCAGTCAATAGATCTGTATTGGGGCCAAACATCGGGTGAATAGAAGCAACCTGCATTCCTTTTTCTGCCATTTGTTTTAGTGTTTCTTTGAATGGTGCTTTTAAGGAGCCGATATCAAAAATCAATCCAGTTCTTGCTTTGTCCAACATCTGACTTAATATCGAAGCAGACTCCCTAAGCGGTGCTGCCACAACCGTTACATCATAACGATCATCCGTCTCTTGCCAACTACTGAAGGTATTCTCTGTCTCACCATTGGCATTTGGGTCTGCTATATGAACATCAAAACCCTGAGATTTCATGAATTCCACAAACCAATTCCCCATTCTGCCTGCTCCGCCAATTACCAATGCGGATTGGCCACTGCCCTGTCCTTCTGCCTGAACCCTGGCCTTTTCCTGTGTTTTTAATGAACTTTTGATCAGTAATTGCATCACGTCAACAATTACATCAGGTTCCATATTCAACTTTTCTGCATGAGATGTTGCCAATTCAAGAACTTGTTTTTCACGCATAAAATCTCTGGTTGGCTTGCCTGCTTTTCTTTTTATTGACCCAATGTTTTTGGACAGGGACTGCCGCTGATGGATCAGGTCAATAATTTTCATATCTACCTCGGTGAGCTGCTCTCTGAGTGTTTTCAGATCCGTCATCGTTTTCTGACCCTCAATTATCTCCTAATCAAAAATCCACAGTAATCATAAAGAATTTTTTTATGCTAGCCCATCGAGGCTGGTATGATTCATAAAGAAAACTGATTATAGCAAATTGAATCCCCGATAATGTGCAAGATGTTAAGCCGCTCGATGACAAAAAATCCACTCTTATTACTGCAGTCATGGCTGAATGAAGCCATAGAATCGGACCTGCAGCCCAATCCGGATACTATGGCAATTGCCACAGCCGATTCTGAAGGTGTGCCCAATGCAAGAATGGTATTGTGCAAAGAAATCAATGCTGACAAAGGCTACGTCGTTTTCTACACCAATTATAACTCTGTCAAAAGCATAGAAATTAAAGAAAACCCGAAATCCAGCGCCTTGTTCCATTGGGACAAACTGGGATACCAGATCAGGATCAGAGGTGAAATCTTGCAATCTCCAGACGAGGAAAATGATGCCTATTTTGCTACCCGCTCTCTTGGAAGCCAAGTTGGTGCCTGGGCGAGCGATCAGAGCAATCCTGTAGAAAGCAGACAAGCGCTTGACGAACAATTCCAGCAAATACTTGACCGCTTCAACCTTACCAACGAATCCATCACCCGGAACGAGCAAAAAATACCAAGACCTCCGTACTGGGGCGGCTACCGCCTGTGGATTGAAGAGGTTGAATTCTGGCTCAACCGCAAAGACCGGCTCCATGACAGACTCCATTTTAAACGGTCTCTTACCATCAGCAGTAAGGGTATCGAAACAGGAGACAATTGGACCGTTAAGAGGCTCCAGCCATAAAAATAATTGACAAAATTATTGCTTTAAGTTCTAGTTGTTGATGTTGAGATTCTAATCACTGTGATTGGATTGGGAAACTGGTGATCTTGATATTCCAGTGCTGCCCCCGCAACGGTGATCGAGTGTAATCCAATATCCGAATAGTTTGTCTATTCAATCCACTGTTTAACTACGGGAAGGTATATTGGACTGGGAAACCCACTCATCAGCCCGGAGACCGACTCAATGGAAACAAACCAGTACGGTGGGTGCATAAAACATAGTCTTCTTTTTGTTTGTCCCACAAATCTGTGTTTGAGATGTAAATTTATCTAGGGAATAAACATGGAACTAAAAAAGATTCTTTCTTTGCTGGTAATTTTAGCCGCAGTATCTGCACAGCAATCTTTTTCACAAACTTCGCCAACTATGTCAAATCTTATCGTTGCCGCCACAAAAACACACTTACCCAAACAAAAAATTCTGATCCCAGTAACAATATTAGACGCTGAGGATATAGCACTCTCAGGTGCCAATAATTTATCTGAAATACTCCGGTTTATTGCCGGAATTGATGTCACTTCCAATGGAGGTCCTGGCCAAATTGCTTCGATATTTATGCATGGCTCAAACAGCAATCATACATTGATCCTAATTAATGGAATTAAAATTAACGATTCGGCCACAGGAACCGCGGCAATACAAAATATTCACCCAGATCTTATAGAAAAGATAGAAATCATTAAAGCTCCAAGGACCAGTTTGTATGGATCAAATGCTGTAGGCGGTGTCATTAACATCATCACAAAAAAACAGACTAAAACCGGTTATGAAATTGGCTATAAAACTGGCTCTGATAACACTGATACCATTAATTTCATGGGCGGTTTCCATTCTAGTGAGATACAAGGGGGTATTCAATTTCACCAATACAAAACAGACGGATTTCCTGCAAGAACTGAAAGCAACGTTGCCAGTGGTCACGAGAATGACTCGGTCAATGCTTTTTTAAATTTTGATAACGATAACTGGTCACTGGTGACTAATGTATGGCAAAGCTCTGGAACAACAGAATATCTAGATTTTTTTCTAACGCCTGTTAGCCAAGATTTCAATAACACCACTGGATCGTTAGATATCAATAAAATATTCAGCGATAGATGGGT
>Ga0257112_10000512_pt1 | contig 15572 bp, 16 predicted proteins | sample LP_taG_5_FD_191565 | JGI IMG/M metagenome (GOLD analysis project Ga0257112, IMG submission 191565) | Marine microbial communities from Northeast Subartic Pacific Ocean, Canada - LP_J_2015_P26_1000m | ecosystem: Environmental > Aquatic > Marine > Oceanic | place: Canada: Northeast Subartic...
ACTCCGCTCCCATCTCAGAATTCGCTGAGCCGGGAGCAGATCCGGCCGTCCTCGTCGCCATAGCTTCTGCAGCCCAGCGACTTGGGATGGAGCGAGCCCCTTCGGACGACGCGTCTGGCTCCGTAGACGAGCACACAGGGCACTCAGGTGACCCGTTCAGGACCCTGTCGAGGTCATTCCCCTGAGGTGAGAATATGGATTGGAGCGTGGGAGAGGACAGCAGGCGGTACACCGCCGCCCTAAATGACTCGGACGGCGCTCTGAGACTCTCGTCGGTACAACACGATGGAATGGAACTCGACTCTCCGGAAATCTCAATCACCCGTGACGACCATCACGGGCGACTCAGAGTGGAGATCGCCGGGACCCCCCGACTCGCTTACGTGGCCAAGGTCGGAGATATCTGGTGGATACACCTCGATGGGCGAATTCACACCGTCCGCGCGCACGAGCCCGGCAGCGCCGGGACCGAGCCGTCCGAAGGCAGCCTCTCTGCACCGATGCCCGGGACGGTACTCGAGGTTCACGTCAAGGAGGGGCAGAGAGTGCGCAAGGGACAGACGCTCGTCGTGTTGGAGGCGATGAAGATGGAGCACCGGATACAGGCCCCGAAGGCGGGCGAGGTCACGAAACTCCACTTTTCCGAGGGTGACAGAGTCGATATGGGGGAGATTCTGGTACAAATCGGCGATTGATGCCGGGTTTGGGTTAATATCACGCCCCGCAGTCGGATGCCCATGCAAGAGGTGACCATCATCATGGCCACCCTGATGGGCATCAGCCTAGCCGCAGCCTCGGGATTCCGTGTCTTCCTGCCCCCGTTCCTGCTATCGCTGGCTGCTCGCTTCAACGTGGTTTGGTTTCTAGACATAGATCTCATAGGAACCCAGTTTGAATTCTTCACGTCCACTCTGTCGATAGTCGTCTTGGGAATAGCTACAGTAGCGGAGTTCGCTGCGTTCTATGCTCCTTGGATCGACAATGCTCTCGATACCATCGCAACGCCGGCTTCTATCATGGCAGGTGTCGCGATGACGGCCATAGTCCTCGAGGGCAACGACCCGATTATTCAGTGGGCAATCGCTATTGTCGCCGGAGGCGGTGTGGCGGCTACCATCCAGTCTGCCACGGTAGCCACCAGGGGTCTGAGTTCGACTTTCACCTTCGGATTGGGGAACTCGGCTGTGGCTACAGGTGAGAACGTCGCGAGCGTGGCACTGACTCTGATTGCGATTCTGATTCCGTTCCTCTCTGCGTTGTTCGTGCTGGTGATAGTGGCCCTGCTTCTACGAATGAAGCGAAAGAAGAAGGAACCAGTGGCTCAGTGAAGTGGCTCAAGGGCCCCCTGTCCTCCCATGTAGGGCCTGAGGACCTCGGGGATGCTGACGCGACCGTCCTCCATCTGGTTCTGTTCCATTATGGCTACCAGGGCTCTGCTCGTGGCCACGGCGGTCGAGTTGAGCGTGTGGACCGCCGCATTGCCCTCAGTGGTACGGTATCGCATGCGCAGTCGGTTGGCTTGGTAGTCGGTGCAGTTGGAACAAGAGACGACCTCCTTGTAGTCCCCGGCTCCCGGTAGCCAGGCCTCCAAGTCGTACTTCCTAGATGCCACTGTCCCCATGTCTCCTGTGCAGATGTTGACCACACGGTAGTGCAGTCCGAGGTTGTCCCATAGGCCGATCGCGTTGTCTAGAAGCTCCTCGTGGTGACCCCAGCTGTCGTCGGGATGGCAGATGACGATCTGCTCGATTTTCGTGAACTGGTGGACGCGCCAGATACCGCGGTCCGAGAGCCCATGCGCACCAACCTCGCGACGGAAGCATGGCGAGACACCGACGAGTCTGATGGGCAATTCCGACGGTTCGATGATCTCATCCATCCTCATCGCTGTGAGCGGATGCTCACTGGTCGCGATGAGATAGTGCTTGTCCGGCTCGACTCCGTACATCACGGTCTCGAAGTCCTCGAGGTCGGTGACGCCCTCGTAGGCTTCCCGATTCATCATCAGCGGCGGCTGGACAAGTGTGTAGCCTCTACCCCTCAAGAAGTCGGCCCCGTACTGCTGGAGAGCCATCTCCAGACGCGCCAAGTCGCCCTGCATGAAGTAGAAGCGGCTGCCGGCGACCTTGGCACCTCGCGCCTGGTCGACCCATCCGTTCATCTCGATCAAGTCGTTGTGGTTGCGCACCTCGAAGCCCAACTCGACCTTCTCTCCGTGCATGCTACGGAGCGTGTTCTTCTGATCGTCCTCACCTACGGGAACATCGGCGTGCAGGATGTTTGGGATCCGCATCCTCAAGGCATCGCGTTGTGCTAGGCATTCGTCTGAGTGCGCACCCAACTCGTCGATTTGCGCGCCGATGTCAGCGACTTCCGCCATAATGGAGTCAGCAGCGGCGGAGTCGCCCGATTTCTTAGCCGCCGCAACCCCCCTCGCAGCCTCGTTTCGGGCCTTACGCAGTTGGTCGGCGTCGTATCGGGCCCTGCGCCACTCCTCATCGAGACGGATGACCTCATCGATGTTCTCGTGCGTCAGCTCCCGCCTGTCGTGGTCGGCCCGAATGACGTCAGCTTGTTCTCTGAACATGCTGATGTCGATCATAGCGACCAGCCCTCAGGGCTGGTCAGCATCCCTTCAATCAATCGGCCATTCCGCTCAGAAGAACGAGATGTCCTGCCAAAGAGCGGTTGGGCCGAGCGCGATGATGCCCGCAATCAGATACCCAAGAATACTGCCGCCGTTAAGGAGAGGCAGGCCCGCCTGCGGTTTCCCGCGTGCGACTTGAGTCATCAGAGCGACATAACCGGCTAGGCCACCGACAAGAGTCCCCAGTCCAACAGTCAGGGGACCTGCGTGCATGGTCCCGAATAGCGTAGGGATCTCAGGACCCATCTCAGGCAGGAAGGAGACAGCCGAGATGACCAGCATTCCTGGGAAGATGACATCTCCCAGACCCATGAACAGAGCGTCCCCACCGCTCTTCTTCGGCTCGGGCATGTTCTTGACAGGGTCATCCCAGTCCATGTCCTCGGGTGTCTCGCTACTCATCACCTGGTCCCCCTCTTCGAGGAATGAGTAGCCCTTGCTTTTCGGAGCGACTAGTAGCACAGGCAGTTTGAGGCTGATCATGGTGTCTGCCAGTTCGAGCATGTGCTTGCTGCTGTTGACCGCCCAGTGGTCGTAGACTGCCGCTATCACCATGAAGAGAATGATGAGGACGGGCACGAACGAGATTCCGATTATCGTGACGACACCGGCTCCGACCAGTATTCCGACCCCGTTCACCACATACCACTCAGGATACCGATGCAGCACCACCATCAACGCGGTGCTGATGATCACGGTGCTGCTGACTACCAAGTAGACGGATTCGATGCCAATCAACCACCAGAACAGGGCTGAATAGGGCTGCAGCGCGTAGAACATGCTGAACCACAGGGCGAACATCACAATTGCCTTGATCACGAAGTCCATCCCCTTTCGCGCCAGCCAGATTATTACAACAGTGAAGATCAGAATGAAGAACATCTCCAGTAGGACGTTACCGGCTTTCGCTGCCCCCTCCTCCCCGAAGGCTCTGGCCTCGGGTATGTCGTAGACTGGCTGGATACTCAGTCCGAGCAGAATTGTTCCCACGAACATCCCGGCCATCCCGGCCATCGAGGCCCATTGCTGCTGCATCTCCTCGAGTATACCGGGGGACTCGCCTTGGGCCATCATGCTCCCACAAACTCAAGGGCCATATCACCTTGACCCGTTCGCGCCTGAGCCCATCCGGCGACCGAGGATTCGAAATGAGCGTCCGAGACTGGCTCGACGAGCGGATGTTAATGGGAGTAAAACTGGGCTTGGAGAAATGCGAGACACTTCTCTCCAGACTGAAAAATCCACATCTTGACTTCCCTTCAATTCATGTCGCTGGTAGTAACGGAAAGGGATCTGTATGCGTCCAACTGTCTGCGGCTGCCTACGCCAACGGTTGCAAAGTAGGACTGTTCACCTCTCCACATCTGGTGACCGTAGAGGAGAGAATCAGAATCAATGGAAGGCCAATTCCTCCCAAAAAATTCGACAAATTGCTCCGCCGCGTGAGGAAAGTTGCCGAGGAGAAGCCAGAGTGCACCCCGACCTACTTTGAGGCCACCTTCCTCGTTGCGATGCTTGCATTCAGTGAGGCCGGAATAGGGCGTGGCATTATCGAGACCGGGTTGGGAGGGGAGTTTGATGCGACTAATGTTCTTACCAAGGCCGATTTATGCATCCTGACAACTATCTCGAAGGAGCACAGCGAGTTCCTAGGTGATACTCTCGCTGAGATTGCCGCCGCGAAGGTGGGCATACATCAACCCGGAGTTCCTCTCATAGCGCTGCAGCACGACGACTCGCTGGTTAGACAAGTTATCGAGGAGGAAGCAGCGGGCGACCTGTCTTGGTCGCCTAGGCACCGAACCGGCTCGGCGTGGTCCAGCCACTCTACTATGGTCGAGACCGCGGCCGCGCATCTTGGGTGGAAAGCCTCCCCGGGAAACTGCATCTGGCCTGGCCGTTCGCCGAGCTATGGGGAGGACTGGATAGAAGGAGTGGTTACACGCCTGAGCGCCGCGCACAACGCAGAAAGTCTCGCGAACGACCTCGCAGAGGTAGACAGACCCAGCGTGGTCCTGCTGGGATTGAGCCAGAAAGCCGACCTCAGGGCCACGCTTGAGCCAGTGGTGGCCGAGATATGCAAGGACGAAGAATTCCCGCGAGTTGTCTTCACCGAGCCGACGAGCGGCAGGGAGCCAGCGGTCAGCGTAGAGAAACTCTCGGAGATGATGGAGAGCATGGGGGTGGGGCATATCCCCAAAGCAGTGGAGAGAGATCCCGGGAAGGCCTTCGAGATGGCAGGGGAGATGGCGAGGGAGCTCGAGTGCGAACTGCTCGTCATCGGGAGCGTTTACCTCATCGGAGACCTGCTCGGATATGTGGTCGACAGGGATGGTTTGAATCTCTGGGACGAGTTGACTGTCCACCAAGCAGCCCAAGTATGATGACTTGCTGAGATGCCCGAATCACATGTCTGAGAAGGATGATGACAAGGTCGAAGTCAGGGTGGTCGTCGAGTCCAAGGACTCGGCATCCAAAGTCATCCTGATCGCCCTCACATTGGCCCTCGTCGGCGTTCTGATCGCAGTCATCTCCGGAGGGGGCGTCGAGGACCTGCTGCTCAAGAGGGGCGATAGCGGAGAGGGTAACTGTGGGGACGGGATCGACAATGACAAGGGTGGCCAGGCCGACGAGGACGACCCCGACTGCTATTCGAATCCTGAGGTCTGGGAGGGATACGACCCTAACCGCACCGAGGCAAACCGCGATAACGACCCGCCCGGAGGCAAGCCCTGAGGTGACGACATGAGCGAGAAGTGGGACAGACGTTTTCTCGAGCTCGCCTCGCACATCTCCACTTGGAGCAAGGACCCATCGACCAAGGTCGGTTGCGTGGTGGTAGGCGAGGACAGGGAAATCCGCTCAACGGGCTTCAATGGTTTCCCGCGAGGCATCGAAGACGATGCCGAGAGACTCGAGGACCGTGCGCAGAAGTACCCACTGATTTGCCACGCCGAAGAGAATGCGATTATGCACGCTGCGAGGATCGGGATTTCGCTCAAGGGCAACATAGCCTATGTCACATGGCCTCCTTGCACGCGCTGCACGCGCTCACTCATCCAAGCCGGCGTCTCCGAAGTCGTCTATCCGGCTGGAACCGACATCCCGGAGCGCTGGGAGGAGGACCTAAAGATAGCACTGGGGATGATGGAAGAGGCTGGAATATCGGTCAGGCAGGTCTAGGACAGCCTGTCCAGCAGATTCTCCAGATCCTCGTGCAAACCCTCGACGGTCCCTCCGTTGATCAGTATCAGGTCAGCCATCTCTGCAGTTGCGACAAGGGCCTGACCGGCTTCATCGCTAGCCACCTCCTCGGACTCCTCCTGCGCCACGAAGGTCGCTCTGTCCGCAGGGTCCCCGGGATGAGCCCGGTCCTGCGAGCGCGCCCATCGCGAATCGGCGCCAGCTGTGACTTCGATGAGGATGAAATCATCACGAGCCCGCAGTGCCTCGACCTCGCCGGGCGTGCGGATCGAATCGATGACCGCATCCTCGCCTCCGAGGGCTTCCAGCAGCATCTCAGCGAGGATGCCGGGTCCGCCCCGGCGCCGCAGCTCTCTACCGCCTTCGATTAGCGTCTCGCGACTCTCCTCGATGCCCTGTTCAGCAAGCCAGTCGCGAATCAAGTCCGAGCATGAAACCGTTCGTACCCCCCTGCCAGCGAACCACTGCACTACCGTGGTCTTCCCTGAGGCGTTTCGCCCAGTCACTCCCACCAACACGACCCACACCGCGGGTCGAACGCGCATAGGGATTGCGTCATGACCAGTATTGCCGCGTTCTAGCATACTGCAGTTCAGCATTATGAATCGCTCTCAGCAATCGAACCCTCTCGCCAGCGACGTGTCCTCGCAGCACCCTTGTCGCAGTCTCCTCGGCGATGCCTCGGCCCATCAGGCACAGCACCCCCTCGAAGCCGTGTGTCCGGACCAGTTCTGCGTTCTTCTCCATCTTGCCGCGAACCTTCGGGTCCCCGCTGTCGACCCACTCTGCGAGCATCGCCTCCATCCTCTCGGGTGCACACGCCTGCATCGTTCCGCTGCATGACGAGCAAGGCTCAATCCTAGCTTCGAAGCGATCGACCCGCCTTCGCCTCCTGCTCTTGCAGTTCAGGCAGATCAGGACCGCGCGCTCGTTGAGCAGACGCAGTTCCAGACGCTCTCGCAGGTCCTTGTCGGACCACGATGGCAGAAGCAGGTCACGCTCGCTCTTCGGACTCATCCCCAGAGGTCCCGGCGCCGTGTGCACCACCATGATATCCTCTTCTTGCACCTGTCTCAACAGGTCCATGGTCGCATCGATGTCCATCCTCTCGTGGAACAGCTTGTCGAACGACTCCTCGATTACAGGAGTCCCTCGGTAGCGTTGCATCAAGCCATCCAAGTTTACTCTGCGCGGGTCGACGCCTTTCTTCAGAACGCCCATCCGACGAGCCACTTGAACGACTCTCCAGCGTATTGCACGTCCGTGTGGGATGGTCATCCTCAGTATCGAAGGCAGCGCTATCGGTGGCGTTTCTTTCAGCCATTCAATCACATTCTGAGGAGTCATGCCAGGGACTTGGAAGGCTATTCGGTACGGGTCAATCAGGGCCCTGCCCATCTTGCCTTCGCGCATCGAGCCCATGGCTTGGATGAGATGAGCCAAGGTCTCGTTGACCTTCGAGCCGCTGCAGGTGTTCAGTACCACCGTACCATTCCTATTCTCGACAGTAATGCTCCTGTCGTCAGGAAGATTTCCTGTCGCATCCACATGCTCTGCGACGGTCGAGATCAGAGTATGTCTGGCATCTTCCGATAGTGGGTAAGCATCGAAAGGCAGGTAACCGTCTTCAGGTGGCATGATGCCTATTGCAATCGCTGCACTGCGCCTCAGTCTACCGACTTCCTCAGCGACCTTTTGGGGCACTGGCGGCAACTCGCCGGCCCACACCGGCGCTTCACCCGTCTCCTTCACAGGGGCCACCACGAGCTCCGCTTGCTCTGGGTCGGCGTCGATAATCTCCCAGGTGCGTCCAGCCATCACGAATCTGCGTGCTCGCCCCATCGAGTCCTCGCCGCCATTGCCTAGTGAGAGGACGAAAGCCTCGTCGACAGAACCGAGTACCTTGCGAGTGACGACATCTCGAACGCGGTAAGACATCTCGTCGGGGATCATCGATATGTGGTCAGTCCGAGTCTTTCCCAGTCTACCGGCCGGTGAGAACCACCCGTTCTTGAGGGAGTCAGGTAGCGCTGGCAGGAACTGCCGACGCCATTTCTCCTTGTCGGTCTCTGAATGATCCTCGTCCCAGCGTGGCCTCTCTATTGGCGCGTCTCCCTGACTCCTCGATGCTAATTCCCCCCACAGTTTCGCTGACCATGTGGTCACATCGGATTTCGACGGCTCGTCCACGAGTCTGACTAGCCAACGATCGTCCAGCACCCTCAGTAGAGCAAGAGTCGACCCATGACCCCACTCGCGGAAAATCGAGCATCTCTGGATGATCTCCGTCGCCTTCTCCAGAGGAACGACCCCCCTCTCCATTGACATCTGCAGGAGTTGATTGGCGGCGACCACCCCTGGATCGGTGCGCCATCCGACGCCCTCGATCTCGCCGGCCATCGCCCTGCGCGCGATGACCGCGCTCTCTGCAATGCCGTCCACCTCCCATGCGAGTATCTCCCCTCTACCGGTCCCTCCAAGATGATGCTCGGCGCGACCGACCCTCTGCAGCATCCTGTCTACTGCCCGTGGGCTCTGCAGTTGGTGGACTCTGCGAATCGAGCCGATGTCTATACCTAGCTCGAGGCTGCTGGTGCAGATCAATCCGTGCAGTTCGCCTGCACGGAGCGCATTCTCCATATCGCGACGAGTCTCGGCGGCGAGGCTCCCGTGGTGAACGCCTACCTCAATCTCGGGAACGAGGGTAGCCAGCCTCTGTGCTACGGTCTCCGCAGTGCTTCTGGAGTTGACGAAGACCAGCGAGGGCGAGTCTTCCATCAACAAGGCTGCGAGCCTGCGGAATGCAGCGATGGAACCGGGCGATACCGACCATTCTACAGAGAGCAACTCGTCCTCTGCCGAGGCAGGCTCGCGATGGACCAGCAAGCGAGTCGTCCTCGGAGCGGGCCCAATCACAGGCTCGGTCGAATCAGACATCCATTTGGCTACCTCGTTGGGGTTGCCAACAGTCGCAGACAGACCAATTCGTTGGATCGGGGCCGAGCAGTAGTCCTCTATACGCTCGATGCCGACGAGGAGTTGTGAGCCCCGCTCCGAGGCAGCGAGGTCGTGAACCTCATCGAGTACAATTGCTTTGAGTCCTGCCAGATGCTGCCTCAGCCGGCTACCGAGCAGCATGATTTGCGTGGTCTCGGGAGTTGTGACCAGCAGGTTCGGAGGGTTCCGAGACTGGCGGGTTCTCTCCTTCTGGGACGTATCACCGTGTCTCAGACCGACGCTCAACCCCAACGGCTCGAGCATCTCTGCGAGCCGCCTGTCGATGTCGCGGTTCAGCGCGCGCAGGGGCGTGACATACAGTATCGACAATCCTTCCCAGCCCTCTTCCAGCGCGCGCGAGGCGAGAGGCAGGACGGCCGCTTCGGTCTTGCCGCTCCCCGTGGGAGCCAGCAGCAGGCGGTGCTTGCCATCGACTATCTCAGCCATAGATTCATTTTGTATCGGAGTCAGAGTCCAGCCCAGTTCCTCGACCAACTCTCTCACCTTAGGGTGAAGTCGGTCGAGCGGAGCGCTGGCCATGACTTCCGGCCGAGGTCGTGTGAAGAAAACCCTCCCACCGAACTACGGATGAGGAGGGACCTCTGATGACCAGTTCCCCATCTTGTTCAGACTGATGGTGACGTTGGTGATTTCGCCGTCTTCCCAGTAGTCAACGGCGATGAAAGTGGGTCTGTCATCAACTTCTTCCCAGCATCCCAGTGCCCTTTCGAGCAGGGTGTCGTAGTCGTTGACCTCCTGAGCACGTACAGGGTCAGCCAAGCCGAAGACGCTGGACAGCCAGTTGTTCAGGTGCCAAACCGGCTGTACCCCATCGCCTCTGCCGACCCTGCATGACATGTCGCCTTGCTCATCCTCACCGTACGGGGTGTCCCAGCTGTGCGTCCATGCATGGTGGAGCCATGGGTATCTCTCATCGTACTGGTAGTCCCAGTAGACGACGAGGTCCGTACCGCTGAGCGCCATCTCGCCGATGCTTGGCCAAGGCTCGCCAGGAGTGTGTACGAAGGTCCTGTCGAGCATCCCGGTCTGGTTGAACAGAACCTCGAGGTGCTCGCCCGGGACGTAGTTCTCCAGCAGCAGGCTGACTACGTCGCCGCTACTGTTGTTCATCAGAGAGTTCAGATGCCTCAGCCACGAGTATGCGTCGACCTCGGAGTAGATGCACGGGTGCCATAAGGTCGAATCTGGATCTCCGTGGCAAAATCGAACATCCTCGACGCTGGTATCGTCCTTGGAGAGGTGGTGCGTGTCGAGCATGTATGCGCGAATCCCCCCATCCCACTGCGCCTGCAATGCGGTCTTGTGATTCATCGCCATCCAAACTCCGTCTTCGATGGTCGCGAACGAGTTGTGAGTCTCGGGGAATGTGAAGTTGTCATACGAGCGCAGGCAATACTCGGCCTTGCCGTGGCATAGCAGGGAATCACTCGCATTCAGGGGGTCAAGACCATGTTCCCTCTCCCAGCCGTTCGGCAGACCATCTCCGTCATCGTCTGCGTAAGGGTCGAGTTCCGTCGACCCCTCAGTACCAAAGCACCCTGACGAAATTAGACTGCAACCCACGAGCACAGCCATCCATGGGTGCTTCATGGCATGCAATACCGCGTTCCACTCATGAAATAATCGGATTTCCCACTCTTTGGGACTACCTGTCATGCTGCAGAGCGTGAAACGACTCGTCGGAAGGCACTAATCGGGAGAGCATGACCCCGCGAGGGGGAAGATGGCGCGTAGAGGCACTCGAAAACTCGGCCTGTTCGGTCGTTGGTGGGAGAGTCAGAGGGACCGCCACTTCCAGATAATCACCTACTCGACCATAATCTCGGTCGCCTGTCTGGTGTGGGGCTTCGTCTTCCTGTTCGTTCTCACGGGCTATGGCGACCCGGAGAAGCAGGCGCTGGTACCGTGGAGTTGGCTAGCGTTCGTTGGCGGGCTCGTCGTAGCGTTCTACGTAGCACCCGAGTTTTTCGTCTACATGGGGCAGCGTCAGATTCTCGAGGACATCCTGCTGATTGACTCGCGTCCTGAGGTCCTGCGTCGCAGGAAGGAGGCGGAGGACGCTGCAGACATGCTTGGCAAGGCCTACCAAGCGCGTCTGATGGGCCTGTACCAGTTGCACAACATCAGCATCGGCAAGAAGTACAGGGTCGAGTCCGTCGGTCCGATCAGAGACACCGACTCGTTCGACGAAGAGGATTTCATCGAACTCCCATCGGTAACCGACTCGTGGTGGAACACCAGTGACTCGACTCTCTCCAGACTCCTCCCCGGACTCTGGGTGCTGAGGAATCCGATGGCGAACCGCGGTCTGATCGCGGGGTTATCGTTTACCACACTACTGCTACTGTCCAACAGCGTGTTCGGTATCTTCACCGGAGCCAGTGGCGAGAGAGACCACACCCTAGACCTGACCGCATCTATTCACGAGATGGAGAGGGTCTACGAATCCTCGCCGCATTACGACGTCATCAGCCTACTCTTCATCACCGTGTTCGCAGCCCTTCTGTTGTCAACGCGACCTCATATTGAATCACCTGCCAGCGAGGAGGAGTGACATGGCATCAGGATTCACCTGGATTAGAGAGGCCATGCTGGCCGGTGGCCTCGTGGTGCTGGTACTGATCTCCATGTGGGTTGCCACCGGCTCATTCCCTCCAATGGTCGTGGTCGAGTCGGGCTCGATGATGCACACCGAAGAGGGCTCAGTCGGTGCCATCGACCCGGGCGACCTAGTGCTGGTCATGAACCCCGACAGGGTCGAAATAGTGACCTTCGTCGAGGCAACAGAGGAGGGCAACGAGAACTTCGGCTACGAGACGCACGGGATGGCTGGAGATGTCATCATCTACCAGAAGAACGGAGGTTCAGACACCCCGGTCATACACCGGGCCCTGCTCAAGGCCGTGGCAAACGACTCGGGAGGATGGGACGTTCCCGGGACCACATTGCTCAATGTGGACAGCATAACCTGGACCTTGGATTACCAATGTCCGTACCACGGCGGCACTTACGACCTCATGATAGACCGTTGGGTGCCACCGCATGAGGGCTATCTGACCACAGGTGACAATGAGGACACCAACGGCTGCAAGATCGACCAACTAAGAGCCAAGGAGCCAGATGCTAGCGAGCAGTACATCCGGGGCAACGGGCTCAAGGACGAGAACGGCAATCCGGTCCAAGCCGTGAAAGGCGAGTGGGTCGTCGGAGTGGCCTCAACAGAGATTCCATGGCTCGGGGCGGCCAAGCTCTTCTTCTCTGGGACATCGTCATCCGTAACCGACACGACATGGAGGAGCCTCGCAGTCGTGATAGCCGTGATCATCGCGGCGCCGTACATCCTCGAGACCGTGATGGAAAGACTCAGGCCTCCCTCTGACGAGGACTAGTGACTAGCCCATCAGTCTAGGCAGGATGATCGGCACAGCCACGATGATGAGCACCAGGATGCTGCTCATGCTGCTGATTCTGTCGGCTAAGGACTCCACGCGCATAGGGTGCATGTTCCTATTCAGTCTGGCGAGTACGGAGTGGGTGCCATCGCGTACGATGTGACCCCCATCGAACGGGACCATTGGGATCAGGTTGGCGAAACCCAGCAGGAAGTTGATCCAAACCAACCAGAACAGGAAGTCGAACAGCATGAGCATGCCGTCGGTGCCCAGAACGGACGCTATCGCACCGTCACCGGCCTCGAGCATGCCCCGCTCTTCGAGTAGCATCGTCTGACCATCGAATTGTATTGGGACCCCAATCATCGCCAAAGGAGTCAGAGACGTCGCTAGGATGGTCTGCTCTAGCGAGAACTCGCCACTCATGATGTTGGAGTAGTAATCGACTGAGGAAGACCCGGATCGCAGTCCGCTGACCCCTAGGAACGCATCGCCCGGCTCGATGCCTAAATCGGCCAACAGGACCTCCATATCCTCGATGCACACAGCATCTCCATCACATTGTCCTAAGTAGTACTGGTAGCGATTCCCGAGAGTTACAATCAGATCCCGCTCGACACGCTCCCCCTCGTGGTCAGGATGAGAGAGCACCGTGAATGTCGCTTGGTCCCCGACCGACAGCTCGGCCATCTCGTTCGAGAAGGTCTCGTAGCCCAGCACCTCGTTGCCGTCGATGTGAGTGATTATCTCATAGGGTAGCAAGCCTGCTTCCTCAGCAGCCTCATCGGCGATTATCCCAGACGCGTGCACCCCGGGGTTGCCGGCGACGAGACCAGTAGCGGTTGCGGATAGCAGAATGAGAATGACGTAGGTCGCGATGATGTTGATAGATGGTCCGGCGGCGTACAGCCTCATCCTCTCTCTTCGAGGGGCGCGAATCATCTCGTGCATCTGCGGTTCCGCAAAAGCTCCGATAGGAACAGGTCCAGCTAGCAGGAGTCCGAAACTACTCACCCGCATCCCATGCGCACGAGCTTGGATGCCGTGGCTGTACTCGTGTATCACCAGTGCGAAGACCAAGGCGAGAACCGGCCACCAGAACGGCACGAAACTGTTCACACCCGGTATCAGCAGCAGGTCGCTGGCTGGCAGGTACTCCTCAGGCGGAGCCATCGCGGTGCTGATTGCCGTGAGCACGAGCAGTGCGACAACGCCGAGCATGACGAAAAGGCAGAGCCAGATCGACATCTCACCGAAGCCCCGCCAGAATCTCCTGTTCCGAGAGATTTTCTCCAGCACATCTTGACCGTGCCTAGTCCGAATCATTAGGACGATTCCGAGCACCCTTGAAACTCCTAACTTGTCGAGAGACCCATTGTCCTCGAGATACAGCAGACCGAAGTACCACAGTCCTGCAACCGCAACTTCCCATAGCGGCATACCCAGCGAGTAAAGCAGGTACAGCAGCAGCAGCGGAATCAGATAACTCCTCGACTGCCCCCCCTCTTGCATGGTATGAGGGCCGCATTTTCCCTCTTCAACCTGCGTCTTGGAGTAGTAAGCGACTTGAGACGGAACCTCCTCCGCTGTCCGTGGCGGACGACCTGCTGGAAGACGACAGGAGCCTGAACAGGCGCATTGACTCCCTCAGACGCGAGCGTGACAGCGTCAGAAGACTACTCAAGCAGGCCTCACTGGACGATGTCAGTGATAATTTCGAGCGCCTGAAGCATAGGCTCGATACCTTGGAAACGGAGTTGTCCGGAGAGCAGGACTCGGACTAGTTTGACGACTCAAGCATCGATTGGTAGATCTGTGCGCTGGCCGGGTCGGTCTCGATGGAGCGCGCCCCGTCAGAGCGGCAGACCAGAGCCAGGAAGCGATGCAGTGGCATGCCCTTCCCCCAGTCGAGGTGAGGGGTCCCATTACGCGTCAGTGGAAGCTTGGGGATGCTCCTCGACAGATGACGTAATTTCCCAGTCAACGACTCCACCTCGACTCTCATGATTCTCCAACTGTCCCCCCTGACACTCTTCAGCCTGTATGCATAGAGCGGCAGCAGCCCGCACCTCTCGCCGGTCGAACGGAGGGCCTCGTACTGGACCATCGTCCTCCCGGACAGGTACTGCCGCGGGAACTTCGATGACTTGACTTCGATTGGAAAGCACATGTCACCGCGCAGAACCAGCAAGTCACCAGTGCCTTCGGAGCCGCTGCCAGGCGCCCTGACGACTAGGAAGGGGCGCTGGATGACTTGCATCGCGCAGGCGCGCTCCACCTCGCTGCACGACTTAGTGATAGCACGGACGCCCTTCAGTTCGCCTGCGAGTACTGCACGCAACTCACGCTCGTAAACGCCGCCCACGGTGCTATCGCATTCTCAGGGTTCTTGAGAACATTGGTCGGGAATCACTCGAACTTGCCCTTTCGGTATTCACGCGTCCTGTCGACCCCCGGAAAACGGTCCTCACTTTCACGGTAGACCGTCTTCATGTTTTTGAGGAAGTTATTCTCGTTGGTGACAATTAGCACCATGTCAACCCCAGGGTCTTCCTCGTTATCCATCCACTCGAGAATAATTTCCATTGTCATTCGCGCTCCTTCTCTGTGAGGATATGCGAAGACATCCATTCCGAGGGGCGGAGTGACTAGGGTTTCGCGGGGCTTGAGTTTCTCGACCTCGGCGAACAGAGCCATGTACGACTTCTTCAGCATCTCACGCCTGAATGTGTCCTGAGTCGGCCTCCTGCAATCCGGTCCGACCACATGTACGAGGTGCTTCGCTGGCAGGTTGAACGAAGGAGTGGTCACAGCCTCGCCGACGCCGCATGGCTGGAGGTTCGACTTGCGACGCTCTCTTGCGATACCGGCGCAGAACTCTCTGAGCTCGGGTCCCGCGGCTTGTTGCATCTTCTCATCCAGACCCTCCCTGCCGGCTAGTCTGTTGTTGGCAGGGACGACCATGATGTCGCCCTCTACGCTGGGCAGATCACCGAACAAGACTCTGACCTGGCCATGAAGACATTCTCTGACGATGACTACCTCTGCCATACGTCTCCCAAGGAGGGGCCATCGGATATCTATTCATCGTAGGGATTCCAGTAGATTTCCAAATAGGCAACCTTGATTCGGGATGACTACCCAGATTCGGACATGTCGGTGGGATATGTGCTGATTAACGTTGAGCCAGGCTCGGAATCCAGCGTGCATCAGGCGGCTTCCGACCTTGCATGCGTCACCGACTCGAATCTTCTCTTCGGTGATTACGATCTCATAGTCAAGGTTGAGGGCGACAGTATGGGCGACATAGC
>Ga0257112_10000517_pt1 | contig 15510 bp, 13 predicted proteins | sample LP_taG_5_FD_191565 | JGI IMG/M metagenome (GOLD analysis project Ga0257112, IMG submission 191565) | Marine microbial communities from Northeast Subartic Pacific Ocean, Canada - LP_J_2015_P26_1000m | ecosystem: Environmental > Aquatic > Marine > Oceanic | place: Canada: Northeast Subartic...
GAGTTACGGCTCACTGGTGGTCGGTGATCGTGGGGGAATCACTGCTGAAGGCGTGAGGTTCTGCGTCCCACTGGATGTGTAGGTGGGAGCGTATGCCTGCAGCTCGGGTCCCTCTGAACTTCGTATGTCGAATCAGACTTCGATGAAAGCGTCCTCGGCCTGCGATAGGGGTTCACCGCTCAGGCCGGCGGTGGCCGACGGGCTCCCTCCACAGGCTGCAGCAATGACGCTCAGGCTCAGGAGGATGGCGGCGGTCCGCATGTTCGAAGGCTGGCACACGCGATCTGGCTCTGGGCGTCGGCTCCTGGATCGGGGTTCCACTACCGGATGCGGTACTCCCGGATCACACGTGCCATAGCGGTCTGGAGGCCGATGAGCGCCGAGCCGAGGGTGTCCGCCGGCGGATCCATCCCTTGGAGGGCCGAGTCCAGATCGGTGATGGCGGCGGCGACCTCGTCGGGCACGGTCCTCCTAGGGCGGTAGATCCCCCGGTCGAACACCTCGGCCTTGGACACCACGGTGAACAGGCCGGCAGGCAACGCCTGTCTTGTACCTGTCAGCGCCTCGGCTTCGGCGCACAGGTCGTCCGGGTCGGCAATGGCATGGTCCTGCCTCCACCTGTGTAGCGCCTGCCCGAGTACCGGTGTCGTCACCACCTCACGACCGCGGGACCCCTGCTTCGATAGGTGCGGCTCGATCCGCTTGCCGGAGAGGTCGATGACCATGCACGAGTCCTGGGGATTCGAGGGACTCGTGACCACGCAGAGGGCCTGGAGCCCCTTGGCGTGTGGCCGTGAGCCGGGCGGCAGGAGGACGACGGCCTCAAGCGGGAGCGGGTCGCCGGACCCGCCCATGTCGAACAGCTCGCCCACCCGTCCCTCACGTAGCTCCGCCGCCGGGATGAGGATGAACCCCCGTGAGGCGTCATCCGGTCTGAGTAGGTCCAGGCACTGGCGGAGCCAGGTGGAGGTATTACCGGTCGGCGGGTCGGTGCAGACGGTGTCATACCGGTCATCAGCCGGATCCAGGGCATCGCGGACCCCGATCCTCGCAGGGGCATCCATGAGGTCCATGCGGAGTCGGGCGATACCGGCCGCTCCCGGGTCGTGCTCCCAGCCTTCAACGAATTCGGGAGTGCCACCGTTCCGATGGGAGAGGAGCGTGGTGAGGAGTCGCCCCTCGCCGCAGCCGAGATCCAGCAGGTATCCCCCAGCCGGTGCTTCGGCGAGTGCCAGATCGGCGATGAGGGATGTGAGCGCTGGCGTGGTCTCGTGTGTGCTGGTCGAGAATCTGGAAAGCGCCTCCAGCCCGGCGTCGAGGACCTCCAGACGACTGGATGGCCCGTCGATAGCGAGTCGCAGCGCCTGGGTGACCGGGAGGAGTTCGGAGAGTGCCGAATCGAGTTCCCGGAACGGATCGGCGGCCGCCCAGTCAAGCGCTGCCCGGACTAGACGGTCGGACTCGGAGCGCATGGCGCCACTCTCGTCAGATCCACCGTGGACCGTCGACGGATCCAATCCGACGACCCGGTCAGCGGAGGCCACCAGACCGACCAGGAAGTGGCGTAGGGGAGTGGCTTGCTTTGGATCCGCCAGGGGTGGAAGGAGTTGGATTGCGTGTCGCCAGAGCCAGTCGACCGACGGTTCCTGCTCCAGGCGCTTCGTGTCATTCAACCAGTCCACGACGTCGGAGAGTCGGAATCGTGGGCTTCGCCCGGCGACCACCGGCTCGGGGAACTCGTCATGCCGCTTTCGCCAGTGGGTGATCACCGACGGGTTTGTCAGGTTCCCCATGGCGGCATCGGCGGCCTTCGTTGCGAGCCAGGCGACGTCGGTGGATGAGACGAGGAGATGCGGGTAGAGGGTTTCGCGGCGCGCCCCGATTGACCCGATGACGGATGGTGGAGTTCTCCCGGAACTGGTCCGAAGCAGAGACTGGAAGGTCGGCAGAGGCCGTGACTGGGAGGCCATCGGAGCCTGGAAGGCCATCGGAGCCGGGGCGTGCAGGTGGAGGGTCAGTTCCGAGTCGATGATCCTTCGAAGGGAGACAGATGAGTCCGCTTCGGCTGCCCTGTTCTCGAGGGTCGCTTGCATCTCCTCGTAGTCGAGGTCGAAGACGCCCTCCTGGCGGAGTTGCCGACGGACCCGCGCCATCAGCTTTCCTCGGGTGGTCGCCGGGAGTTCGGCGAACTGGTCGGCCGTCAACCCGAGCATGGACATGGCGAAGCCCTCAACGGCGGCTGTCGTCGGGCTGTTGTCGCCTGAGTCGAACGTGTCCATCCAACGAGTATACGGATATTCCGAAATAACAGTTGCAATGACCTGTCAGACGTGTATGGTGGTCTGCCAAGTCACTTGGCATGTCATTCTACTGTCTATCGACCTGGTCCCGGAACACCAACCTGCAGGAGCGTGTGAATGAACGAAGACCCGACCGACGAGATTCTCGACGAGGTAGCCGAGGTGCTGGAGAACGAGAGCGAGTTGGTCAGGCTGGAGAGGTACGTGGTGCGGATAGGCCGGGCTCTCGGGCGACTGGGCGTTCTGGACGTCGTGGACGGCGACTGGGCCTGCGTGGACGCTGAGAAGGGGACCATCAGCTTCGCCCCCATACCCCGGGAGAAGCTGCTCTTCTTCGCCGGCGCCCTCGAGGACCGGGTCGACGCACTGTGCCTGGTTACGACTCCTGTCGCAGGTGCGGGTCAGCGGTTCCTGGACCTGGACCTGGCCCCTCTGGTCTTCGAGCTGGCGGTGAACCCCCATCTGGGAGCCGCTGCGGTGAACCCCCATTTGGAAGGTGAGGCCTGATGCCGGTGACCCTGGAGATCGGTTGCGAGGAGTGGACCACACTCGCCACCGTCGCTGATGCCATCGGTGTCGGCGAGACCAGGTCGGTAGTTCGTCTCCGTAGGAACCTCGAGGACCCGGATTTCCAGACCGGCCTCAGTTTCTGGCTCCTGGACGGCCCGATCGTGTCGGCCTCGATGTTGGGCTGGGCTGACTGGAACGGCGACCTGGATGTAGGAGTCCCCGTCCACCTCGTACGTCATGCGGCGGTGCTGGCGGCGAGGGCCGGGTCATGCAGTCTCGTCCTGGCGGACGATGGCTACCAGTACCTCGAGTGCCCGTCGGGTTCGAGCGCGGTGTTCGACGCGCCTGAGGGGCGATTGCCGGCGGGAACGGGAAACCGTTCAATGAAGGCCAGCGCCACGGTGCAGCTCGACGACCTCTGCGCCGCGATCGGTTCGGCCATGGACATGTCAAGGGGCGGCCCCGGGGGTCAGCCTCCTCCCTCGGTCTCCATTGGCATCGAGGACGGTGTCGTCGGGGTCGCCTGCGACCTGCGACCCTTCGGGCAGGGTATGGCGACCTTTCGCATCCCTGCCTCGTACACCTCTGGCAAGAAGGTGGTGGCCGCCAGCCTGGATGGTGTTCGTGACCTGTTCGATGGCCCCCTCGGGTACGGAGCAGTCGTCACTATCGAGATCTGTACCAGAGCCGTGAGCTTCAACACCGTCAAGGTGCCCTTTGATGTCGACACCATGACCTTCGAGGTCGTCAACTGGGGTACGGGCGTACTTGGAGCCAACAACCGTGTGATGGCCCAGACACCGGTCATGGCAGCCGGCGCTGGTCGATGGACACCTCAGGTCACCGATGCCCTTGAGGACTCAGGTCACTACTGGGGCTGGGCGGGACTCGGGGTTGCCATGGACAGTGGCAGCACCGGCGAGGAACCCGAGGTGAGGATCGAGTTCTGCGACACCCTTCCCGAGATCCTACGGCTCACCCGGATCCTGTTCGACAACGGCGACTCGCTCCCGAAGCTCCACGAGGCGGCGGGTCGCCTCAACGCGGCCAAGACCGAGATCAGGTTCTGGATCGATCAGGGGGCCGTGGTCGCCTCGTATGACCTGCCGTGCGCGCGGTACCCGGAGGTCGCCTACTGGGCGGATCGACTTCGCGAGGAGACGGCGGGCCTGGGGATCCTCGTCGAGGCTTCGATCTGACGTCCGCCGCCGATCCCGGGACTGTCACAGGAAGGAGTTACCACTAAGGAAGATGCCACCAGGCAGATGCCGTCGGAAGAGTCCCGCTTCCGTTCGACCACCGGCCAGCTGGGGTTGACCGCCCGGCACCGCCGATGTCCGACGACGACATCAGCCACGAGACCACACCACCCCGAAACGATCAGGAGCGAAATTGACAGACGTACTCACCAGCCATGCCACCCAGCCGATTCCCACACACCTCCACGGTGACCTTCCCGTTTCACCGGGTGACGAGGACCTGCAGGACGCCGCACGACGCTACGGAACCGCCGCCGCTGCCGCCGATGCGTGGAGGCACGCCTCTTCGGAAGCGGACGACGCGCTCAGGCTCGCCGACTGCGACACGTTGGATGCCGTCAACGACGACTGGGAGGCCAACCTCGACTCCAGGAGGGAATCCGAAAAGGTCATGGGCTTCACCGCCGTGGATCCGACGTCGGACTCGATCGACCTGTCTGCCACAGGCCGGGACGCTGAGAAGGCGAAGCTCTCATACCAGCGGTACAAGGCATCTGCGATGCGTGCCGAGGCGCTCTACGGTCGGGCGCTGCGAGAGGCCGAGGAGGCTGAGAAGCATCTCCTCGAGGTATCCAGGGTCACATACTCCAGCTTCGCCGAGCAGGTTGGTGCACCGTCCGACACGCTGCCCGAGACGAGTTGATCCGTCTACTCCGTCTGGTCCTTCGACGGCCTGGAGATCGGCGGATTCAGCTTTTCGGCGGGACCGGCCGTCCACAACGAGGCGGGCCTGCCGCCCTTCTCGCCGGAGCGGACGGGGGCACTCTGGAGTTTCGTCAGGAAGCCCTCTGCGCTGGTGACCTTCCGCTGGAAGTTGCCGGCGTCGAGTTGGGCGTTCCATACGGCGTTGTACACCTGTCGCAGATCGCTGACCTTGAAGTCGGGTTGGCAGAACAGGGTGCCGACCGTCCGGTTCTCGAAGCTGGACCGAGCCGTCTCGGTGGCAGCAGCGAGGATTCTCCCGTGGTCGAATGCCAGCGGCATCCGGCCACCCTCCACCTCGGCGACCGACACCACCTCGGCATGACGGGCATCGGTTCCGGCGGTGGGGGAGGGCAGGTCGGGGACGATGGCCCAGTAGCCGACGGTCACGACGCGCGTCCGGGGGTCCCTGTCAGGGTTGCCGTAGGAACCGAACTGTTCGAGGAGCCCGACCTGCTTGTGGATGCCCGTCTCCTCGGCCAGCTCCCGGACGGCTGCCTGGTCCAGGTTCTCGTCCGGTTTGACGAATCCACCCGGCAGTGCCCATCTACCCAGGAAGGGCGGCTCATCCCGTTGGATCAGAAGCACCCGGAGGTCCTGCTCGACGATCGTGAAGACCACGATGTCTACCGTCACGGCGAATCGCGGGTAGTCGTCGGGGTCGTATCCGGCGATCAAGTGGTCGGTCTGCTCCGGAAGAGGCATGGAAACTCCAGACGTATCAAGTGTAGTTGACAATAACCATATCATAGGTTATAGTGAATACAGCAAGAACCTAGTAGAGAGCAGTTGAGCATGCAAGCACCACAGGACATCGAAGTCAGGTTCGGCCCCGACGCAGCCGCAGCCATAGCCCCCAGGATCGGTACTCCGCCGACCGGCGACCCCGTGAGGAGCCCGGCGGCAAAGGACAGGAGTCGTGGATCCCTGGTGGGATTCGCCATAGGCGACGCCCTCGGCGAACCGGTCGAGGATCGTTCCCGCCGTTGGATAGCCGAGCGGTGCGGAGAGATCCGCGGCTACATAGTGCCGACTCCGGCCACGAGCTCCGACACCCAGCTCACCCTCATCACGGCCGACAGCATCCTGGCCGACCCGGTGGACCACCCAGCCCGGCTGGCCTCGCGCATCCTCGGCGCCGACGTTCCCACCAGGGGACGTTCCATGAACCATGCCCGGGCGGCCCTGGTGGCAGGCCGACCCTGGTGGCAGGCGGCCATGCCCGGATCGGCAGGTACCGCCGGTGCGGCCAGGTGTGCGGCCTTCGGCCTGATGTGGGCCGGCGACCCGCGACGGGCCGCCTACGAGGCTGCCCTGTCGACGTCGGTCACCCACGGGCATCCGGTGGCAACCACCGCAGCAGCAGCCTTCGCCGCAGCGGTGGCCCTAGCCGCCAGTGGGGACGGACCCCTGGACGGCGCCTGGATCGAGGCAGTCACGGAGATCGCCGCCGGGTTCGAGCAGGGAGCCGTTTCCGGTAAGACCGTGGTCGACCGGCTGAGGGTCCTTCCGGCGCTCATCGGCCAGCCGGCGGAATCCGTGCTCTCCATCATCGGTACGGGCGTGATCGCCATCGAGGCGGTTCCGGCTGCCCTCTGGTGTGCTGCGGCGCACGCCGATCCCGTAGAGGGCGTCTTCGCTGCGGTCAACGCCGGTGGCGACACCGACACGATCGCGGCGATGGCCGGCGCCTGCCTCGGTGCACGCCACGGCGAGGCGGCATGGCCCCCACACCTGACCAACCTCGCCGGCCTGGACGAGGTTCGGGTGGTGGCCGACCGCATCATCGTCCAGGCGACCGACGGAACCGGAACGCCGGAGGCGACTGCCGCCACCGGCAGCGCCGGTCCGACCGGCGACCTGCCGGTGCACGTGTCGATCCTCATGGACCGGTCCGGCTCGATGTCGGGAATGGCGGACGACGTCGTCGGAGGCTTCAACTCGTTCGTGGCCGACCAGAGGAACCACCCGGGTGGCTGCCGCCTGACGGTGGTGCAGTTCGACGGTCAGGACCCGTACGAGGTGGTCCGTGATGCCGTCGACATCGGCGCCGTCGCCGAGATGGGCCTTCAGGACTACAAGCCGCGGGGCATGACACCGCTGCTCGACGCCCTCGGCAACCTGCTCCGGTCGGCTGAGAAGCGACTCGCCGACCTCGGAACCGCCGAGGACCAGATCGTCGTCGTGTTCACCGATGGCCACGAGAACGCCAGCACCTCCTGGACCCGCCATGCCCTGTTCGAGCTCATCGAGGCGAAGAAGGCGGAGGGCTGGACCTTCGTCTTCATGGGCGCCAACCAGGATTCCTACGCCACCGGTGGCGACCTGGGGATCGACCGGGGGAACACGCAGAACTACCGGGGCGACGGCATTGGCACCAGAACCGTCTGGAACAACCTCAGCCAGTCCGTGTTCGAGTACCGCCGCTCCGGCTACGACGAGAAGCAGCGCCGCAAGGCCGACTTCTTCGACGGCATGAAGGACGCCGAGGCCGACGACCTGAACCGCTGACCACCAGCGGGCCCGTACGGACGGGATCCGGGGCGGGACCACGACGAGAGCCGGGAGGCATGGATATGACAGACGGTGGAGATGGGATGATGGAGAACGTGGAGCACCGCCCGGAATTGGCAGCGAACGGCCCGGTCGGCCCCACCGGACGTTCGTACTGGGTGGTCGAGGGCCGCCTGCTGGCAGGTGCCTACCCGGGCAAGGCGGCTTCCGGCGACCTCGGCGGTCGGCCCGTGGTGACCCAGCAGCTCCTTGACGTCGGCGTGGACGTATTCGTGAACCTCACCGAGGACCTGCCCGGTGGCGGCGACGACATGCTCGACAGGTACGACGATCACGTGACCGGCCGGGCGGACATCATCCGCCTCCCGATCACCGATCTCGGCCTGCCGACGGTCGGCTACATGGTCGACATCCTCGACGCCATCGACGAGCGCCTCGACGACGGTCGGATGCTCTACGTCCACTGCTGGGGTGGCTTCGGCCGTACCGGCACGGTGATCGGCTGCTGGCTGCGTCGACACGGCTACGCCGCGGCCGACACGGTCCAGGAGCTGGTCGACAGGCTGCGCCTGGGGGCGGTCGACGGCCAGCACCGCGGGTCACCCGAGATGCCGGCCCAGCGTCGCTTCATCAAGGATTGGACCGAGGACGTCGGTGGTCAACCTGATCCTCCAGTCGATGGATCGACCCACCCGCAGGCCTCGTCGGCCGACAGGGTCGTTCACGAGGGTGTGACCGATCGGATCGTTGGAGCGGTGCTCGGATCTGCAGCGGGTGATGCCCTGGGTGCCGGCTACGAGTTCACCTACCCCGGGCCCGATGCCCACATCCGCATGAAGGGTGGCGGCGGTTTCGGCTGGGAACCGGGGGAGTGGACGGACGACACCCAGATGGCCATCGCCATACTTGACGCTTCGGACGGCGGCGAGCTGGACCTCGACGCTGTCGCCGGGAACTTCCTCGCCTGGTTCGCCAGCATGCCCCCCGACGTGGGGATCCAGACCGGAGCGGTTCTGGGAGCGACCGTGGACCCGGCGGACCTGGCGGCCTGCGCCACCGATTACCTGGGCACCTACCCGGACAAGGCTGGCAACGGCGGCCTCATGCGGAACACGCCGGTTGCCCTGACGGCCCTCGGTGACCGCGATCTGGTGGCCGAGCGTGCGAAGGCCGTGGCATCACTCACCCACGCCCACCGGGACTCGGTGGCTGCATGCGTGCTCTGGTCGCTGGCTATCCAGGAGGCGGTCACGTCATCGGACCCCGTCGACCCGTTCGACTGGGAGGCAGCGGTCCGTCGGGGACTGGAGTACGTGGACGGTGACCTTCCGACACGCTGGACGAAGCTCATCGACGAGGCCGTTGAAGGTCCGCCCGAGCGGTTCAGCACGAACGGCTGGGTGGTCACCGCATTTCAGGCGGCGCTGGCGGCGATCATCCACACGCCGGTGCCGGAGGAGGAGCCCGGAGGCCACCTCCGCGACGCCCTGGTCGCAGCGGTTCGCATCGGTGATGACACGGACACCGTGGCGGCGATCGCCGGCGGCCTGCTGGGTGCCCGCTGGGGCGCCTCTGCCGTGCCCGACGAGTGGTGGCAGGTCATCCACGGGTCACGACGGAACGGCAACCCGCCGGTCGGGGTACTCGAGCTAGAGAACATGGCCGTGGGCGCATGAGCGGCACGACCGGTGGCGAACGGATCGCCTCACCATCGAAGGTCTCGGCCTGGCTCGACTGCAAGCACTACCTGAACCTCAGGCACAGGGTCGACGGCGGGACCATGGAGCCGCCCGACAACGAGTTCAGTGCGTTCGCACATCTCGCCGCCAACAGGCGTACCAGGGGTGTGCGGGTCGGCACGGTCGACAGGTTCCAGGGCCAGGAGGCCCCGGTGGTGCTGTTCTCGATGGCTACCTCCGATGCCAGCCTGGTGTCGCGGGGGTCGGACTTCCTCTTCTCCCGGAACCGTCTGAATGTGGCGTTGAGCCGTGCCCGTTGCCTGGCCTTCCTGATCTGTACCAATGGCCTGCTGGCCAGCAGGCCAGGAACGTCGATGACATGAAGCTCATCTCGACGCTGTGTGCCTTCGCCGAAGAGGCCGAGAGGCAGCAGGGGTCCGACACCACGGCCTGATCGGCTGGTGTGGCTGCACCGCTCGCAGATCGGTCTCACCGGGCCCAGATTTCCCGTGGTTGCAGGCATCTCGGGGCCACTGTCACACCCCTTCATTATTGTTATGGGTGAACTAACCATTGTACGAGTACCAGAGAGAGCAGCCATGAACGACATCCCGACCACCGAGATCCAGCCCGCCGGCTGGTGGCGGCGCCTGTGCGAGGTGACCGACCGCCTGTTCGTCTGTGGCGACCTTCCGCACCTGCAGTCGGATCCTGACGGATTCCACCGGGTGCTCGGCGACTGGGTGATGGCCGGCATCACCCACATCGTCGACCTTCGCGGCGAGGCCAACGACACCACCGACGTCGCCCGGTTTGCGCCCCAGATCGACTACACGTGGCTCGGTACGCACGATGCCGGCGGCGACCAGGACTTCTCCTGGTTCGACGAGGGTGTCGCAGCCATCACCGCGGCATTGGCGGACCCCGGGGCCAGGGTCGTGGTGCACTGCCACATGGGTGTCAACAGGGCACCGTCGATGGCCTTCGCAGCTTTGCTGCAACTCGGCCACGGCATCGAGGAGGGTCTTGACGCCATCCGCGACGCCCGCCCGATAGCGGCGATCCTGTATGCCGACAGTGCGGTCCGATGGTTCGCCGACCGCAGTGGCTGGGCAGAGGCCTTCCAAGGTGATGCCGAGTCGCGTGTCTGGGCCTGGCACAGGGACAACGACGTCGACGTCCGTTGGATCATCAGCCGGATACGGCGTGTCTCAGCAGACCATGTCGTCGAGGTGGCCGCCTGATGGGTGATGGACAGATCCCCACGGGGTTTCCGGACCCCGATGACATCGACTGGGACGACATCGACTGGGACACCGAGTTCAAGGGTCTGCCACAACAGGAGATTCTCATGGAGTACGCCGCCCGGCGGGTCATGCGCCTGATGGACCAGTGGTACGACCTGCGTGCCGGTGACGCCATCGGCTTCGACAACATGCCGGCCGAGCTCCAGCTCGACCCCGACGAGAAGATCGGGATGATCGTGGTCGACCAGTTCGCCGAGGCGATCTGTGAGGTCTTCGACGTCGAGCAGGCGGGGATCGACGCAGACAGAGGCCAGAAGCTGATCGGGGCGATCCTCGGGTGCATCTCCCAGGGGGTGGCGATCGGCCTGGGTGCCATACCCGACAACGACGATGACGACAGCAACGAGATCGAGGAGTCCAGATGAAGGTTTTCTACAACGAGGCGTACACGGCTCCGGCCTACGCGTTCGAAACGACCCGTAAGAGCGGCGATATCGCCACGGCTATCGATGACGGCTCGGTATCAGGCTGCGAACTGGTCGACCCGGTCGACTTCGTGGGCCTGGCCGAGGAGTTGATCGAGACGACACATGACCCCGCCTACGTGGAGGCATTGAGGACCGGCGAACCATCTGACCTGGCTGCGAGCCAGGGCTTCACCTGGGACGAGGGCATCTGGGAGATGGCCGTCAACTCCACCGCCGGCGTGCTGGCTGCAGTGGACGAGGCGCTTGCAACCGGTGGCCTCAGCGGCAGCCTGTCGTCGGGCCTCCACCACGCCAGGCGTGCTGCCGGGGCGGGCTACTGCACGGTGAACGGGCTCGCCATGGCCGCCAGGCGCGCCACGGAACTGGTGCCCGGCACGGTCGTGATCCTGGACCTTGACGCCCATTGCGGCGGAGGCACCAACGAACTGGTCGGTGACGACCAGCGCATACTGCACCTCGATCTCAGCGTCAGTTCATTCGACTCCTACCGCCCCGTCGGCGATGACGATCTCACGGTCCTCCACCCTGACAGCGACGAGGAGTACCTGCGGCTCGTATCCGGCTACCTCGGTCGGATTCCGGCCGATGCGGGCCTCGTCATCTACAACGCCGGAATGGATCCCCACCCGACCGTCTCGGCGGAAGGCCTGGCCCAGCGGGAGCGTCTGGTGGCTGCATGGTGCGCCCAGAACCATGTACCGGCTGTGTTCGTCCTGGCTGGCGGCTACACGGACTGGATCTCGATGGACGAGCTCGTTGACCTGCACCTGCACACGGTGCGGGCCTTCGCCAGCCGTTACAGCCGTCTCGCCGGCGGGCCGGTGGTCACAGCCGGTCGGTAACCACCAACTACACGACGATCCCCGAGCACTACCCCGAATGAAAGGCAACGAAATGAGCGTCTCCAACGTGTTTCTCCAGGACTCCTCCAACTCGAACGAGAGGCCGAACGACACCATGAGGTCCTACATGAGCGGTGCCAGCATCGCCATGGACCGCATGGCCCGCGAGGCTCCCCTCGACGCTGCGGCCCTCGCCGCCGTGGAGGCCTCCGACATCGTCATGGTCTCGGGTTGCTACGACCACGTCGAGCGGGTTCTACAGGCCCTCGAGGTTCCGTACAGCACCGTTGAGCCGGAGTTGCTCGACCGGATCACCCTCAGGCCCGAACAACTCCTGGTCGTCAACTGTCCCGGGACCCTGACACCGGCTGGGATAATCAAGGTGAGGGACTTCGTAGCCGCAGGCGGCTGCCTGTTCACCACCGACTGGGCGCTGCGCAACGTCGTGGAGCCGGCATTCCCGGGCCTCGTCGAGTACAACGACCGTCCCACCGGTGACGATGTCGTGCCTATCGAGGTGGTCGACACCGACAGCCCCTACCTCCGGGGCGTACTGGATGGCGACGACGACCCGCAGTGGTGGCTGGAAGGTTCCTCGTACCCGATCCGTGTGCTCGACCCCGAGCGTGTCCGTGTGCTGATCAGGTCCCGTGACCTGGGCGAGAAGTACGGGGAGTCCGCCATCGCCGTGGTGTTCGAGTTCGGTAAGGGAGAGGTCTTCCACATGATCTCGCACTACTACCTGCAGCGGACCGAGTTGCGAAACGAGCGCCACAACATGTCCGCCGCCGACTACGCCTCCGAGAAGGGCGTGGTGTTCTCGGAGGAGATGGCTGATATGTCCGCCGACCTGACCCTCGGTCAGGTCGAATCGGCGGCCACCTCGGCAAGGCTGTTCGCCAACTTCGTCGCCAGCAGCAGGCAGCGCCGGTCCTGACCGCGTTGCCCGACCCAGGAAGGAAGAGCTGTGTTCCTGCCAGGGTCGTTGCATGCTGAATCGGCGGATCCCGCCGGGTACCGACCTGTCGGCTCCCATAGGGTCCGACCATGGGGCTGCTGATACCCGAGGACATTCCGCTCGACAAGTTGCCGGCGTCGGAGCGACGGGTGATCCGGACGTTCCAGTCGACGCTCAAGGACAGTTGGCTGATAATCCCTGAGGTCAACCTGATCGAAAAGGATCGGACCTACGAGATAGACGTCCTCCTGATCAACGAATTGCAGGGGATCGCTGCGATCGAGGTGAAGGGCGGATCCCTTCAGGTCCGCGACGGGGAGTGGTACCGGCGAGGCCAGATCGTCGGTCCTTCACCACCTCGCCAGGCCCACGACGCTGCCTTTACCCTCCGGGACCAGCTTCGTAGGCATTCGCCACTGCTTGGCGGCATCCACGTACAGAGCGCTGTGGCCCTACCCGACCTGCGCGATTTCGAGGACCTCGCCGATCGGCTACCACCGGGGGTCGTCGCAGCGCAGCTCTTCTTCGCCGGCGACCTCGCTGATGCGAAGGGCCGTATGGAGGATCGCCTCTGGGAACTGATGGAGACAAGCGCCCAGAATCGTTCCCTCGCCGCAGACGAGATCGAAGCCATCGTTGCCTTCCTGAGGCCGACCCTGGATTTTCGATGGGATCCGCAGGCCCAGGCCAGACAGGCCCGGGTGACGCTCCACCGGATCACAGCCGACCAGACGAGGGCGCTCGCCACGCTGGACCTCAACCGGCGTGTGGTCGTTTCCGGACCGGCCGGTAGCGGCAAGACACGCCTTGCGACCGCTTGGGCTGAACGCGCAATGGACCGTGGCGAGCGAACCTTCCTGACGTGCTTCAACGAACCGATGGCCGAGGTCCTTGCCGAAGCCGTTCCCGAACACGACCTGCTCTCGGTCGGACCCGTCCAGAAGACGCTCCTGGCCCTCGAGGGCCTCCCGCCCCTGGACGTGCCGCAAGGTGCCGGCAGCGAATGGTGGGACACGGTTCCATTCAGCCACGTCCTTGACAACATCGATGACGTGGTGGTGCGGTTCGACACGATTGTCATCGACGAGGCGCAGGACTTCGCTCCGGCATGGCTGGAGGTGCTCGAACGCCTGTTGCACGATGAGGGTCCTGGTCGGATCCTCATGGTCACCGATCCCCATCAGGGGGTGTACGACAGGGGCTTCCAGATCCCGACGGCTGCCCCTGATCTCGTCAGGGCGGAGCTCCTGGTGAACTGTCGTAACACCCACCAGATCGCCAACCTCCTGCGACGCCTGGGGGGTGCACCGGCCGCCCCGGGGGCACCTGAGGGGGAGCGCGTGATCTTCGTGACCAGCCAGCCGGCGCACGCCGTCGCGAAGGTGGGTGAGATGCTGGAGGAACTGGTGGTGGAGTTCCAGATCGATCCGGCCAACATCCTCGTGCTCACGGGCCACACGGCGCTGAGGGACCGGATCCGGGCTGAGTCGCCCGGCGGTTTCGCCTGCGCAGCCTGGGAGGACCGCCACGACGGGGACATCGTCTGCGAGACGATCCACCGCATGAAGGGCCTGGAGCGTGACGCCGTGATCGTCGTGACCGCCGACGACGACCTCGGCGACCACATTCTCTACGTGGGAATGAGCCGGGCGGTGTCGAGGCTGGTGGTCGTTGGCCCCCGTGCGCTCACGACCAGGCTGCAGGCGGGAGGACCCGGTGGAATACCCGCTTGACGAGGCGTTCGTTGAGGAGGCCCTGGGGTACCTACGGCGGTTGACAGGCGATTCAACCTCGGACTTCCGTGACCAGCAATTGGAGGTCATCCATCGACTGGTGGTGGAGCGCCAGAGGGTCCTGCTCGTCCAGCGCACCGGCTGGGGGAAGAGCGCCGTCTACTTCATCGCCACGCGGATGCTTCGCGACCGTGGAAGCGGGCCGACCCTGCTCGTGTCGCCGCTCCTTGCGCTCATGCGCAACCAGATCGAGGCGGCGGACCGCATGGGGGTGCGAGCTGTCACGGTCAACAGCACGAACCGCGACGACTGGGACCGCATCTTCGAGCAGGTGGCATCGGGTGATGTCGACCTGCTGCTCATCTCTCCCGAGAGGCTGGCCAACCAGGACTTCCGGAGGGACGTCCTGCCGGAGGTCGGTCGCCGGAGTGGCCTGCTGGTCGTCGACGAGGTGCACTGCGTTTCCGACTGGGGACACGACTTCCGCCCCGACTACCGGCGGATCCGCCGGGTGCTCGACCTACTGCCTACCGGGGTGCCGATCATCGGTTGCACGGCTACTGCGAACGACCGGGTGATCGACGACGTTGACGAACAGTTGGCGACCGATGCCACCGTCCGGGGACCCCTCGGTCGAAAGGGCCTGTCCCTGCACGTCCTCGACCTTGCTCATCCCGCTGAACGGCTCGCCTGGCTGTCAGAGACCATCGGCAGGCTCGGGGGGTCGGGCATCGTCTACACGCTCACCATTGCCGACGCGAACCGAACCGCAGAATGGCTGCGGTCCCAGGGACTCGATGCAGCGGCATACCACGGAGCCCTGGAGTCAGACCGGCGGCTCGTCCTGGAGCAGCGGCTGTTGGCGAACGAGATAGACGTCGTCGTGTCCACCTCGGCACTGGGCATGGGATTCGACAAGCCCGACCTCGGTTTCGTCATCCACTATCAGGCACCGGCATCTGCGATCACCTACTACCAGCAGGTCGGGCGTGCCGGCCGTCAGCTGACGGAGTCATGGGGCGTCCTCCTGAGAGGTGCTGAGGACAGCGACATCCAGGACTTCTTCATCGAGAATGCCTTTCCGCCCGCCGACCTCGCCGAGGAGGTAGTGGCCTTCCTCGAGGCCTCGGGTGAGTCGTTCACGGCGGCCGGGATCGAACAGCGGTTCAACGTCCGTCGCAGTCGATTGGCGCACCTGCTCAAGACGCTCGAGGTGGAGGGGGCAGTGGAACGCGACGGTTACCGGTGGCGTCGCACGCTGGCCTCATGGTCGTACGA
>Ga0257112_10000523_pt1 | contig 15436 bp, 16 predicted proteins | sample LP_taG_5_FD_191565 | JGI IMG/M metagenome (GOLD analysis project Ga0257112, IMG submission 191565) | Marine microbial communities from Northeast Subartic Pacific Ocean, Canada - LP_J_2015_P26_1000m | ecosystem: Environmental > Aquatic > Marine > Oceanic | place: Canada: Northeast Subartic...
ACCCTTTATCGCGTCAAGTGCTATTCGAGCCTTCAATTCCTTGCTGTACTTTTTTCTGCCCATTCTGTATCTCAGTTTAATTGAAAATACACCTTAGCACATTGTCTCATTTATGGGGTCCAGTATATAACTCATGTTTCAAAGCTCACCGTTATGAAGAAAATATACTTACATGGTTGTAACTGACTCACCTACACTATTTTTCTCCAAATAACCCTGTGATTGACCCCCCCCATTCTTCACAGTCAGACAACCTCCAAGTAAAATCCCACTTTCTTGTAAAACAAACCGATTGATGTTATATATTGGGTTCTTCTAATCTACCAATAAGAAACCAAATGAGACATATACTCATAATTCTCTCCTTCCTTCTTCTTTCTTCTCCTCTGTTTGGTCAGTCATCCAAATATGAAAGTGTCAATCAATGTGTTCTCCAAACTATGGAGGACAGGAAGTTGACTGGAAATGATATGTTTGAGATGGTCAAGGAAGAATGTGAAAGGATTTTAGGAAGGTTAGAGGATAAAAAGAGGGGGGTTTTGTATTTTGGTTTAAGGAATGGAAAGTATGGATGGGAAGAGGATGGTGATGAAAAAAAGAACAGTAAATATGTGGGGGAAGTCAAATATGGAATACCATATGGTCAAGGAACATTAACTTATCTTAATGGAAACAAATATGTGGGGGAAGTCAAATATGGAATACCATATGGTCAAGGAACATACTCTTTCCCTAATGGAGACAAGTATGTAGGAGAATGGAAGGATGGGAAAAAACATGGTTATGGAACATTAACTTATCTTAATGGAGAAAAGTATGTGGGGGAATTTAAGGATGGGGGAAAACATGGTCAAGGAACATACACTTGGTCTGATGGAAGGAAGTATGTGGGGGAATACAAGGATGACAAAAAACATGGTCATGGAACATTCATTTGGTCTAATGGAGACAAGTATGTAGGGGAACACAAGGATGGGAAACCTAATGGTCAAGGAACACACACTTTTCCTGATGGAAGTAAGTATGTAGGGGAACACAAGGATGGGAAACCTAATGGTCAAGGAACATCAACTTACACTGATGGAGAAAAGTATTTTGGGGAATGGAAAGATGGGAAAGAACATGGTCAAGGAACATTCACTTCACCTGATGGAACAAAGTATGTAGGGAAATTCAAGGATGGGAAAGAACATGGTCAAGGAACATGGACTTCAACAGAAGGAGAAAAGTATGTGGGGGAATTTAAGGATGGGGAAAAACATGGTCAAGGAACATACACTTGGTCTGATGGAAGGAAGTATGTGGGGGAATTTAAGGATGGAGAATATGATGGTCAAGGAAAATACACTTACCCTAATGGAAGTAAGTATGTAGGTAAATGGAAGGATGGGAAATATCATGGTCAAGGAACATTTACTTTTCCTGATGGTAGTATGTATTTAGGGAAATGGAAGGATGGGGAAAGAAATGGTCAAGGAACATTTACTTTTCCTGATGGTAGTATGTATGTAGGGGAATTTAAGGATGGGGAAAGAATTGGTCAAGGAACACAGACTTGGAAAAATGGAGACAAGTATGTAGGAGAATGGAAGGATGACAAAAGAGATGGTAAAGGAACACTCACTTTTCATGATGGAAGAAAATATGTAGGGGAATGGAACGATGGGAAAATGAATGGTCAAGGAACACTCACTTGGTCTAGTGGGGAAAAGTATGTAGGGGAATGGAAGGATGGTAAATGGGATGGTCAAGGAACATACACTTTACCTAATGGGTCAAAGTATGTAGGGGAATGGAACGATGGGAAAATGAATGGTCAAGGGACATACACTTTTGGAAAAGGGGAATGGGAAGGAGACAAGTATGTAGGGGAATACAAGGATGGGGAAGAACATGGTCAAGGAACATACACTTGGTCTGATGGACAAAAGTATGAAGGGAAATGGAAGGATGGGGAAAATTGGAACGGAATACAATACGACAAAGACGGAAACATCCAAGTAAAGTTTGTGAATGGAAAAATGATAAAACAATAACCCTCCCTAAAACCAACAAATGAATAAACTATGAAACACCTACTCATCCTCATTTCAATCCTTCTTCTATCTTCTCCTGTGATTGGTTATTCATCATAAATCATTAGGATCTTCTTCAATAAGATCGGCGAACCCACCAATATTTTCCCCATCACAAAATATTTGAGGAGATGTTCTTAAATAAGGATATTTTTCCATGAATTTTTCACGTTCATTTCCTTCGTCCAAATTAATTTCAGTAAAATCTAATTCATTATTTTGCAACCATTGTTTGGTAGCACCGCAGTATCCACAATAATTTGATGTATAGACTATTATTTCTTTCATCTTTACCAACTCAACTAATTAACTAACAAAATAGGTTACAATATATCAAAATATAACTGGTTAGGATAGAATTCTTCACAGTCAGACACCCTCCAAGTAAATCACTAATTTTATATATTATATTTGATTATATATATATTAATTCATAATTATACGTATTAATTAGGGTCAGAGTTAATTAATTTTCTCTTCCCAACCACATAAAAAATAGCTTGGATGCCCATTATGTATGGTTGCAATTTCGTATGCTCCTATTATTTCATCTGGAGTTATCGAATCTGCCTGTCCGTTGTGATCAATCATGAGATTGTTTAAGTGGTTATCTAGAATATTTTTTTGTTGGAAAAGTAATCCTTCCAATCGCCTTCCCAGAGTGGAAGCTACCTTGTGCATTAATATTTCAAGTTGCTTTGGATCGTATTCCATAATTACCTTTCTGATTCGTTATTTTGATCAATCCCATCGGCTTTTCTGAATATTTCCAGTACTTGATGTTCGGTCATTTTCAGAGGAACCATATCAAACGAACCGCTTTCTCTTCTTCTATATAGCAGTCCAGTCTTCAGGTCTTTATATATAATCTTCCTAGTTGGATGAGGCTCCCATCCTTCTATTTTTGCCATTGTTAGTTCTCCATTAATTTTTGAGAGTAACCGGTATGGGAAAATTAGACGCAGCTGTCCATTTCACAGGAACCAAACTTATCTAAGCCAGTATTGAAATGCTAAAAGGATATATAACCCAGGCATTTTGGCTTTCACCCATATCGTCCTTCGCAAATACGAAGCTTCTGCAAGCACCTTCAGGACATGCCTGTAAAGGTTGCTGACCAGTACGACACAGGATGTGTCGATGCAAACCAAACCGGTTCTCTCGATATTTAAATTAAATTGTATATTAAAAATAGCTGAATTGTCAAGCCTATTTATTGAAAAACAAACTAATTGATGTTATATATTGGGTTCTCCTAAACCAACCAATAGGAACCCAAGTGAAACATCTTCTCCTACTCGAACCAAAAATTGAAAAATAGAATAATTGATGTTATATTTTGGGTACTCCTAAACCAACCAATTAGGAAACCAAGTGAAACTTCTACTCATCCTCCTCTCAATCCTTCTTACTTCGTCCCCTCTGTTTGGACAGGAAACGGGTGTTTTATACCTTTGGGAAAATGGAACCAAGTATATGGGTGAATGGAAGGATGGTAAAAAACATGGTCAAGGTACATTCACTTATGGAGAAGGGAAATGGGAAGGAGACAAGTATGAAGGGGAATTCAAGGTTGGATATAGAAATGGTCAAGGAACATACACCTGGTCTGATGGAGACAAGTATGTAGGGGAATTCAAAGTTGATAAACTAAATGGTCAAGGGACATACACATGGTCTGATGGAAGAAAGTATGAAGGGGAATTCAAGGAAGGCAAAAAACATGGTCAAGGAACATACACATTACCTAATGAGACTAAGTATGAAGGAGAATTCAAAGATGGATATAGAAATGGTCAAGGAACATACACCTGGTCTGATGGAGACGAGTATGTAGGGGAGTTTAAAGATGATAAACCAAATGGTCAAGGAACATACACCTGGTGCTTCTATTGCGGCTGGTGTAGCAGCTTGCCTGGTGCCACTAATTCATCACACCCCTCTTCTTTTGCTGATGGAAGAAAGTATGAAGGGGAATTCAAGGATGGCAAAAAACATGGTCAAGGAACATACACGAATAAGGTTGGAGAAAAGTATGTGGGGGAATACAAGGATGGGAGAAGATGGAATGGAATAATGTATGACAAATATGGAAAAATCGAATTTAAATTAGTGAATGGGAAAAGAATAAAACAATAACCCCACTAAAGTTGACAATTTATAAAATACGAGTAAAATTTGTATCAAAAGTGTTTGAAACGACAATCTCAACAATTATTAAGGAGTTTATATGCCATATAAAATAATGATGTCTGTAGCAGCAATAGTACCTCTAATATTTTTGCTTGCTTTTGTTGCTATTCCAGAGTTTTTTGTTTTAAAGTCCTACCCTAGTGCCGAAGGGTTAGCTTTGGAAATAGGAATAACTTATCGGTACATTATGTCTGGTATGCTATTTATGGTTGTGTGTATTGCATTTCAATCCAGAAGCGTTGAGCAAGTGGATAACCAAAAGGCAATTCTTTTGGGTGTTGCTATAGGTTCCTCTGCGATGTGTGCTGTTATTATATCAATGACAGTATTTCGTGGTATCCCGTTAAATATACCGCCAATGATTGCCACAGGAACATTAGCCGCACTTAGTTTCTGGTCACGTTTGAAGTTGAGCTAATATAGCTCTGTACTGTCGGAAGATTTTACCCCAAGACCAACACCGTTTCCTGTTAGTAACTCCATTGATTTGCACTGATGGACACCTATATGGACACCAAACTGTGCATGGTTTTGAATTCACTAATGAATACTCGGTTTCGACTGGCCCCCCATTGATACATAAAGTAGTTAGACGAATTTATGCCTATATGCCCCAACTAATTCTTCACAGTCAGACACCCTCCAAGTAAACTTCCCCATTGCTAAAAAACCAAAATTGTAGAGACTCCCTTAGAACTTTCGTTCTGTTACCTTAACAAAGTAAATCAGAAGTCAAAATCTATTTAATTAACCACTTATTCAGCCTATAATATTTGAGCTGAATCTTTGCCCACATGTTGAAACAAACGTTCCAGCAACTTGCTGAATTGCTCATATTCACTTCCGCTGAAACATTTCAGCAGTTGACTTTCATATTGCAAGGCAAGCGGAACCACTTCGTCATAAACCGACATTCCGGATGCTGTGAGAGTTAAAATCGAGCGACGGCGGTCGGTTTTGGAAAATTCCCGTTCGATAAGTTTTCTCAGGAGAAGTTTGGCGATGGCACGACTGAGAATCGACTTTTCGATTTGAGTTTTTATGGAAACTTCATCCGCTGAAATTTTGGGATATTCACCTAATACTGCCATGATACGCCACTCCGTAATTGAAAGTCCGAATTTCCCCCTGTAAGTGTCAGCAATCGAAGCACTGATTTTATTAGTTAAAATAGAGAAACGATAAGGTAAAAAATGTTCAAGCCTCAGCTGAACATTCTCGGAGACAGGTTTCTTTTTCATATCATTTTTATTTCTGCTTGACATTAGTTGCTATTACAACTAAATTGTTGCAACCGCAACTATTTTAACAAATAGTTGAATTTGTTCATAGTACAAACAAAGAGGAATAGAAATGGGAGATTTATTTAAAAATCCGATGGGTCTGGACGGTTTTGAATTTGTGGAGTTTGCTTCTCCGGAAAGCGGTTTATTGGAGTCGGTGTTTGAGTTATTGGGATTTTCACATGTGGCTAATCATAAATCAAAAGATGTGAAGCTCTATCGTCAGGGCGAAATCAATTTCATTATCAATTATGAGAAAAATAGTCCCGCATATTTTTTTGCGGAAGAACATGGCCCGTCGGCTTGCGGAATGGCTTTTCGTGTAAAAAACTCCCAATCTGCGTATGCCCGCGCCCTTGAGTTGGGAGCACAACCGATTGAGATTCCGGTTGGGCCGATGGAACTGCGCCTGCCTGCCATAAAAGGAATCGGCGGTGCACCTTTGTATTTGATCGACCGTTATAAAGATGGTTCTTCAATTTACGACATCGACTTCACTTTTTTGGATGGCGCAGACCTGCATCCGCAAGGTTGTGAATTAAAAAGCATTGATCATCTGACCCACAATGTTTACCGGGGCCGTTTGAATTACTGGGCAAATTATTACGAACATCTTTTTAATTTTCGTCAGATACGCTATTTTGATATTAAAGGTAAGAGTACGGGGCTGTTTTCAAAGGCAATGACTGCTCCTGATGCACGCATACGCATTCCACTAAACGAGGAAGCCTCTCAAGTAACAGGGCAAATTGAAGAGTATTTGATGGCCTATAACGGCGAGGGAATTCAACATATTGCGCTGGAAACAGATGACATTATTTCCAGTTGGGACAAGCTCAAAGCCCGGGGACTAAAATTTATGAAAGCTCCGCCGGAGGCTTATTACAAAATGCTGGAAGAACGCTTGCCCGGTCACGGAGAACCTCTGGATGAATTGCAGCCGCGTGGAATTTTATTGGATGGTTCAACCGGAAACGGCCCACCCCGTTTGTTATTACAAATTTTTTCTGAAACCATGATTGGACCCGTCTTTTTTGAATTCATCCAGCGCAAGAAAGACGAGGGGTTCGGCGAGGGTAACTTCAAAGCTCTATTTGAATCCATAGAACGCGACCAAATGGAACGCGGTGTGATTGAAAACGAAGAAAACTAAGGAGTTAAAATGAATATTAAACGCATACACCACGTGGCATACCGCTGCAATGATGCGAGGGAAACGGTGGAGTTTTATCAGAGAGTCTTGGGGATGGATTTTCAGTTAGCGATCGCGGAAGACCAAGTGCCTTCTACAAAAGAACCCGATCCTTATATGCACGTTTTCATGGATGCCGGCAACGGGAATGTGCTGGCGTTTTTCGAAGTACCAAACTCTCCGGCAATGCAGAAAGACCCAAACACTCCGGAATGGGTACAGCATATTGCTTTTGAAGTCGAAAATATGGACGATTTGTTAGCTGCAAAATCTCGTTTAGAAGCGGAAGGTTTGGACGTGCTAGGACCGGTGGACCACACAATTTTTAAATCAATTTATTTCTTTGATCCAAACGGTCATCGCTTGGAATTGGCGACAAATACCGCAAAATCCGGAATGCTGGAGGAATTGCACAAAGTCGCTCCGGAGATGATCGCTGAGTGGAGTCAAACCAAAAAAGCACCAAAACATGCCGCATGGCTGCACGACGGTTCATTCGGTTCAACTGAACAAAACAAGCAGGAAAAATAATTATGAAACTTGCATCCCTGAAAAGCGGACGTGACGGACGTTTAGTAGTAGTGAATAAAACCATGAACCGCTATGTGTCTGTTACTGAAATAGCACCGACTTTGCAAAATGCATTGGATAACTGGAGCACCTGTGGGCCCAGTTTGCGAAAAATCTCTCAAGCACTTGAAGAAAATCAAATTGAGTCTGAAACATTTGATCCATCCTTCTGCGCCTCTCCTTTACCGAGGGCTTTTCACTGGGTTGACGGCAGTGCCTATGTTAATCATGTGGAACTGGTGCGTAAGGCCCGCAACGCAGAAATTCCGGATAGTTTTTGGAGTGATCCGCTAGTGTATCAAGGCGGTTCGGACACATTTTTGGCTCCGCAAGAAGACATTAAAATTACGGATGAAGCATGGGGAATTGATTTTGAAGCAGAAGTTGCCGTGATTGTGGATGATGTTCCAATGGGAGTCTCGGAAGAAGACGCGGCGCAGCACATTCAATTGTTGATGCTGGTCAATGATGTTTCTTTGCGCAACTTAATTCCGGGAGAATTGTCCAAAAGTTTCGGATTCTATCAATCAAAACCATCCAGCTCATTTTCTCCGGTAGCGGTTACTCCGGATGATCTCGGGGAGGCCTGGTCTGACGGAAAACTTCATTTACCCTTGCGTGTGACTCTCAATGAAGAGCTGATTGGCGAACCGAATGCTGGAATTGATATGACTTTTAATTTTCCGCGTTTGATTGCTCATGTAGCAAAAAGCCGTGCTTTGTGTTCTGGCACAATTATTGGTTCCGGAACCGTTTCCAATGTGGATCGTTCCAGTGGTTCCTGTTGTCTCGCAGAAGTCCGGATGTTGGAAATTATTGCTGACGGAAAACCAAAAACCGAGTTTATGAAATATGGTGACTGCGTGAGCATTGAAATGCTGGACTCAAAAGGGCAGTCTGTTTTCGGCGAAATCAAGCAGCAAGTGCAGCCATATCGTAACTAAAACAGTTAGGCCATCGAGAAGTAAAACATGCTAAAATTATATGGTTATTATCGCTCATCTGCGGCCTACCGCGTGCGTATTGCCTTGGAACTCAAATCCCTGAATTGGGAATCTGTTCCAGTTAATTTGCTATTCGGGGAACAAAAAAATGAATCCTTTAGTCAACACAACCCGCAGGGATTGGTTCCGATGCTGGAGTCAAGCGGCCAATTTTTTGCTCAATCCCTTGCCATCATTGAGTACCTTGATGAACTGCATCCCGAACCTCCACTGTTGCCGTCCGGTACAGCGCAACGAGCACGGGTCCGCGGGATGGCTCACCAAATTGCGATGGAGATGCACCCCTTAAATAATTTGCGCGTTCTCAAGTATTTGGAAAATGAGTTGGGTTTGAATGAAGAAAAAAAATCTTCTTGGTATCAGCACTGGATTGCGGAGGGTTTTAGACCGCTGGAAAAGACTCTGAAAATTTACAGCAGTGAAGGTCAATTTTGTTTTGGAGAATCCCTGAGCCTGGTGGATGTCTGCTTGATCCCGCAGGTTTATAACGGTCTGCGCTTCAATTGTGATCTTTCCGGATATCCCCTAATTAAATCCATCTGGGATCACTGCATGACTCTTGACGCATTCAGACATGCGTCTCCGGAAGCTCAGCCCGATGCTCCGGAAGAATAGATTTCTGTTGGCAACAAAAAAACCTCTCGAAATCATTGTATTTAGCTTCACAATCTGAAAGACCCAAAGCCGTATAACTGTCCGAACAGGGTTCTTTCGTGAGTTTCAAGTGAAGTAATGAAGAAATTGTTATTTTCATCTTAGGTCAGTCACTCGTTTTGTTTTCCTTTCACTTCTTGGAAGAGAACCATAGTCAACAATTTCCACTTCCGGAGTGACGAAAATTTTGTGTTTGATTAAAGTTTTAACGGTTTCGGCGGTTTGAGAATCAGCTGAACTTTTAGTGTCTTGAGAGCGTTCTATTCGAAGAATACATTTGTCCATGCCTTCCTCTTGATTAAGAAAAACCTGATATTCACTCCCGACACCGGGAAGGCTGCTGAGCAGATTGTCAAGCTGGCCGGGATAAATATTGACTCCCCGAAAAATAAACATGTCATCTGTACGCCCCAATAATCTGTCATGCCGTGGGAAAAGATTTCCGCAGGAACATTCTTCCAGAATAAGAGAAGTGAGGTCATGGGTGCGGTAACGGATCAAGGGAACGGCTTCCTTTTGGAGGGTTGTTACCACCATCTCGCCAACCTCTCCGGGGGCCGCTGCTTCCAATGTGTCCGGATTGATTATTTCCAGGAGATAATAATCAGACCAATAATGCATTCCCTGGTGGGCGGAACACTCAATACCGGTTCCCGGACCGTACAATTCTGTCATGCCGGGAATGTCGTACATTTCTTCAAGTCCCAACAACAATTTGATTTGTTCCCGCATTGCATCTGAACTTCGTTCTGAACCATAAATCATTTTTTTAAGCTTGATCTGATCCCGAATCCCCCTGCATTCAACCTCTTCTCCCAGGAGCAAGCCCATTGACGCGGTACAACAGAACACCGTGCTTTCAAAATCAAGCAGAAATTCAATTTGGGTTTCAATGTTGCCCGGACCAACAGGAAGGGACATTGCGCCAAAGGCTTCACATGCCGTTTGAAAGCCTATTCCTGCTGTCCATGGTCCATAGCCCACAGCAATCTGCACACGATCTTCTGCAGTTAAACCGGCCATCTCAAAACAGCGGGCAAAAAAATGGGTCCAATCCTCAATATCTTTTTGTGTATAACAAAGCACTTTCCGTTTTCCTGTTGTACCGGAAGAAGTGTGAATCCGTACCACATCCTGAATTGGAACTGACAATAATGGAAAAGGATAACCTTCAGCCAAATCCTCAGCACTCGAAAAAGGAAGGAGTCTGAGATCTTCCAGGCTTTGGATATCGTTTGGTTTGAGGTTCAGGGCGTCAAACTTTTCACTATATGCTGCTGAACCATTATACGCATGATTCACAGTCCATTGAAGTCCTTTAAGCTGCCTTTCTTCCAGGTTTGCAAAGGAGGGTAGAAATGTTTTCATGAGAGAATTTTTATTTCTTTAATTTCAATTCAGTCATCGGATTCCCCTTTTTCATACAGTGTTTCACGGCCTAGACGATCAAGGCACGTTTCAGCAGTCCATGGAAACATCAGTGATCCGCAACGTGCATCGCGGTACATCCTTTCGAGCGGAAATGTTTTCAGCATCGAGCGTCCTCCACAGGTACGAATCGCCAAACGGCAAATGTCAACCGCGCCTTCCATGGTGGTGAACTGTGACGCATAGGCCCGTTGCCTGGTGGATTTTTCCGGATTCACTTTGATTTCATGAATTGAGCGGATGAATAAGGCACGTATCTGTTCAAGTTTAATAAACATTTCCGCCACCGTGTATTGTTTTGCGGGATGCTGTCGGGATTTGCTGCCCGGCGCTTCCGGATTTTCTCCCCGCAAATACTGAACCGTAAAGTCGTAAGCCCCCTGCGCAATGCCGACGTAGGTTGCAGAGAGAGTCAAAAACATGTGAGGGATATTTCGGGCTGCCAAATGGTAAGTGCCTCTGGGCATGAGTTGTTCGCTGTCCGGAACAAATACATCTTTCATTATCAGGTTCCGTGAAACTGTGCCGCGCATTCCCAATGGGTCCCATTCCCCGGAAATGCTGAAACCTGACGAATTGGTGGGTACCGCAATGTACATCGTATCCATGGAACGCAATTCCGGTTTTTCTTCTGTACACAAAATACCGTAGTGCGTGGCTGCACCTGAGAGTGAAGCAAAAATTTTCCTTCCGTTCAGGAGCCAACCGCCATCCACTTTTTTTGCTGTTGTCCCAAAGGGTGCCTTGCCGGCAGCAGCCAGGTTTCCTTCTGAAAAAGTCTGTGCGTAGAGCGCGCCGTCGTTCACAATCCGATTGTAATGGACTGCACGCAGGGACTCCATTTCCTCTTTCTGTTCCAGACTCAAGTCCAGTCCATCCAGCATGTCTCCGATCCATAAGGTGGTTGAAGCATGCATATTGAAACTCAACGCGGTTGCCCCGCAGTGGCGCCCCAATTCTGAAGAAACCATCATGTACGTCGCATAATCGTGACCAAGTCCACCAAAACGTTCCGGAACACACATGCTTTGGATTCCAGATTTTCTCAAATCGTCATAATTTTCCAGCGGATTACGGGCTTCCCGATCTATCTCTGCGGCACGTGGAGCAATTTTTTCACGTCCTATTTCCCCCGCAATGTTGATAATCCCTTTCTGCAAATCGCTCAGGTTTAAATCACTAAATAATTCAGCTGCTTCTTTCATAAATTTTGATCCGTGACTGGAGTGCGTGAATGCCGGCTGATAAATTCTAAAACAACTTCATTGAATTTTTCGGTTTGTTCTAAACTGGCTAAATGTCCTGCTCCTGCCAGACATTGAAACCGAGAATCCGTTATTTTACCAGCCATTTTTTCCATCATACTTGGAGGGGCGAGGTTGTCCTGATCTCCCGTCAACAAGAGTGTAGGTGTCTGAATCCGGGTAAGTTCTGTCCTACGGTCAAAACTCACCATACACTGTACTGCGGCACGGTACGACTCCGGCGGACAACTTGCTATGCTGCTTGACGCCGCCTCCACAAGCGCCGGGTCGGGATTAACTCCAAAGAGCCCCTGAACCATTTGGGAAGCAACTGCTTCCATATTGCCTCCATCATTGAGTGGTTTTAAACGTTGACGAATGAAATTCTGCTGCCATTCTCCGTCAGGTTTTCCAAATGCTGAACTGGTTGCAAAAAGTGTCAGTGTACGGATACGGTTCGCCTGCTGTAACATGTATTCCTGCGCCACCATGCCCCCCATCGAATGTCCCACGAGATGAAACCTTTCCGCCGGTAAAGTGCCCAACAGGCGCTCCAAAGATCCTGCCAGTGCGGGAAAGGTCATTTCGGGAAGAGCTGCAGACGTTCCATAACCCGGCATGTTCCAGGCAACAGCTTGAAACCACTGCCCAAAAAAAGACAATTGTGGTTTCCAGTATGCTGCATTGCCTCCAATTCCATGTAAAAAGACAATCACATCTCCAGATCGGCCGTTTGTTAAACAAGAAGGAACCGGCTTCATGAAGCCAAATCTCCCTGAAGCACCCCTTCTTTCACCACTGTTTCTCCATCCAGCTTAATGGTACAGTTTCGTAAAGGAAGATCAAAATGCCCCTGGGTGTAACGTCCCGCAGTTTCATTGGCACCAATGGAATATAGAAAGTTTCCTGCGAAAGCCCGGAGTTCTGTTCCGTTGAAATCCCGTTTGTCATACATTGCCATCGAATCCCAGCGTGCCAGAGGATTCATGCCCCAGCCGACATGGGAAACCGCATAGGTTTCCTCATCTTTCCAGGCAGCCGTGTATTCCCGGAATAATTCTGCATCAACTCCGTTTCCGCTGATTTTTGTGATTGTGTCATCTACTATCGTCAGTTCAACGGCGGTTTCGATATAGCGTTTGAAAGTTAAATTGACATCACCGGGGGCGAGAACCAGTGTGCCATTGACAGTTTTTTCTTGAGGAAAGCAGAGGCACAAACCACCCGGCCAATGTGACATCAATCCCGGACGGTCAGCATAACCCCATGCCGCTCCCGGAGTTGCATCAGTTACATCAATGTTTAGATTGGTGCCGGCCCGTGATGCGACTGACATTTTTTTTGCCGACTTCAGTTTTTTCAAACCAAGTTTCACTTTGATGGTCAATTCAGGGTCAGGCAGCAGACGCTCCAAAGTGTCAGGGTGTTCGTTGCTCACCATCAAAATACGCACACCATTCTTTAAAACAGCAGAAACTTCGGGTGCATGGAGCAATCCTTCCACCGTCACATCCACCACCAGTTCTGAATTTGACAAAGCTTCCACTACCGGTTTGATTCCCTGCAAAACCACACTGGCACCAGTTGAGCGAATCGGAATGTTGGTTGTTTGCGCTGGTGTTGGAATGATTAAATGAAAAGCCTTCGCACCCAGTTGGTTCAGCGCCAATTCAGTTAGCTGAACATTAACGGGACGAGACTGGGTTTCAGAGATAATCGCGACCACGGTGCCTGATTCTACCCTGCAGAGTTTAAAAACCGAGGCGAATGTTTCAATCCATTTGCCTTCTATCCTTTCCTGCAACATTTCTTTTCCTTTCTTTCAGAGCATCACCTTTAGGCGATACAGAACATTTTGTATGAAATTAAATCTTGATTCCACAATAAATGATACTTTCATAAACCACAGAAGTCCATTTTTTCATATCCAGTGATATTTATTTAATTTAAACGACAAGATTTATAACTTATTGCAAAAATCGGAATTTTATGTCAGACTCGCCGACTAATTATAGAAATCCTGGTGATTTTATAGTTCGGCAGCATAGTATTTAAAACATTATTACATAGACGATTAAATTATTTTAAATGGGTTTAACTCCCACATAAACCACATCTAATGCGAAACATCATGTAACGCAAATGGCGGAGCCTTGCCTTTTCCCTATCCTCCGTGTAAAACTGAGATAGAAATCAAGCAAGAAAATAAATTACATAAAATAATCTTAGCAAATCATAGAAGTGAACGTACTGTTAAAAAAATGTTTCAAACTCTTTCCACAAATTTTCGTTGAAATTAAATCAGAAACAAATCAAAGCGTACCATAGAGATGGATTCCTTTTGATCAAGAAACTGTTTGACCAAGAGAAAATTGGCCTTTTGAACCACGAGCCCAGAGAATTAAATGTCCCAGAAAATTGAAAAATACACGGGAATGGTCATCCAACCTGCGGTGACCGTTGCAAAAAACAGGGCCGACATCCAGAAAAACCTGAACCGCGTGTGCAAGTTGATCGATTTTGGGGTAGGATATTTCTGGGAGCGGCCTGTGCGCCTTATAGTGTTGCCCGAGTATTTCTTGCAAGGCGTGACTACACCGGGCAAGGGAGAGGCCGGACTCAAGGAATTCATGGACAAGGCCATCACCATTCCCGGGCCGGAAATGGACATGCTGGCCGAGAAGGCTCGTGAGTACAACCTGTTCATCTCCGGAGGTGGGGTCATTGAACTGCTCCCGGAGTTTCCGGATCGCTGGTTCAATACAGCTTTCATCATTGGTCCGTCTGGAGAAGTGATTCTCAAGTACCACAAGTGGCACATCCCAGCCTCCATCGGCATGGGCACCAGTCCACACGACATGCTTGACGACTATACCAAGGTTTTCGGCAACAACATCCGCCAACGCTTCCCGGTGGTGGACACGGAGATTGGCAAGCTTGGGACGATGACCTGTCACGATGGAGCCACTCCGGAGGTCTCCCGCGCACTTGCGTTCAACGGCGTTGAGGTGATCTGCCACCCGACCGCGATGCAGGAGGTTGAGGGCACCAGCCAGCCGTGGGACTTTTGGACATTCACCCGTCGGACCCGTGCCCATGACAACATGTGTTATCTTCTCGGGTCCAACTGGGGAACAGTAGAGCACGAGTACTACCCCAAGGGTTTCTGTCCCGGACACTCACTGATTGTCGATTACACAGGAATGGTGCTGCGCCAAGCCCCTTACCCCGAAGAGCAGGTTATCTCCACGACCATCGACATCGAAGCCCTTCGGGAACACCGAACGATCATCAACCACAACATGTGGATTGACTTACGCACGGAGGGTTTCCGTGAAATTTACGAACATTCTGTCTATCCACCCAACCGCTTCCCGGCAGGACATCCACCGAAAACCCAAGCCGACAAGATTGAGACCACCAAGGCCGTGATGGATAACCTCTACGGTCGCGGACAGTTCGTGCCGCCCCACGGGATTCTTCCGGAAGAGATGTCGCAAGTCTTGGAGGAACGGATCAAGCGGGCACAGTCGATTGGGGCTTTACGCAGGGACGAGGATTAAGCTATGAAGGTCGTCAGCAAACTCGTTGATCTGGAGTTGCACATTGACCGCATTGAGCGACAAGGCAACGTGCTTTTGGTCCACAGCGATCCGAAGCGATCCCTGCCGACCACCATCCACATTGCTCCTAGCGATATAGTAGAACTACTAAAGGTGATGCTGAAGAGCGGTGGGTTGTGGCAGTTTCTGCTGTTGATGCCTTGGTTCTGTTTTGGGTCTAAAAAACCCGG
>Ga0257112_10000525_pt1 | contig 15422 bp, 15 predicted proteins | sample LP_taG_5_FD_191565 | JGI IMG/M metagenome (GOLD analysis project Ga0257112, IMG submission 191565) | Marine microbial communities from Northeast Subartic Pacific Ocean, Canada - LP_J_2015_P26_1000m | ecosystem: Environmental > Aquatic > Marine > Oceanic | place: Canada: Northeast Subartic...
CTGGATTTCTTTGGTGTCAATAAATCAATGGATGAATTTGTTGGCAAGGGAGAAAATGTTTAAGTTCTTATCAACTTTTATACATTAATCTTTATCTACATGCCAAATCCCCAATGACGATATATAAAAGAAATACGTCCTTCTTTTTAGTGATATTCACAATTCTCAGTGCCGCTGAAACTGATCCCTTTCAGCTTTCTGTTTATAATGTTTCCCGTGCATTGGGAGATATCACCATAGATGGCCTGCTTGATGATCAAGGCTGGCAAGGAACCAATATTATAAATGATTTTTATGAGTTTATGCCCGGTGAAAATATTGCTCCGATTGTTAACACAGAGGCATTTGTTACATACGACGATGAGAATTTTTATGTGGCCATAAAATGTTATGATAATCCTTCAAATATACGAGCTCATATTTCCAAACGAGATCGAATGAGAAATGATGATTATGCCGGATTTATTTTAGATACATATGGAGATGCAAATAGAGCAGTTTGGTTTAATGTAAATCCCCTGGGTATTCAGGAAGACGGCCAAATTGTTGGATCTAATGAAGAATCATCATTTGATATGATTTTTGATGCAGCTGCTATCATTACGGATGAAGGTTATCAAATTGAGGTAGCTGTTCCCTTTAGCAGTTTACGTTTTCCAAATAAAGAAGAACAGTCATGGCGTTTTGCAGTTTCAAGATCTCACCCTAGAGATGACTTCATGCGCAAAATGGGTTCCATAAAAGTGGATCGTAATAATCCTTGTAACTTATGCCAGTTAGGATATTTAAACGGCATTCGTGGAATCAAATCTAGTCGTTCTATTGAATTTTTGCCAAGTATGGTAGGGACGCAAAGCGGAGAACTGGACAGCAATGACGTGTTTCAAAATAATGAAATAAATGCTGATTTGGCTTTGGGTATTAAAATTCCATTAGGTCAAACAACGACCGTTGAAGTGGCCATTAACCCGGATTTCAGTCAGGTGGAGGCAGATGTGACCCAATTTGATGTAAACAATAACTTTGCTTTATCCTATCCCGAACGGCGTCCATTTTTTAATGAAGGCAGTGATCTCTTTAGTGCTGGCGGTCACGAATGGCAGCCCAATATAAAACCGGTATATACGCGCTCAATAAATGATCCCAGTTTGGCTATGAAAGTATTGGGCAGAGTCGGAAAAACAGATTATGGTCTGATCAGCGCGTTAGATGAAGAAAGTGGAATTGTAGTGCCCTTTGAAAATGGTAGCGAAATTGTGGCTCCTGGTAAAAGTCTTGTCAATGTTTTACGTTTGAAACATTCTTTGGATAACAGTTCTTATATTGGTGGTGTAATCACAGATCGCCGTTATTTAAATGGAAGCGGGATAAATGGAAGCGGGACAAATATTGGTGCCGATGGTATTTATTATTTTAATCAAAATATGTTTATTAATTGGCAGGCATTTGCCAGTATGACACAAGAACCCAATGACACCTCTTTATCCACAGAGATCAATGGTTCAAAATTTGATGCCGATAGTTTAACATCGGACTTCGATGGCGAAAGGTACAATGGCCATCAAATGTTTTTAAGACTGACTCGGTCAACACGTAACAGCCGATTCAATTGTTTTGTTGCTGAAAAAACACCCACTTTCAGAGTGGATACAGGTTACCTCAAACAGAACCATGAGCGCAACCTTGGAGGCAATTATACCTTTATTCAATATCCTAAGACGGACTTGGTGGAAACATATACATTTACTTTAGCCACCGGTAGAGTGTGGAATTATGATATGGAAATAAAGGAACAATGGTTTTATACTTCATTGAGCGGGAATTTCAAAGGACGTATAGATGGAGATATTAATTATTTTATACTGAATGAAAACTTTTTGGATTCATTGTACACCGGTTTACAACATTTGGCATATGATTTAGATAAAAATTTCGGTGAAAAATTCTCCATTGGCACCCGTGGTTCAAATAATAAAACGATCATACGTTATTTGGATACACCAGAGATAGGTCGATCAAAATCTTATAATATCTGGTTGCGCTTAAAGCCTACAGCTAATATCAATATCAACCCATCTTTGAATTATAATGATGCTCAATATTTGAATAATGATAACTATTATTATAAAGGACAACGCATTCGTATACGATTTACATATCAGTTCAGCAAATATCTTTCTTTGAGATTGGTTGGACAATACTTTTATCAGAAAGATTTTATAAATGATGAAATAGAAAAAGCTGTGGATTTACAGCCGTTGATTAGTTATCAACCCAACCCTTTCACTATTTTTTATATTGGTTCATCTATTGATTTTGATGAAGGGCCTGATGGTTATGAATCGTTTGACATGCTGCAAAGCAACCGCCAGATCTTTCTGAAATTTCAATACCTCTTTCAAACCTAATCCCTTCTCCCTCCCGGTGTTGTAAATTTCAATTATGAAACTGGATGTAATTCTCTGTCACTACGGCGAGATCGGTCTGAAGGGCAAGAACCGCGGCTTTTTTGAAAAAAAGCTGCAGGAAAATATACGCAAAGCACTAAATCGATTCGCCCCTGACACCTTTAAGTCAATCGGACGTATGTATGGTCGCCTCATTATACGTTTGAATGATCACGGGCAAAATGAAATTGAATCAATAACTGCCGTTTTGAAAAATGTATGCGGGTTGGTCTATTTCGCTCCAGCTATCAAAACGGTTCAGGATATGGGAACCATCACAAAACTGGCTGAAAAAATAATGACATCAGGTGAATATGCGACTTTTCGTGTAACTGCAAGAAGAACAGATAAAGATTTTCCCATCAGCGCTCAAAAAATAAATGAAGTTGTGGGTGCTGCTATTTTAGCTGAAACCGGCAAAAAAGTAAAGCTCAAGAATCCGGAAAAAACCTGTTTTATCGATGTGGTGGATAAGAGAGCGTTTTTATATACTGAACGCATTCATGGACAGGGCGGGCTTCCTGTTGGCGTGAGCGGAAAAGTGTTGTCTTTACTATCTGGCGGTATTGATTCACCTGTTGCTGCTTACTATGCCATGAAGCGGGGTGCTGCTGTTTCCTTTGTGCATTTTCATTCTGTTCCATATACCAATGAAGCATCTATTGAAAAAGTCAGGGAGATGATCGAAAAGTTGCAAGTTTTCCAACAAAAGATAACTCTCTTTTTGGTTGAATTGGCATCAATTCAAAAAGAGGTTATGGTCTTAACGGCTGAAAAATACAGGATTATACTTTACCGGCGTTTCATGGTGCGTATTGCGGAAGCATTGGCAAAAAAACAGCGGACCGGAGCGTTGTTAACCGGCGATTCTCTAGGACAAGTTGCTTCACAGACATTGGAAAACATGAGCGTAATTGAAGAAGCTATAAGTATGCCACTACTGCGACCGTTAATTGGTTTTGATAAACTGGAAATTATCAATAAAGCGAGGGCTATAGACACCTATGATATTTCCATTTTACCCGATCAGGATTGCTGTGCACTTTTTGTCCCTAAACATCCTGCAACCAAAGCAAGACTAAAGGATATATTATCTGAAGAGGAAAAATTGAATGTGGATGAACTGGTTCTGCGAGCAATCAAAAATGTCAAGTCAGAGATATTTGAATGAAAGTAGCATTATTTGGCGGTACGGGTTTTGTTGGGAATTATATTGTCGATGAATTATTGAATGCCAGTCACGAACCCCATGTGTTGATCCGGCCTCAAAATGCTTCAAAACTTATTCAATCTGATAAATGCATTGTGTATTCAGGATATATTGAAAAAGAAACTGTCATTATGGAAATGCTAGAGAATGCTAATGCTGTGATTTACAATATTGGACTCATTCGCCAGTTTCCAAAAAAAGGCATCACCTTTGAAAAATTGCATTATGAAGGTGTAAAGCGAACCGTAAAGCTGGCAGAAACAGCCGGGGTGAAACGCTATATATTAATGAGTGCTAATGGGGTGAACATGCAAGGCACACCCTATCAAACTACAAAATATCTCGCCGAACAATTGCTTAAAAATTCAACGCTGGATTGGACCATTTTTCGTCCATCTCTTATTTTTGGTGATCCTAGGGGTACCATTGAATTCTGTACTCAATTGAAAAAGGATATGTTGGGTTTACCCATTCCTGCTCCAATCTTTTTTAATGGACTGATTCCAAAAAATGCAGGTTCATTTGCTTTCAATCCTGTCCATGTAACTGATATAGCAAAATGTTTTGTTCGAGCTTTAGAAAAAGAGTCTGCAATTGGAAAAACCTATGAAGTGGGTGGTACAAAATCTCTGATTTGGAAAGAACTGATCAAAACAATTGCCTCTGCTTATGGTAAAAATAAATGGACAGTTCCAGCACCTGTTTTTCCGATTAAGATGGCTGCTGGACTGCTAGGCCGCTTTGCATGGTTTCCCTTTGCCGCTGATCAATTAACCATGCTCATGGAAGGAAACACTTGTTCATCAAAAGTTTTCGAAGAATTTGATTTGAATCCGATCCAATTCGATACAGATAATCTGCAGTATTTAAATAAGTAGAAAACATACAATTGTTGTAACTTTCATGCAGAATTTATCTTATGATAAAATTCATTCTACTTTCAGTGATTATTCTTGGTTTCCTCTGGGGGAAAAGTATGCCAATTACCATTGGCGATCCTGCGCCTGATTTTTCTTTACCTGATGAAAACGGCCAAATGCATTCCCTTTCCCAGTATCGGGGCCGAAAAGTTGTCGTATACTTTTATCCCAAGGATAACACTCCAGGCTGTACGAAAGAAGCCTGTGGAATTCGTGATGATTACAGCTCATTTCAAGACAACCAAATTGTCGTCTTTGGTGTCAGTTATGACAATGCGTCCAGCCACAGAAAATTCAAGAAAAAATTTGAGATTCCTTTTCACTTGCTTACAGATGAAGATAAATCAGTATCCAAATCATACGGTGCTGACGGTTTCTTCTTTCCCAGTCGGAAAACGTATTTAATTGGTGAGGATGGCACTCTTTTAAAAATTTATGATAAGGTTAATGTTTTAAATCATGCCGAGGATATTCTGCGTTCTTTTGCGGAAAGCAAATAAGCTTTCCATACCACTCTTATTCTTACTTATAACGTCCTTTTCTTTCGGTCAAGTTTCGCGTATTAGCGGAATTATTACCAATGCCGAAACCGGCGAAACACTGATAGGCGCCAATGTTTTTATCCGCGAAACAGGCCGAGGTATGGCTACCGATATTAATGGCTATTATGTATTGGATAACCTGGGTTCGGATTCAAAAACACTGGTCGTTTCCTTCCTGGGTTTTGAACAATATGAAAAAACACTTTTACTGGAAGATGGAAAAGCACAAAAAATAGATATTGCGCTAAAAACTGAAATTATTGAACTGGATGAAATTAATGTTTCTGCAGAGAAATCAACGCGCCAGTTTAATATTCAGCCGGGCAGGGTTAATTTGAGCACTCGTCAGATCAAAGCAGTACCGTCGATCCTGGAGCCGGATATATTCCGGACAATCCAAGCGTTGCCGGGAGTATTGACCCAATCTGAATTCAGTACTGGTTTAATTATCCGCGGCGGGAATACCGACCAGAACCTGATTTTGCTGGATGGTATCACTGTTTATAATCCATCCCATTTGGGAGGTGTATTTTCCAATTTCATTGTAGATGCGGTGAAGAATGCAGAATTGATCAAAGGCGGTTATAATGCTGAATATGGCGGCCGGCTTTCAGCGGTGCTGAATGTTACCAGCCGTGAGGGGAATCGCAATAATTTTGACGCAAAAGTGAACATTTCCATCTTATCTGCCCAAGCAACCTTTGAAGGTCCAATACCAAATGGAGCTTGGCTTGTTTCCGGGCGCCGGACGTATTTTGATAAAGTTCTGGAAAATACAGATTTGAGTGTACCGCCTTATTATTTCTATGATTTACAAGGACACATTTTTACTGATCTTTCAGCCAAGGATCGTTTGAGCTATAGTTTCTATAAAGGACTTGATGATTTCAGCTATGATGACATTGGAATTGATACGTATTGGGGAAACGAAACATTCAGCCTTGCGTATCGGAAAATATTTAATGATCTGCTGGTAGGCAATTTTCTTTTAGCCAGCAGCCGCTTTTTTACATTTTTTAATTTGGGAGGAGAATCCGGGTTAGTCCAGGACAATACCATCCAGGATTTTACCGGTTCAGCAAATCTTACTTATTTCCAAAATGAGAAAATGACCTGGAAGTTCGGCGGGCATATCAAGGAATTGGGTTTTAATTATGACAATACTTTTGCCGATTCTGCTTTGTTCACCATAAAAAAAGCACCAATAGAATCAGCAGCTTATACAAAACTCAAATGGATCCCCAACAAACGCTTGGTGATCGAGCCGGGTTTCAGGATGAATATGTATACCGCTCATTCTGATACGTATTTTCCTGATTTTAGATTGGGATTGAAATATTTGCTCACAGAGGATCGTTATATCAATTTTGCAGTGGGCAATTACCACCAGTTTATCATGACCATCCAAGATGACTATAACCCGGTACTGTTGGATTTCTGGATGGCGATTGATGAATCAGTAGATCCGGGAAAATCCAAGCAGATCGTACTGGGCTATGAAGAATATTTTGGAGAAATATATAAAGTGCAGGTGGAAGGATATTATAAAGACTTAAAAAATATGCTCACCTTTGTTGAAACACGAGCGTCTACAGATGAAGTGATGTCGGACGAGAAACTGACAGACATGTTTGATATTTCCGACGGCTATGCCTATGGATTGGAAGTATTTGCTCAAAAAATGTATGGAAAAATAAACGGTTGGATAGCGTATACATATTCAATATCCAGGAAGAGTATAGATGATTACGAATATTTCACCAATTGGGACAGACGTCAAGCTTTTACAGTAATAGGTAATTATAATTTCAATAAAAAATGGGAATTTAATTGGCAATGGAGCTATCAATCCGGACAGGCTTTTACACCCATACTAGGGTATTATTTAGAAAACCTCGATTATACATTTGATTCCTCACACAACAACTTCAGCACCATTCCCGGCTCAAGAAACACAGGGCGTTATCCTTCTTATCATCGTCTGGACCTTGGCGCAGTCCGTCATTTTAAATTCAAAAAATTTGATATGGACCTGTATATCCAGGTTATTAACAGCTATAACAGGGATAATATTTTTCGATATATTTATCATTTTGGCAGTTCACATAATGGTCTTGACGATGATAACGACTGGCTGCCTGATAAACATGATACAAACGGCAATGGTTATCCGGATCCAGGAGAACCCAATGTAGATGAAGCAGATGAAGGTCGCATCAACCGGCAAGATATCTCAATATTCCCCATTATTCCTTCAATTGGTATAAATATCGATTTCTAATGCAGAAAATCTTATTACCCATTCTTTCCATAATGATGCTGTCGTGTGAGTTTGATGATACAGTTGCTACTTACGAAGATAAGCTTGTTGTGTTCTGCAACCTGTCTGCCAAATTACCCTTAGGCACCAGTGGTGACACCTGTTATATATCCATTTCATCTGCTATTGAGGATAAAGTGAATTTAGAAGATTTGTACATTGAAAATGCGGAAGTCACCATTACTCGCTCCAGCACAAATAAAGTATATCCTGTTTTACCCGTTCCCAATCGTAGAGGTCGTTATTTAACAGCAGACTCAATCATTTTCCAGCCCGGTGAGACGTATGTCTTAAATGCAGCATATGGTGAATTTGAGGTGAGTGCGGAAACAACAGTACCAGGTGGTATGGATTATTATAGTCCTGATGATGAAACTTACAATTGTAAAGGTGAAGAATTAAGTGTTCCATCAGTAAATACTGAAAATTTTCAACTGCAATGGATAAATTATTTGGATGATCCGGATACATTATTAGAACTGATAGATTTCAGTTCAATATCATCAACGTTTTACAAAACAGGCAGCTGCTATACAGAAAGCTTCGCCTCATTTCCGCTGTTTATGCTGGATTTTGAAGCGGATAAATATGCTACAATCAAAGTGACAACAGTAGCTTTTGAAACAGATGTAAGGGGTCTAGAACCATTTAATGATTTAGATGGTGATTCTTTATATAATGATGAAGTAGATACTTTTTTGGATTACAATCGCAATGGGCTGAGAGATTCTTCTTTTACAAATCTCATATATGATACGTCTTTTGTCTATGTAATATGGAAAGAACGCTATTTGCGCGATGAAAATGGAGATCCTTATCGAGCTAATCCTTTTACCTGGCAGGTGTCTCTACCGCCGGTACCCATGAGCTGGCTGTTCTTTAATTATTATGGATTGCATTTAATCATCCTTGAAGCGACGGATGATGCGTACTATAATTATTACAGTGGTGATCCCGCCGGCCAAAATCAATATCTATTACCGGAATCGAATATTATTGGAGGGTATGGATTGTTTTCATCTACAAACGCCAAGGCGTTTCTGGTTAATATTGAACGGGAATGATCAGGGCTTGCCAACGCCGTAGATAAAGGCAAGTGTGCCACCCAAATAACTGGTAAATACCACCATTCCAGCTAATAATCCTAAAAATGCTAAAGCTAGATAATCCACTCGGCGATCATCCATATCTTTCAAAAAGAAATACACCCAAAATATCAGCACAATTATACTGCCCCAAGCTATGATATTCCCCAATAATTCATGGCGCTGAATGGTTTCCAGCACAATTGTATCATAGCCTACCTGACCGGCCCGCGCTGCTTCCCTTTGTCCTGTGAGAGTTGCGGCAATCGACATAATAGCAGCAAATCCTAAAAGCCACATGCTTGTGGTACGGCAGATCCAATTATATTTCCAAAGATGGATTCCTTGGAAAATGAATGCGGTAACAAGTAATGCGATGGGGAAATGGACTATCCCTGGATGAAGTGGCAGATTCATATAAAAAATTAATACAAAAAACCCCAGCTTTCGAGGGGTTTTGTTTTGTAGCCCGTAGGAGAATCGAACTCCTGTTGCCAGGATGAAAACCTGGAGTCCTAACCACTAGACGAACGGGCCATTTTCCCTGAAAAACAAGGGCCGCAAATTTATATTTTTAATCTGTCAGAACAAAAATGATTATTCTGTTTTTTCACCACTTGAATCAAGGATATCCAATAACTGCCCATTGTTGTGCATTTCGATTGTAATATCTGCACCGCCAATAAGTTTGCTATTCACAAATAATTGCGGAATTGTGGGCCAGTTAGAATATTCAGACAGTTGCACTCTGATTTCCGGATCAGTTAGTACGTTAGTCGCTTTGTACTCCACGCCATAATGATTGAGTACTTGAACAACAGTATTCGAAAAACCGCACTGCGGCATTTCCGGTGTCCCTTTCATGAATAACATGATGTGGTTTGTTGTTATATCGTTTATAATCTGTTTTTTTAATTCCATTTTTTCCTCATTTTAATTATTTTCTTTTTGCCATTGCTCTTTGGTCATGGTTTTCAATTGCAAAGCATGAATTTCATTTGTTAAATAATTACCTAAAGTCTTATACACTTGCTGATGTTGTTGGATCATTGTTTTTCCAATAAAGTCATCCGTGATGACCACTGCGCTGAAATGGTCTTTCGTGCCAGTCGTATCCGCCACTTCCACGTGTGCTTTAGGTAATCCTTTTAGTATCAATTCTTTAACTTTGCCCGGTTCCATGATGTATAAAGTTAGGAATCATTTTGCATATTGTCAGAACATTGTTATAACCTCATCCTCTTATGAAGTTGATTTCATGGAATGTTAACGGCATCCGCGCTATTAATAAAAAGGGATTTTTAGAATGGCTGAAAGACGCCGATCCGGATATCCTTTGTCTCCAGGAGACCAAAGCACATGTGGATCAATTGCCCGGAGAATTATTGGAAGGTCATGGATATTATAACTACTGGCATTCAGGAGAACGAAAAGGTTATAGCGGTGTTGCAACGTATTGCAAGGAAGAACCCTTTTATGTACAGGAAGGTTTAGGTGTAGATATTTACGATAGAGAAGGACGTGTACTCATTACAGAACATCCAAATTTTTTACTCTATAATATTTATTTTCCCAATGGCCAGCGTGATCATGAAAGGCTGCAATATAAATTAGATTTTTATGATGAGCTTTTGCCTATAATTAATGAACAAGTTGAGTCTGGAAATAACGTTATCGTAACCGGCGATTGGAACACTGCGCACCATCCAATTGATTTAGCGCGGCCAAAAGAAAATATTAAAACAAGCGGATTCATGCCTATTGAACGACAGCGTTTGGATACTTATGTAGAAAACGGCTGGGTAGATACATTCCGCCTGTTTCATCCAAAAGGAGACCGGTATTCTTGGTGGACGTATCGATTTGGAGCCCGGGAAAGAAATGTGGGCTGGCGTATTGATTATTTCTTTGTAAATGAAGGCTATACTGACCAAGTTCTGGACGCAGATATTCATGATGAAGTCATGGGCTCTGACCATTGCCCAGTATCAATAGAAATTTCTGAATAAATTCATGAATCGTTTAATTACCATTTTGTTATTTGGTTATCTTCAGGCCCAGTCGGGTATCCTGAAAGTGGGATTTGATATAGATGATACGGTACTGTATTCCGAACCAGCTTTCCAGCATTATATAAAAGAACACGGTACACTCATCGACTATGGATGGATCAACGCCAATGATAATCAATTTTCAATTCCAATTACTCCAACCGTTGAACTAGTTCATTTTTTCAAAACCAACGGACACGAAGTTTATTTTATCACTGCTCGTTCAGGGGAAAATGGAGATATTCTTGCTGAATATTTGACCATAGTATTAGGATATGAAATTCGGAAAGATGTTAATTTGTTTTTTATGCCCAAAGATACGCTTAACGGTAAAAAGTATACTTCCAAGCACAGAAAAATGAATGAACTTGGATTAGACCTGTTTTATGGCGATTCGGATTTAGATATTATTGCTGCATTGAAAGCAGGTATTCATCCTGTTAGGGTGGTCAGGCACCAAAAATCCCTTAACCAATACGGCGCTAATTATTTTGGCAATACCAACAAAGGCGACTCAAAAAAGGTTCCATTTAATTCAGATGATCTGGAGAAATTTTACAATAAATCTGTAGGTGTATTTGGCGAATCGATTTATCCCATTATCTGGGAGGGACCAATTGATGAATAAATATTTTTCAGTTCTTGTACTCTTAAGTTCGATCTTTGCGGCTGACCTGGAATGGCAAGCTGATTTTCGCTACCGGTTGGAAACAGACAAGGATATTGAAAATACAGATTCAATTTATACAAGAGGAAGAAACACATTTCATTATACTCGGTCTAGAATCAGTTTGAGATTGGTTGAGGGCCCTATTACAGGCTTTGCTCAACTTCAGGATTCCAGATTATTAGGTGGAGAAGACAATTTTGCCGGCTTATCAAAAGCTTCAGGAGTCAAGATCGAATTTCATCAGATATATTTTCAGGTAAATAATTTGCTGAAACGCAATTGGTCCATGAAATTTGGACGCTTCGAAATGCCATTGGGAGCTCAAAGGTTGTTCAGTAAAAATAATTGGAATAATTATGGAAGATCGTTTGAAGGAGTTCATTCCTTCACTAAAAACAGATTTGGTTCAATAAACTTATTTTATTTGATTAATGAAGAAAACTCCGGAACTGCTGACTCAGATTATTATGATGAAAGAATTAATGGTATTTATTTATCACCATTGATGAATCACCTTCCTTTTATCGATATGAATGTCTTCGATCTGTACTGGTATAATTATATTAAAGACGAAACGTTCCTTACTGATCAATCGGTAAAAATTGAAAGATCAACTATGGGATCCAGGTGGGCTTTCAGTTTTCTTTTTACAAAGTTTGAAGGGGAATTTGCCATTCAGAGCGGAAAATTCAATCAATCATCTTCCATTTCGGAAATTGATGCAAACTTTAATGTATTTAATTTCCATTTAGATCTTTCTCGATTACCAGTTATATCAAAAATATCTTTTGCTAAAGAATATTTTTCGGGAGATGATACATTGACTGCTAACCTTGAAGGATTTGCCAATCCCTGGGGCGCTGGACATAAATATCATGGATATACAGATCAATTCACCCGGTTTAATGATAATGATCGAAGCGGTTTAGATGAATGGAATGTGAAAGCTGAATTTTTGTTACCCGGTAATTTTATGTTAAATGTCCATTACCATGATTTTAAAGATGTTATTAAATCAGATCCTCTCGGGACAGAACTGGATGTTGTTATATCTAAAAAAATGGGTTTTGGAGGTGTTTTACAGCAAGGTTTTGCTGTCTACTGGCCGGAAGAAGGAGAAAAAATTCAATATTCCTTCTTTATGTTGAATATTACTCTGTAAGGCTATTCAAATCGTCCCTGATCAGGACAAGTATAGCAGACTGAGATACGATCAAATAATTATCATTTTCTACTTTGATCTCAATTGCTGCTTTATTCAGGAATAATGCATAATCGCCCAGTTCTGCCTGGGTTGGAATATATTTCACGTTGCCGTATGTTTCAGTTTTCCAGGGTTTGTCGCCAACATCATCGGGATTGCCAACGGGTATACCAGGGCCGACTTCGACAATAATACCGCCAAGGATTTCCTGTTTTTCCAGAACACTGGGCGGAAGGTAAAGACCAGCAGCAGATTTTCTTTCTCCTTTATCAGGTTGAATCAGGACACGGTCGCCAACAACAATTATCTGTTTTTTCTTATGCCGCATGGGGGTAATATTACGAAATTTGACTCATTCAGAAACAAATGTTAACAATTAAATATATTGAAACGGAAGATGAGTATCAATCTGCTCGTGCAATTCGCGAAGACGTGTTTATTATTGGACAGAATGTTCCTCGGGAAATTGAATTAGATGAATATGAAGATACTGCTACCCATATCCTTGCTTTGGATGACGGCCACGCCATCGGCACGGCGCGCTGGCGATACACGAATAAAGGAGTGAAATTGGAGCGTTTTGCCGTGCCGGAATCTAATCGTGGCAAGGGCGTAGGAGTGGCGCTAGTGGAATTTGCCTTGAACGAATTACGGGAAGAACCGGTGATATATTTGAATGCCCAGGAACGGGCTATTTCATTTTATGAAAAGCTTAATTTTGAAGGAGTCGAAGACATTTTTTACGAAGCGGATATTCCTCACTTAAAAATGGTATATCGACCAATGGATAAGGATAAAAATTAGGCAATGTTGAAGTGTTTTAGTATTGTAAATTTAAAAAATGAATATCCAATCATTCCAATCTGCCTTCAGGCTGGTAATCAGTCAATTATTGTTCATTCTACTTCTAGCTATTCAACCCTTTACGTTTTAAATATTTAGTTGTTACGAATCTTTAATTGATACTGTAAAGGATTGTAGATTTAAGGTATATCGGATCCCCGGGCAAACCAATAATGCAAGAATCCCTCTATAAACGCATGTTAAAACTGGTCATTCAACATTGGCCCTACCTGCTGCTTTCTACGCTGGCTGCCTTGGTTTACGTGGCATTGAACAGCGCCTCGATCTGGTTGATAGCTTCTTTGATCAACAATATTGTGATGGACTTTGAGCAGTTATTGGCTGATCACACGCGGCTGGCAGAACAAGGGGTACTATCTCTTAATGAAAAATTAAAATTCTGGTCAAACGGATTAATCCTGAGAGATACTGCCCAGGATACTCTTAAAATACTCTGCCTAACAATCATGGTTGTATTCATAGCGAAAAATGTGTTTCTCTACCTGAAAAACATATCCATGACGCTGGTCCAATATCATTTAATCACTGAAATGCGCAATCGCCTTTACAAACATTTTAATTCACAATCACTTTCATATTTCCATCAGAATAAATCCGGTGAATTGACGTCAATTATTATAAATGATGTTGCCAACCTGCGCCGCGCTTTAGGCACAAGCTTTCACCAATTGCTTGTGGAGCCCATCAATCTGTTGGCCTTCACTGTGCTGTTATTCATTATTAACTGGAAACTGGCCTTAATTTCCGTCGTCATTGTACCCATTTCCGGTATCACGATAATGACGATCGGCAGAAGTATCCGCCGTAAATCCAGGCGCACAGCGTCCATGATTGCTGGTATTACCAATATTATTACCGAAACATTTTCATCAATTCGTGTCGTCAAAGCTTTTGCGATGGAAGGATATGAAGTTCAACGTTTTTTTAAAGAGACACATAAATATTTTAAATTGATTCTCCGCCGGGCTAAACTGCGTTTACTGGCATCGCCCATTACGGAGACGCTCGGAGTTATGATGGGTGTGTTATTGCTGTGGGTGGGTGGCATGGAAGTATTGAGCGGCAAAGGATTAACACCCGAAGATTTTCTGCGCTTTATTCTTTTACTTTTTGCCATGATGGACCCCTTAAGAAAATTAAGCAGTGTGAATGTTGAACTTCAGGCAGGAGCCGCATCTGCCGAGCGAGTATTTGCAATTCTGGATACTCCACCAACAATTGTGGATGAATTAGATGCAGTTAAAATTGATACCTTTAAAGATAAGATTCAGATAAATAATGTAAGCTTTAAATATGAATCTGAAGATACCGTATTAAAAAATATCTCTTTTGAAATTGAAAAAGGATCCGCTGTGGCATTGGTAGGCTCCAGTGGAGCCGGCAAATCGACTCTGGCTGATCTAATTCCCCGATTTTATGATGTAAATCAAGGTGCCATTGAAATTGATGGTCAGGACATTCGGTATGTTACATTAAACTCGCTACGGAGATTGATGGGTATTGTCACGCAAGAGACGATTCTATTTAATGATACGGTCAAGGCGAATATTGCTTATGGTCAAAAAGATGTAGATGATGAACAGGTTATTGCTGCAGCAAAGGCGGCTAATGCCTTGGAGTTTATTGAAGAACTTCCGAAAGGCCTGGATACAGTCATTGGTGAAAAAGGTGTCAAACTTTCCGGCGGGCAAAGACAACGTCTTGCTATAGCTCGTGCCATCATGAAAAATCCGCCAATTTTGATACTGGATGAGGCCACGTCCGCACTTGATACAGAATCGGAACGTTTGGTTCAGGAAGCACTGGAAACGCTTATGACCGACCGTACAGTGTTGGTCATAGCTCACCGTTTGTCTACAGTTACAAATGCTGATAAAATTATTGTAATGGAAAAAGGACTAATCAAAGAAATGGGCACTCATGATGAACTCATCCAGAAAAATGGACTTTACAGCAATCTTTACAATATTCAGTTCAATTAATATTTTCGGAATGTAATTTTAATCTATAAATGGATATCACACGTCAATTAAAAACTAATCTCTTTTCAACTACAGTAAAATTATTGAAAAATAACGACATTCCATTTTGGCTGGACACCAATACATT
>Ga0257112_10000526_pt1 | contig 15372 bp, 13 predicted proteins | sample LP_taG_5_FD_191565 | JGI IMG/M metagenome (GOLD analysis project Ga0257112, IMG submission 191565) | Marine microbial communities from Northeast Subartic Pacific Ocean, Canada - LP_J_2015_P26_1000m | ecosystem: Environmental > Aquatic > Marine > Oceanic | place: Canada: Northeast Subartic...
TCAGCTGGATTTATTCTAATGTGTATCATAAGAATCCGCCAACAGCTGTGCATAAAGTGGGTGAATTCAATCCATTAAAACTTGAAGCTTGGACAGAAACCCATCGACACCACCATTTGACTACCCACAGTCTTGATTCAAAGGGAGATGCTATATCAGCGAGAGTACCATTATTTTTCAACAGTGATTGTGTGCTGTATAAAGCTCATGTATCTGCTTCCATGAATGATTATTACCGTAACGGACACAATGATGAGATCATTTTCATTCATTCTGGATCAGGGTCACTTAATACTAATCTTGGACAACTCAATGTAACATCAGGTGATTATGTAGTCATTCCCAGAGGTGTAATCTGGCAGTTGGATGTTGAAGAAAACATGAAACATTTTATCATAGAAACATCCGGACCTGTGGAAACACCGTCTCGATATCGCAATCGCCATGGTCAATTACTTGAACATTCTCCCTATAGTGAAAGAGACCTCCGGACTCCTGAATTTGCCGATCCACAAACAGACGGCCCTGTTAATGTCAATGTTCGCTTGAACGGCGGTTTTCAGGCATATGAATACGCCACTCATCCCTGTGACCTTGTGGGTTGGGATGGTTATTATTTCCCCTGGGTATTCAATATAAAAGATTTCATGCCTATTACTGGTAAGGTACACCAGCCGCCTCCCGTGCACCAGGTCTTTCAAGCGCCGGGGTTGGTCATCTGCAATTTTGTACCGCGAGTGTTTGACTACCATCCTGAGGCAATACCGGCACCTTATGCCCACAGCAACGTGGATTCTGATGAAATTTTATATTATGTGGAAGGTGATTTCATGAGCCGCAAAGGAATGAAAGAAGGATCCATCACTTTCCATCCAGGAGGACTCCCCCATGGTCCTCAACCGGGAAAGATTCAAGAATCAATCGGAGCAAAAGAAGCAAATGAATACGCGGTTATGGTGGATACATTCAAGCCACTGAATATCACAACAGATGCGCAAGCTGTAGATGACGCTGACTACCCTGCCTCCTGGCTGAAAAAATGATCTACGATCCTACCGAACATCCTTTACTGGAAACACATAAACTTATGATCGGGTCCATTGTGCCGCGACCCATCGCTTTTGTATCTACTCTTTCAAAAGATGGATTTGAAAACCTGGCACCTTTTTCCTATTTCAATGGTATCTGTTCAAATCCACCTTCGATAATGTTTTGTCCTGCCCGGCGTGGCTATGATGGTAAAACAAAGGATACCCTGAATAATATTCGTGATACTGAAGAATTTGCTGTCAATATTGTTTCAGAGGATTTTGCCGAGCAGATGGTCTCTACCTCTACTGATTTTGAACCAGAAGTGAATGAATTTGAAGTTTCAGGCTTAACTCCTGAACCCTGTCAAAAAATTGCTCCCCCCAAAGTCGCTGAAGCAAAGATCAGTTTTGAATGCAAGCTGAACAAGATCATTCCTGTTGGCAATGAAGGCCCTGGCGGTGGGTTTGTCGTTATCGGCACGATCGTTCTTTTTCATATTGATGATGATGTATACGAGGATGGATATATTAATCTTGGAAAATTGCGTCCCATCGGTCGCCTAGCCGGAAATATGTACACCCGCACTACTGATAAATTAGAGATTATCCGCAAGATCAAGCCTGATTAGTATTGACTAAATCTCTTGCAGAGCGCATTTACCAGGCGCAGTGCCTGGGCAATGTGGAACCTATTGAATATATGACGCCTTACCCCAATTTGCGTGGACTGGTTGAAGGACAAAATGTCAAACATCACGGTAAAATGATCTTTGCTGATATGGGCATGACCAATCTTGAATTTTATTCCCAAGTCCAAAAAATAGCGAACTGGCTCGTAAATACTGGACTTAAACCAAAGGAACGTGTTTGGGTCCATCCTTTGCAATTTCCCCATACAGAATTACTCGTATTTGGTGTATGGACAGTTGGTGCGTCCGTTATTCTTGCAGCTGACCCCGCACAAAACATTGATCATGTCATAACAGCTGACAGGGCGATTGACAGTGACCCCTTTCCCGATTGCCTCAATGGACAGGATGACACATTTAACCCGACATTCAAATCACACCTGGAAGATGAAGCCATGATCTTTGTTTCAAATGATAAAGGAATTCGTCTTTCTCATTATAATCTGCTGGTCAATGCCAATGATGTACAGCGGAAACTGAATCTATACGATGATGGAACATTCTACATTGAGTTAGAACCAAATAGTACGGCCTGGGTTGTTCTGCAGGCCGTTTTTCCACTTTATACCGGGGCACCCTTAACAAAAAAAAACCCTGATATTACAATTGGACTCAATGACGCGGATTATATAGTCGATTTTTCATGGACAGAAATTGAAGATTCGAATCATCTCTATATTTTGCCGGAAAACACTGCCGTCCTTACAGTAGGCAATCAAGGACTGCATTTAACATCATTCGAACAAAAGGGAGATCAGTTGACGGTCAATGGCCATTCAGTTATGATGGGCTATATGGATGATAATCAAAATGAAGCAATCTTCCGCGATGGCAGTATGGTGATTTAAATTTTCTTAATTATAATTATTAATAATATTAATCTATTCTAGATGATCTTCAATATATTGCAGCATCTTTGTTTGAACGCTTAAATATCCTAATCGTGTCTCAATATTGATATAGCGTACACCTTTCCGCACTGCCAGGCATGATAATGAACCGTTATCCTCAGCGGGTGGTGTTTCTTGCAAAACAACATTGTACGGTGACTTGGATAACACATTAAAATCATCACGATTAGTGCATATATAAAAATTATGATGGTATGGATGCCCGCTATTTTTCAGTGACACTTCATTACTAATAGCTATTTCATCATGTATTGAATAGCCGTGGAGATTATTATGCAATGCTAACAGTAATCCACTGTTTGGTGGCTTGATCCTATCAAAAAATCTTTCTCGATCCCTATCTAGCATGTCTAGCGTTTTATCTATTGTTGATCGCGAGGTATTTGAATTCATTTTTATCAAATTTTTTTCTGCACCTGCTCTAGAAAAGATGCGATTAGGGTCTATCACATTGCTGTTTATCACCACTTCGCGTTTATCATTATCGATCAGAAAAACAGTGCCATTGTTTTTTTCCTTAAGACGTTTCAACAGCAGCAAGGCCGTTTTTTCATCTCCATGTATCCATATATAACGACGATTAGATTCACCATGTTGTAATACCTTGAATCGAATACTAGCTATCTCAATAATGTCTTGATCGATATTATTGCCGTAAACATTAATTAGAAAAAAACATGATATAAAAAATATATGTAGGTGAACTTTCATTGCACAGAGTTTATGATTTAGTGCCTTTTTAGTAGATCAAATTAGTTTGAATCCATTCCTTTTTTTCGTCCAATGTCCACATGGTCATATCTGCAAGGATCTCTGGTTGTCCTTTCAAAAAATTTCCACCAAATTTTTTGCCGTAGTATGCGCCGGCTAAAAGACTGGCAATTACGACAGCACTTACACCTTGTTCACTATCTGATCCACCTCCGAAAATGATCAATCCTGCTATAAATCCAACACAAAGACCTCCGTACCCTCCAATGGCGCCGCCAAGGATTTGACCAAGAGGACTTGGTCCGGGCGGCTTGAGGATCATCTCTACTTCATCCAGTGGAACGTTCACATCCCAATCGCCATTATTGATAACCAAATTATCACCTTCAATAGCATTGATTTGATAATCTTTGAGTTCATCAGAATAAGTGTAAATCCAGTATGTTTCTTGTTTGAATTCTCCTTGGGCCGGCAATGAACCAACCAGTAAAAACGTTATGATGAAAAGGCGTGCGGTTTTCATATAAGCTCCCGTTAGAATTTGTAATAGAATGCGATAAAGGGCCGCTGAAAATGAATGCCAATCCTGAATTTTTCATTATAGGCATAAATAAAGCCAAAATCAAAATCGATATCAGAAATATGTTTTTCTTCCGCAAATTCCAACATGGATGTCCAATAAGGATCGTAGAATACTTCAAAAATGAGCTTAAGACTGCGACGAGCGTCAGCGCTTACAGCATAATACGCCCGGGGCATAAGATCATAGCCGGGATAAGACGAAACTGAAGCACCAACCGTATGGTTGATGCGGCCCTGTCCGGATGCTTTCAAATTTGATACTGTAAATGCACCAAATACTTCCCACCACATTTCTCCGCCTTCAAGTGGATTATCATCATAGTAACCTTCTTCATCTAACTTTGTACCAACGCGTACCCATTCGTTTCTTTCATACCAAGTTGTGTCCGACGAATTATAAGTTGCATCCCAATCAATATCATAATCTTGAACTTCTTTTAATTCCCTTTTGTCAGGCAATCCCCGCATGTGATAGTGAAAGCCAACTGACATTGATTTTTCTGATTTTAGATCTCCTGTTTTAAAAATCATAAATTTAGGCCGGAAATTCAGGTCACCAAAAAAATAACCTCCCCATTTGGATGTTATTTGAAATTTTTCTGATACACCATAGCCCCAGGAAAGACCGCTCAAGTAAAGCACATTTTCCTCCAGCGTATAACCTGTGGGATCAAAATAAATATCAATGAGACGTTCATTTCCATAATACCAGCGTCCTCTTTCAACCTGTCCCGGTCGGGAAAATTGACCCCGAGCACGGCCCATGCTTTTGAAATCGATACGTTCAATTTTATCTCGGGCGATGAATACTTCCCCGAACTTTGCTTTTACGGTGACACCTTCGTCACTTTCAGAAACAATAATACCTCGAAGTTTATCTCCGGACTTGAGGAAAATAAATGCTTCTTCCTGTTTAACCTCGTCTTTCTTAATTGTAATCTCGCCAAAAGAGGTCTCAAGCACATATGTTGAATCTGTCTGGGACTTAATGGTGCCCGATACTTGGTCACCCGACTTTAGCTGAAAAGTCTTTTCCTGGGCAAATATGCTGCCTAGTAAAATAAATGAAATGAGTAAAAATTTAATGATCTGCATGATCTTCTCCCTTAACATTACTTGATGTACTTATTAACATTAAACACACTGTCTTTTCTGTACAAGTGGACATTAAGCAAATATTGAAAAAGACAGGGTGGATATTGTAGCTAAACCCATTGATTCATTCATGGGTTCAACAGAAACATTAAATTAATTATTATGGTATAACATATACTTGGCTGTCTCGTAGATCCCTACGGTCATTTTCCTTAATCTTTCAGTCTCATCTGATAGATCGTCTTTGATGTCCTTTGCCGGATCATCACTCTGCAGGTCATGAAATTCCATTCCCGAGCCATTACGGAAGATGCGCAGATAGTTACTCTTATTCAGTATTCCATAACTGCTGGGGGATATTTTTTTATTTACGATAAAGGCAAAATCATCTTTTACATTTAATACGTCTCTACCAAGAGTTCTATTTGTGTAATTAATACTACTCAAACCTGCTATAGTGGGCATGAGGTCCGCTAAACCACATACTGTTTCAATTTTCCGGGGCTCTATTGCTAGAGTCGGAGAGTAAATGATCAGCGGTACATTATAAGACCGCAGCCTTAAAGCATAATCGTCCGCCGGCATATGCTCTGCTTTGGGATCAGCGTTGCCGTGATCGCCAAACAGGACAAAAATAGTATTATCGAAATAATCTGCATGTTCAGCCATATCAAAAAACCGGCCTGCAGCATGGTCCAAAAAACGCATGGCATTGTACTGACCTACAGAATTGAAGCCTGCTATCCGCAATTCCGGCTCATCTACGTCCTTGAAAACAAAACCGGCATTGTCTTCAGGAATGGAATAGGGCCTGTGGTTCCCTGCGGTTTGTATAACAGCAAAAAATGGTTTTTCATTCATTCGATTGGAAAACAGATCGTGGGCCTCGCGAAATAAGTCCAAGTCAGAAATACCCCATACATCCACCCGCGGCCTGTCGAAGTCACCCAGTTCAATGAGCTCCATGTCTTTCAGGTTATAGGTGATGAGGCTGCGGATATTGGCCCAGCTGGCACTGCCGCCAATCAGGTAATATTTATCATGATCTTTAAATTGAGAAATAATGCTGTATTGATCCCGGATGAGGGGATTGCGGGAGGATGTTTTATTTCGTGCCACATCCGGAATGCCCGTTACCATGGTAAACACCGAACGGGATGTGCTCACCCAGGGCACATAGAATTTCGTGAAATATAAACCATCACTAGCCAGTCTATCCAATGTAGGTGTTGGATCGAAGGGATTGCCCATGAGTCCCATGCGGTTCAGCCCGACCGATTCCAAGAAAATGATAACCACATTAGGCGGTGTACCAGAGGTAGGGTCTGATTGGACATGCCTGGTAAAATTAAAACTTCCCATGTCCGGATCATCCACGCCCAGCCAAGCAGAGATCAATGGATAATATTTCCGAACTTGCTCTTCATCATAGTCCGCTTCGCTGAATGTGGTGGTATCATAAAAGTATAATACCGGATTTAAGGCCAATGCGGAAACAAAGGGATCACGGTTGAAAAAAGCATCGCTCCAAAAAAGTGCATATTGGGCAAAGGTGCCCCAAATGCTGAAAAGGTAAATGAGTCCACCGATAATGATGCCGATCGTTTTGTGATATTTATTAGAATATTTGGGCGGTTTTGCGATGGTTGCAGACACAATCTTGTTATGGATCTTTATCCAGCTTAGGCAAATTATTCCCAGCAGTAAAACAAACCAAACGACCGGATAACTTTCCCAAACCATGTTCAATGCGATGGCAGGATTTTCCAACAGGCTCAAAGCTGTGATATCCACGCGCTGCTGGAGATAGGAAAAGTGTCCAAAATCAGCAGCATAAAAAACAACAGTGCCGATGATCAAAATCCCATAGATCCATTTTCCTGCCAAACGAGTTCGCGATGAACGACCCATGTTTATTACAGGAACCATGGTCAGTATCAATAAGGGCAATGAAATCAATATAGACAAACGCAGATCAAAACGAACCCCCATCCAAAAAGCACGGGTTATGTCAGCGGAACTAGCATCGGCGGCAGTATTTTTGAAGATATAGAAAAATAAGATCCGAAATAGAACAAACAAGAACCATGTCAACCCCACCGCTCCCAAGAGATAGCGCAGCCGCCGGGAGCGCATAAATGATAGATTCATTTTAATCAGTTAATTCAGCCGAGTATCTGCAGGACATCCTGGGCATGCGTTTTAACAGACACTTTTTCAAACGCGTGGGCAATGCTGCCTGCTTCATCAATGATGTAGGTGTAGCGCATGATACCTTCGTATTCCCGTCCATAAAGCTTCTTTTTGCCCCAGGTATGGTAAGCTTTTAACGTATCCTTATTCTCATCGGACAACATAGAAAATGGAAAATTGAATTTTTCGCAAAAATTCTTCTGCTTCTGTACAGAGTCAGCGCTTATACCAACAATGGCTATATTTTTATCTTGATATGCCTGGAATTCATCCCGGAATCCCTCTCCTTCGATGGTTCAGCCAGGGGTGTTGGCTTTGGGGAAAAACCATAAAACCACTTTCTGCCCCTTTAATTCAGATAGGGATACAACATTCCCATCCTGGTCGGGCAGTGTAAAATCCGGTGCCTTGCTACCTACTGCTAACATTTTATCTCCTTCATTATTCTAATTCTATTGTGGACCAGCGCATGCGTTCATCAGCGTTTAATACCATTTCATTAATCACTTGAATACCCTGCTTCTGACCGCGCCAAACAAGATGCTCAAGTGCTTCATCCAAGGTAACCCATTTATAATCACAATGCTCTTCCGACAGTGTTACATCGTCTGAATCTACTTCAATCCCAAAAACAGGTACAAGGTTGATACGGTCACCATGGGTTTCATAAAACCGGCTTATATGATCAGCGATAAACATGTGTTTTGGTTTTAATCCTGTCTCTTCATCCAATTCTCTGATGGCTGCCTGCGGTGCTGTTTCTCCTGCTTCGATCTTTCCAGCCACCCCCTGCCATAAATGTTCATAGAGTTTTGTGGACGCCCGTTTAAGAATAAGAAATTTTAGTCCATTTTCTGTTTTGCGGTAGACATAAGCATCAACCACTCTTACCAAAATATCTGCCATTACATGCCTTTGTGTTCCAACATTGTTTTGAGATAATTATGTGACCAATCATCAAATGTCCCTGCTGCAATTTCACCGCGCATGGTTTTCATAAGATCCATATAATATGTCAAATTATGCAGCGTGGCCAAACGGTGACCCAATATTTCATTCACATTTAATAAATGCCGTAAGTAAGCACATGTATAATTTTTACAAAGATCACAGTTACAGTTTTCATCTACTGGAACAAATTCTTCCTTATGCCGCTCATTACGTATGTTGACAATTCCAGCAGAAGTGAACAGCTGACCATTCCTGGCATTGCGAGTTGGTAGTACACAATCAAACATATCTATGCCCCTTTTTACAGAACGCACCAGATCTGTGGGGCGACCCACACCCATGAGATAGCGGGGCTGATCCTTTGGCAGCAGTTCATCCATTTGTTCAATGGTTTCGAACATGTCACTCTTGGCTTCGCCCACAGCCAGCCCACCGATAGCAACACCGCATGCTGCAAAAGGAGTTAATTCCTCCACGCTTTTTTGACGCAATTCCGGATAAATATTTCCCTGGATGATGGGCAACAAGGTCTGTTCCCATTTATGAATTCCATAATTTTTTGTGATATGATTCGTACAGCGTGCCATCCATTTTGTAGTTCTCTGCACAGCAGTTTCAACAGTCTGATAGTCCGCCTGCCCCGGTGGACATTCATCAAAGGCCATAATAATATCCGCGCCCAGATGCTGCTGAATTTCCATGGAGAATTCTGGAGTAAACATGTGCCGGCTACCATCAATATGGGATTGGAATTCAACGCCTTCATCATTGACCTTATTGAGTTTGGCTAGTGAAAAGACCTGGAAACCGCCACTATCTGAAAGCAATGCTTCATTCCAGTTCATGAATGAATGAAGTCCTCCAGCTCTGCCGATTAATTCATGTCCCGGTTTTAAATATAAATGATATGTATTCCCGAGAATAATTTTCGAATCAATCGTATTCAATTCATCGGGACTGATGGCTTTGACTGTCCCCCGTGTTCCAATGGGCATAAATACTGGAGTTGGGATATGACCTCGATCTGTAATGATTTCACCCGTACGGGCAGAGGTATTTATATCTTCCTGATGGATCGTAAACTTCAATATCTAAAATATATGCTGGAAGGTCTCGCGGACGGACTTGACACCATGAACTTTCAATCCCTTGTAAGAACGATCATTCTTTATATTTCCGGCCGGTATAACTGCAGATGTAAATCCCAGTGCAGCCGCTTCTTGCAGCCGTTGTTCAATGCGGGAAACTGAACGGACTTCACCCGTAAGACCCACTTCACCAACAAGAACTGTCCCATCAATAATGACATCATCTCGACTGCTGGACGCCACAGCCGCAATAATAGCCAGATCTGCCGCCGGATCTTGAATTTTTAATCCGCCCACAAGATTAACAAATACATCATTCATACCCATAACATTTCCAAGTCGTTTCTCTAGGACAGCCAAAAGCATAGATAGCCTGCGGCTGTCTACACCGTTCGTATTGCGCTGGGGTGTACCGAAGTTTGCTTTGGATACAAGGGCCTGGACTTCCACCAGAATTGGACGGCTCCCTTCCATGGATGGGAAGATGGCTGTTCCGGCTGTATTGGCTGTGCGTTCTGCTAAAAATAATGCTGATGGATTTTCAACTTCATCCAATCCAGAAGATGTCATATGAAACACACCCACTTCATTGGTAGCGCCAAAGCGGTTTTTTACAGAACGCAGAATACGGTGGTCATAACGTTCATCCCCTTCCAGATATAATACGGTATCCACCATGTGCTCCAGCATTTTCGGTCCGGCAATAATACCCACTTTCGTTACATGTCCAATGACAATAACTGTAAACCCTTTTTGCTTGCAGGCATTCAAAAGCTGCTGACCGCAATCACGGAGCTGGCTCACTGAACCCGGCAAAGAATCCAGGTCTTCATTATATACCGTCTGTATGGAATCAATCACAAGCAGAGTTGGTTGAACCACGGATACTTGTTCCAGTACATTTAAAATTTCATTTTCTCCAGATACATGGAGGTCTTTTGTGTTTAATTCCAGCCGATCGGCTCGCAAAGCAAGCTGGTCTTCACTTTCTTCCGCTGAAACATAGAGAGCTTTCTGTCCACAACCGGCGACGATTTGTAAAGCTAATGTGGACTTACCAATTCCGGGCTGGCCGCCCAATAAAATCATTGATCCGGGGAGCAGTCCGCCGCCTAAAACTCTGTCAACTTCGTTTAATCCAGACGTTGAGCGCTTACGGTCTTTTTTATTAGTGAGGGTTCGCAGTTCCGTTGTTTTTTTAGCAGGTGAGCCTTTGGATTTGCGCCTGGTTTTGGGAGGATGAAATTCACTCAATGTGCCCCATTCATTGCAGGCCGGACATTGGCCGTGCCATTTGGGGAATTCATTCCCGCAACTGTTACAAAGAAAGATCGATTTGGATGAAGATGGCGCCATTGTTTGGTGAATAAGTTATCAGTAACTGGTTATTTGTGCAAAACTTACAAAGAAAATTTTTACTTACAACACCCCTACCAGTTACAACTCACCAGTCTAAACCTAATGAAAAATAATATTGAGGCTTGGAGTAACCAACGTCATTGATATCCCAGGCTGAATCCACTCGAAGCAAAAAGTAACCCAGGTTAATTTTCATGCCCCAGCCAAAACCGGCTATCGTTTCTTCAAACTCATCTCCATTATCCCATGCCGTCCCAACATCAAGAAATAAATGTGAACCAAGATTACTCAACATGAATTTGTCCGGAACACCCATGGCCAGGAGAAATGGGAAACGAAATTCAAAATTGGCCAAAGCAACATTTGATCCAATTTGTTCCATATATCGTCTGCCTCTAACCGGCATTACAAATTCAGAGAAAAATACATCCTCGAGATCATTTTCACCATCAAGTATGTCATTGCGAAAATGGCTCTTATCTTCTGCTCCATCTGTTTCACCGGTACCATATATCCAGTTTTGCAAACCGCCTAAATAGAATTTTTGTTTATCAGTTCCCCGGCTTGTGCCCAGCATTAACCGGCCAGCCAGACTTGAATAACGGCCGATCTTAAAATATTTCCTAAAATCCATCTTAAGCGTTTTGAAGTCCAGTTTTTTGCTGCCCCAGCCAGGACTGACCACCAGGGTTGTATTCTGCCGAAAACCATCTATGGGACCCGTGTAACCATAAATCGTATTATCATACACCCAGCTGGTTACAGGTAAAACAACAGAAAAATCATTATTATTTACTTCCTGAAATTCATAATAATTCACTTGTTGCCATTCACTAAACGAAAAATAATGATAGGACAATCCACCTTCTATCCGCATAAATCGATTAAATGGATGTGAAAGATATCCCATTATGCCAAAATTTCTTAACAAACCGCGACGTTGATATCCATTTACATCATAGCCCAGGAAATATTCATTTGCAATATGAGAAAGGGAGAAATAATAATCTGTGGGTCGGGTCAGATACGCATAACTGAAAAAGTAATCACTTCGTTTCAGGTCGATGACCATTTCAGTCCCAAAATAGATCTGGTGATCACCCAAAATATCACTGAAGGCAAACATGGTCATTCCTTGTGCACCAAATACATTATTGAAGGATGCGTAACCATTGACCAAATCCAGTGTAAATCGCGTTTTATATGCTTTGGGAACATAGCCATTTTCAGATAAATCAGTTGTATCAGTAACAAAATTTTCTGCAACATCTTCTGGAGTTTCCATGGGTTTATTATAATGATCATATTCCCTGGCAAATATCCAGCCCTGATAATCCCTGCCTGTTGTCCTGCCTGTACTCCACTGCCTTCTTTTGTGGCGCCGCAGATCAGTCAAATCTTCAGATACTTCATCCTGTTTCATGACATATCGAGTTACCGGCACTTCCATGGCTTCTTTTTCTAAAGGATGGCTCATGCTATACACATCCCAGCCCATATCAGCGTAGCCGGCAAACACCAAATAGTCGTCATCTTCCGTAAGGCTCAATTGGAATGCGCCCGTTAGAATGTTGGTCATAGCCACCGGATCCGTGCCAAGATTGTGTTGATAAATGTTCCATACGCCGTTCGCATCTGATACATAAAACAGTGTATTCGTTTCTGTATGGGCCCAAATTGGATAATCTTCATTATGGTCTGTAGCTGTTAAGCGGCTGATATTCCCCGAAACTAAATCAATGATATACAAATCTTTTTGAGAATAATCATGTTCTAAGATGATTTCGGAGGCATTCTGGCCAGTTACATCATCTTTTCGATCCGAAACAAAAACTAATTTCGAACCATCGTGATTCCATGCCGGTTCTGAATCGGAATAAATATCATTTGTCAAAACTGTGAGTTCTTCCGCTTTAATATCATATACATAAATATCGCTGGCGCCATCCTTCGTTCCGATAAAAGCCAGTTGATTTCCATCAGGGCTCCATGCCGCTGTGAAAATACCATCAAGGTTGAAGATTAATTTTTCTTTCTTTTTTGTTTTAACATCGATCAAATATAGCGCATCAGTTTTACCTGCTTTTGCAGCAATAACGATCCGTTTACTATCAGGTGCCCAGGAAATTCCGGGCTGGAGTAATTTTAATTCTTCAAAGTCCACTGACCTGTTTCCTTTGACCAGGCGTCTGATCTCTTTTCCATCAATGGCGTCCAGGATATAAATATCAAAATATCCTGACCGGTCCGACAACACTGCAATCTTACTGCCATCCGGTGAAACAGACGGAGAAATATTGTAGTAATTCTTCTCTTTTTTATGATCAGTCAAACGCTTGGCAATATCTTCTATTTCATCGCGTCCGGCCACATCTGGCCAATACTCCTTTTTTAGATATTTATGCCATTGCTTGGTGAGGTCTTCATAATCCATACCCAATGCGCGCTCGATTCCTTTTTCCGCATTCTGGGTCATTTTCATGGCAGTGATGATTTCACCGATCTTTTCACGGCCATACTTTTCAGCAATAAAACGCCAGATAGACTGGCCGCCTTTATAAGCCATGTAGGATTCCAGTTCTTTCACTGTGGGCATACTCTCATTGATGGAAAGGTCACGCATGGTCATATCCGCTTTGGTATCCCAGTTCATGGACAAATATTCTGCCAGCCCTTCATTCGCCCAAAGTGGAATTTGTAATTTGACCCGACCGGCAATAATACTTTGAATGGTACCGTCATAAATCATGTCATTCAATAAAGCATGGACGAGTTCATGGTGGATGACATGCCGGAATTGCTTATAATCCCCTTCGAAGGGCAATACAACCCTGTTTTTGAATAATTCTGTTACGCCGCCGATACCTTCCTGCATGTACTGCCAGATAACATTCGTTTGCTGGAAATCGTTGTGGGAATGGTAGACTATTATTGAGACGCGTTTTTTTAATGTCCAGCGGAGGTGTTTGGAAATTTGCTCGTGGGCTTCTTCTGCAACTTCAGCAGTGAATTCTGCTAATTGGGTATCATCCCCATAAAAATACACATCAAAATTTGGTGAAGAGATCAATGACCAATCGAATTCCTTGTACTGCACCTTATTCTGCCCAAAAGACTGGGCCAGCAGGCTTTCTATCAAAAGAATAACAATAATAATTATATTACGCATATGCTAAAATTACGACGATACCTCATTTGAGTTCCAGAAACTATACTCATCTGAAACTATGGATGTTTCCGGAAGAAGTCAATGATTGGACTGCTCATCGTTCATTTAGTTAAAGTTCTACAATTCCTTTGCCTGGACATCTCCAAAAAAGTAAGTTACTGCTTATGCAATTGCCCGTCTATTTTATTTCCGATATTCATTTAATGCTCCAATACGATGAGCGTGAAAAGAAACGCCAGGAAAAGTTATTTCGTTTCATGGATTCAGTCGCGCAATCTGGAGGCACATTATTTATCATAGGTGATTTATTTGATTTCTATTTTGAATATAAGCATGTTATCCCAAAAGTATACTTTCCCTTTTACCAAAAATTGTATGGCTTAAAAAATAAGGGTGTTGAAGTTCACTTTGTCGCTGGCAACCATGATTACTGGACATTGGATTTCATGGGCCAAACACTCACTACAAAAGTGTATTTCGATGATGTTGCGCTGGATATCCATGGGAAACGGTTTTACCTCACTCATGGTGATGGAATTCTTTCCTGGGATAGAGGTTATCGATTGTTGAAAGGGTTTATACGCAGCAGGCCTTTTATCTGGCTGTACCGCTGTCTGCACCCCACCATCGGTTATGGCATTGCCCAGGCTATTTCAAAAAAAGGCCGCCATTTTGAGCATTCACAGGAGTATAATGAAAAGGTCCTCAAAGAATTACGGATCTTTACTGAAACCATAGCAGCGGATGGGCATGATTACGTCATAACAGGTCATTATCACCAGGCTTGTATTGAAAATGTGAACGGCGGGAAGCTGGTTGTTCTAGGCGATTGGCTGCAGTATTTTTCCTACGCTGTTTTCGAAGGGAATGAACTTGAACTCAAATTCTGGGAAGCCAATGCGTAGGCTGATCATATTAATACTTATAGCAGCTTCCCTTTCTTTTCAAGGTTGTTCAAAGATTAAAGGACTCTTTGGGAAAAAACAAGGGAAAGCAGATGTAAATCTTGATGAGGTAGAGAACCTGCGTCGTGAATACCAAGATGGACGTGTTCAGGCAGTGCAGGATTTGATCAGTATGTACAATGATTCCAACCTGCCTTACGATGTGCGTATCGCCGCTGGAGAAGTGCTGTCTCAAACACAGCACCCCACTGCCATGAATGCCATTGCCAAGGTGGTTTCAGAAGCAGAAGCGTTGGATTTGAGTTTTATGGAAGCATCCATCGAACTTTTGGCAGAATTTCGAAATAATCCAGCAGCCGGCGATGCTATGGTACGAGCCATGCACACCATTGATGAAAAATCCAATAAACTGCATTTGACCCTGGTACGCAGTTTGAATAAAGTTCGAACGAAAGACCAGATCCTGGCCTTATTGGAACTTTATGAAGTATCCAAAGCAAATGTCTCCCGTACTAACAAACTGTTAACGGAAACACTTGGTGCGATAGGGACAGATGAGGTCATTCCCATTCTGGTCACCATATCCAAAGATCCCGATATAAATATAGCGGTTCGCAATCGTGCTTTAGAGATTTTAGGTAAGAAAGATCCCCACGAGGTAGCACCGGCGTTTGCAGAATTGTTGGGT
>Ga0257112_10000533_pt1 | contig 15266 bp, 15 predicted proteins | sample LP_taG_5_FD_191565 | JGI IMG/M metagenome (GOLD analysis project Ga0257112, IMG submission 191565) | Marine microbial communities from Northeast Subartic Pacific Ocean, Canada - LP_J_2015_P26_1000m | ecosystem: Environmental > Aquatic > Marine > Oceanic | place: Canada: Northeast Subartic...
TTTAAAAAGGATAATTTATTAGAAAATAAAGTAGGATTAGAATAGTTTTTTTATAGAACACAATTAATGTTTGCAATCCTCAAATAATTACATCAAATTATCACAAAGCACTTACTCGTGCTTTTGAATATATTAATATATGAAAGTAACCAAGAAAAAGGAGTTAACTATGAATCGTACGATTCTTGGCGCGCTACTTGGAATCATTATGATTTCTGGCGCAGTTCTTGGGCAAGGTACAGTATCTGGGACCGTTACGGACGCAGATGGAAATGCCTTACCAGGAGCCAATGTTGTTGTCGAAGGAACGTCCTCGGGTGCTGCTGCCACATTAAGTGGGGCATACTCAATCGATCTTCCTAATGGCACCTACACAGTGACTGCTAGCGTAGTAGGACATAACAAATCGTCTGCTACAGTGAAAATACAGAATTCCAACGAATCTGCTAATTTCACGCTTGCATCTTCATCCGTTGCGTTGGGCGGCGTGGATGTATTAGCAAATCGTGTAGATAATACTGATGCTATCTCATACGACGACTATACCAAAGCTGATATTGATTTCAGATTAGGTGGTCGTGGATTGCCGAAAGCATTGTCAACCCTCCCTAGTGTTTTTGTCGAAAACGGTGGTGGTTGGGATGATGAAAATGTATACGTTCGTGGATTTGACGATCGTTATACAGCTTATTTGATTAATGGTGTTCCAATGAACGATATGGAAAATGGAAACCTATACTTCTCAAATTGGACCGTACTTGCTGATGTTGCATCAGTGGTACAAGTGCAAAGAGGAGCGGGAGCTGTTAATCTAGCTGTACCTAGTTTAGGTGGAACTGTCAACTTTATTAGTGCAGTCCCAACAACTGAAGCTAGTGTACAAATAAGACAAGAAGTCGGTGAATACGACTTCAGTAAGACTGCAGTAACAGTGAATTCTGGATTATTAATGGACGATAAAATGACTGTCGTTATGGCAGCATCACGCAGAACTGCGGATCGTTTCTTTGCAGAAGGAACTTATACTGACGCATGGTCTTACTATTTTAATACATCTTATTCTATTAACGATAATAATCGTATAGAAATGGTTGCACTTGGATCTCCACAATTACATGGTCATAATTTCTGGAATAATCGTATTTCAAATTATAGTCATGAATTAGCTAGAGATATGGGTGTAGAAGATGGAGATTTAAGAACAGAATATGGTGTAGATTTTAATCCTAGATCTGATGAGCTAGAAACTCCATACCACGGCAAAAGAGCACTCGCTAGTTGGGTACCTTTTGACGGTTGGAATTGGAGAGAAGCTGATCCGCATTCTTCAACGATGATTAATGAAAGAAACAACTACTTCCATAAACCAATTGTACAAGTCAACTCTTACAATCAAGTAAGAGATGATATGTTGCTGTCTACTGCACTTTACTACTCCGGTGGTGAAGGTGGTGGATCAGGTTCCGCTGGTTCTATAAAATGGAAATCTGATGGTTCAGGACGTGATTATGATGCTACAATTTTAAGAAACAGTACAGACAATTGGGTAGATGGCTATGGCTATGTATCAGCTGGTATCCTAAGAGGTAGTAGAAACAATCAATATACTTATGGCATAATGTCTAAGTTAGATTATGATATTTCTGAATCAATATTGCTGACTGTTGGACTTGATATCAGAACAGCAGAAGTTGAACACTATAGACAAGTCTATGACTTGCTTGGTGGGGATGCATACTACAACAGTTCAAATGATAATTGGACAACAGATCAAGAAAAATACAGAACACTTGGCGATAAAATCCAGTATGACAATACCAATCAAATTGATTGGCAAGGTGGATATGCACAAGTAAGCTATAATGGTGGCGACGGCGCTACTGCGTTTGGTATGTTTGGTACTACTAGCGCTAGCTATGCTGTACAAGATCACTTCCAATTAGGAGAACCAACCTTAGAAGCAGACGCTGAATCAGGTTATCAAATGAAACTTGGTGGTACTTACCCTGTAAGTGACACATGGTTATTGTATGGTAACTTTAGCACCGCAAACCTAACACCTACATTAGATAAACTAGTTGATGATGCTAATTTCATCCTTAACTCTGATTTTGAAAATGAAAAGGCTACCTGGTTTGATATTGGTGCTAGATTCAAAGCTCCTAATGGCCAGTGGAAAGGTAGTTTAAACTACTACACATCTCAGTGGTCTGATAGAGCTCAAAGCGGTACTGTAGAAGACCTTAGTGGAAACGAATCATTCTTTAATATTGATGGTTTGGAAGAAAATCACTCAGGTTTAGAATATTCTATAGCTTATCAACCAATCCCAGTACTTAGAATTGACGCACGTGGTCATGTAAGTGACTGGAGATTTACTGATAATTTAAGTTATACATATTATGAAGTAGTTGGTGATCCATCTAGTTCCACCAATTTTGACCTTTATGTCAAAGATGTGATGGTATCTGGAGCACCACAAGAAGCTCATAACTTGATTTTCACAGGATTCTGGAACACAATGAAAGCTTCACTTGAAGTAGAACATTTTGGAAAACAGTATCCTAGATGGGGTTATGATGGAGCTATTCAAGACTTAGCATTCTTACTTGGCGAAAATAATACCTTTGCTGATGATGCTTATATTACTGAGTTTACCACTCTAATGAATTTGAAATTCCAATACGGAATGAATCTAGGTGGTAAAGATGTAACATTGAACGCTTCTGTTCATAACGCTGGTGACGAATTATATGTCGGTGACTTTGTTGACGCATATGATGGATCAGGTGATGTTGCAAATCTAAGAGTCCGTTTAGGGCAACCTAGATCTTGGGTGATTGGATTTACAATTAATTATTAATCTGTATTTTATAGATTAGTAAAAATATAAAAAGCCCTTCAGTAATGGAGGGCTTTTTTATTTTAGTTCTTTCTGAAGATTGGTTAATTCTGTCACAAGCGATATCTCAGGTGATGAACCATCATCTTCAAAACGTCTTATTTGATCGCGTAATACTTGAATTTTTCTTTTGATAGGTTCTTGTTCTAAAATTAACACGCAATCTTTTAGAATTTGATCTTGGCTCCCCTTTTCAGGTGAATGAATAGCAAAACTAGCTATTAAGTTTCGTTCTTCAGGGGTTCCCCCTGTTATTTCGAGCAATTGACTAATGGTATAATTTTTATCAATATTTTCAATAAGAGTTTTCATCACATTTTGTAATAAAGCATTGCTAAATAATTCGATTGCAATTTCTTTAACAAAAGTTGGGGAATGTAACCCAAGTTTAATGAGTTCTAACTGTGCTTTATCTGATAGCGAAGTATAATGGGTTTCTTGTATTTTGCTTTTATCTACATCATCTGAACGATATATTTTTGTTTTAATTGATTTAAATCGATTCAGAATTTCTGTTTCAGGAATGGAGATTTCATTAGATAATTTTCTAATTAAATCATCTCTAACAATCATATCAGATACCATCTTAATCTCACCAAGACATTCATCAACAAAGAGAGATCGTTGTGTTGCGCTTTGTTTTAAAATTTCCTTTTGCTTAACAATAAACGCAATTGGGTGAAGAGATATTTTGATTAATTGTTTGAATTTTTTTTTACTGTTTTTTTCTTTTTGGAAAAAATCGTCTGGATCATAGTCATTACCAAAAAATAGTACACGTGTTTCTATGCCTTGTTGTAATAAAGCATAACTCGCACGTATAGCCGCATTAATGCCCGCATTATCAGAATCATAAGCAAGAATGGCTCGATTAGTATATTTCTTAAGCACAGTAGCGTGTTTGCTCGAAAATGCGGTTCCTGAGGTAGCAATTACATTAGAAAAACCATTTTCTACTAAACGAAGACAGTCGGTTTGTCCTTCTACTAAAATAGCAAAATTTTGTTTTCGTATATTTGGTAACGTTTGGTATGCTCCATAAAAAATTTTGCTTTTTTGAAATAAAAACGTTTCGGGTGAATTAAGATATTTTACATCATCATCTGAAGACAAAGTTCTACCACTAAAACCAATTATTTTACCTGAAAGATTAAAAAATGGAAACATTAGTCTATTTCTAAACCGATCCACTAATCCTTTTTTAGACTCAGAAAATAAACCAGATTTTTTTAAAATATCTTTATCAAATTTTCCTTTTATTTCTTTAAATAAACTATCCCAACTATCAAGAGAAATTCCTAATCGATATTCTTTAATAGTAGTATCACTAAACTGTCTTTCTTTTAGATATTTTTTACCACTACTAGCTTTAGCAGACTTAATATTGTTTTCAAAATAAATACATGCTAGTTCATGAATTTCATATAATTGATCATAAAGATTATCTCGTTCTTTATTACCAATTTCTATTATTTCAATTCCATATTTTTTCGCAAGCAATCTTACTGCTTCTACAAAACTAATGCGTTCATGCTCTATTAAAAACTGGATTGCATTTCCGCCCTGACCTGATCCAAAATCATACCACATATTTTTGTCAGCAGCGACGCTAAATGAAGGTTTTGTTTCTGATCTAAAAGGACTTAAACCAAAATAGTTTTTTCCTCTTTTTTTAAGATCTACATATTGTGAAATAACGTCAAGGATATCTACTTCATCTAAAACTCTATTAATGGTTTCTTTTGCAATTCTTCCCATATTACAAAGGTATTGTTATTGCTTGATTAATACAATCTTTCATGGGATTAAGTAAAGAAATAATTTTTGATTCTTCTGTAAGCATAGTATATAGATTGTTTGATATATAACTATCAAAAAACCATAAAAAAATAACTAATAATAAGATTCCTTTTAATATCCCAAATAAAAATCCAAATAACTGATTTGCAACTGAAAAAATATTTGAATCTTCATAAAAAAAAGATAAAACACTTGTGATAAATCTAATTCCAATAATAGTAATAATAAAAATAATAGCTGCAGAAACAAACTGTGCTACTCCTGTAGGAATACTAATAAAAGAATATAATTTTACAGTTAAATCTATATAAAAAGATATTGTTAGCCATATTGCAAGACCGATACCAATAAATTCTGAAATTTCATCTAAAAATCCCTTTCTACTACCTGCAATACCAATGAATAAAATCAGAATTGAAAAAAGAATATCAATAACCATGATTATTTAAGATAATTTTGATCTCAGGATTGATTGGGCTATGCTACCATCAATCTTTCCTGCACCTTTTTTCATAACTTGAGGCATCACTTTTCCAAAATCTGCCATTGTAGTTGCACCGGTTTCTTGAATAATAGATTCAACAACAGTATTTACTTCTTCTTCGCTCATCATTAATGGTAAGTATTTCTCTACAATGTCAAGTTCGGCTTGTTCTTGCTTTACCAAGTCTTCCCTGTTACCATCTTTATACATTCGGATGGATTCTTTGTGTTGTTTAGCTGTTTTTTGTATTACTTGTAAAATTTGTTTGTCATCTAATGAAGATCCAACTTCAATTGCTTTATTTTTTAATTTTGAAATTAATAGTCTCAGAGTATTAGCTTTGACTTTTTCTCCACTTTTTAGAGCAGTTTTCATATCATTTTGAATTTGATCAAACATTTCTTATTCCCCTTCATTTATTCGTTTCATAGATAGTAATAATTTATCTTGATTGGATTCAAAACCAATAAATCTTCTTCCAGATTTTTTAGATACCAAACCAACGCTTCCAGAATTCATAAATGGATCAAGTACCCAATTCAATTTAAAGCTGCTAGATTTTAGTATTCTGTTAATAACTTCATAATAATCTAAATGAAACCATAAATTACTTTTTGAATCTTGGTTTTTTTCATTTTCTAACATCTTACCATCCACCACATAATTCTGATTAAAAATATAATCGTTTGTTTTGGTAGCAAACCATATATCAAATAGTTCATTTTCCCATTTAGATTTGTTAGAATCAGAATTTTCATTGTTGCGTTCTATAGTAATGCGTGATTGCACATGAAATTTTTTTGATAATAAAGAATGATACATACCAGAAGATTCCCAAGGACAAAAAATATAGATCGAACCAGTGGATTTTATTACACGGCTTGATTCTGTAAGCCAAACTTCCATCCAATCTAAGTAATTTGTATATGTTGGAGAATTTTTCTTTGTTTTCTCATTTTTAGGCCCATTCGCAGGTTCTGTAATGATTAAATCAATTGATTCATCAGGAAGTTCAACAAGACCATCAATTGCATCTGATAGAAAAACTCCCTCAGACAATTTGTTTTTAAATCGCATGTCTTCGTTTGTTTTAATAGCAGGTAAATAGCGATCTAGGTCTTTTACTGTTAAAATATCAGAATGCATAACTGTCGGAATTTAGCTTTATAAATCTAATTTAAAAATTGTAAGTTTATTCTCTTAGTCAATATGGAAAAAATAAAAATTGTAATGAGTGAACTTCCATCAATAGCTTGGTGGGGAGACGGGATTACAGCATACCCTGATAATGATATGATGAAAGAGGGTGTTGTACCCAATCAAACCCGTGTAATAAAAGAATATCAAGCATTGGTAAAAGTTATTAGTGATTTAGAATTTGATGTTATATTTATTCCTTTTTCAGAACAATTAGAAACTGCCAATAAATTTGACTTTGTATTTACAAGAGATCATTTCCTATGTAATCAAAATAAAGAAATTGTTATTTGCAATATGCGTCTTCCTCAACGTTTAGAAGAAACAGATTTCGTAAAAGATACATTGAGAGAATTAGGGTACACCATAAAAACGCTTCCAAAAAATGAATGTATTGCAGAAGGGGGTGAATTTTTTTATTTACCTAATGAAAATATTTTGTTGTCTGGATGTTCTCGTAATAACAAAGCTGGGGCTGAAACAATGGCAGAATTAATGGGAGTAAATTCGCTCCACATTATATATTCACAAGGCTATCATCTCGATACTGCAATTTCTCCTATATTTGATTCTAGTAATAATTGTATTGCTTTGATGTGTGCAAAAGAAGTGTTTGATGATAATAATTACCAATTACTACGAGCATTATGTAAACAGTATAATTGGGAACTATTAAGCCAATATCATTCAAATAAAGAAGAATCTCTCAATGCCAGAACAGCAATGAATTGCTTAACTCTTCCTGGTCTTTTAGTGGGAACAAGTATGATTGAAGATCAAAGAATTATGGAATTTGTTAGTACAAATCAAATTGAATTTATTGTAACTAGTGTATCACAATTTAACTTAAGCGGTGGATCAGTCCATTGCTTAACAAACGAATTATTTTAATTATTTATCTTTAAAAAATTCCCAAATCAATTCTGAACTATTCAAATCGTCTCCCCAATCTTGGTGAAACCAGGTATGTCCTTCATATTCCATTTTATAGAGAATAACTTCAGTATTATCCTCACAATTATAAGAAATAAATTGGGTGGATTGCAGGCCATCATTGTTAAAATCTGGAACGGTTATTTGAGATTGATCCTGGCAATTATTATTACTAGCCCAAAAGTCGTGTACAGTCTCTACCGGGACAGACCAAGTGGTACCATAATAAGGAACAACAACATCAGCATTGCCATGAAAATGAATAATATTTTTCTTGTTTGGGGGATTACAAGTATAATATACAGCATGTGAGCCTGTCACTGAACCAATTCCATTAATTTCTTCAAGTTCACAAGCAAGCCTATAGCTCATAAACCCTCCTAATGACATACCAGATGAGAAAATTTTATCGGAATCAATATTATAATCTGTTTTAAAATATTGAATCAATGCTTTAAAGAATCCAACATCATCTACATCATCAAATGTACCAACTACATTAACATTCCAACCAGTGGTACCGTTAAGATCTGTAGTCCCCTGCACATAAACTGCAATAAAGTTTTCTTGATCAGCAATTTGATCAAATCCTGAATAATTATGAATAGCATTAGCGCTACTAGTATATCCATGAAGAACAAAAAGTAAAGGAATAGAATAGTTTGAATCAAAGTTTGGTGGTACATGCACAATAAAGGTACGTTGATGAGCTCCCCAAGTCGTTGAAAATAACTTGGTTTGGTCATCTAATGGGTACATTAGCTGTACATCAAGTTCAGTAGTATCACCACTACCGCCACTACCACCGCTACCACCGCTACCACCGCTACTATCAGAAGGATCTACAAAACCAGTAGGGGAGATTGTCATGCTATCTTTATTAGAACAATTAATAAAAATAAAACATAATAGTATTATAATTATGGATTTATGATTTAGTATCATTAATAATTGTTTGTATTAGTTTTTCAACCTCAGATTCAAAATTAGCAAGAGAAGAGTTATTTTCAATGATATAATCTGCATATTCTTTTTTCTTCTCATCTGGCCATTGCAGTTTTATGCGATCTTGAATGGTTTCTAATGATAAATTTTCCCTAGCTAAAGCACGTTCAATACGAACAGATTCAGGGCTTGTAATTAAAATAAGAGGTAAATTGAACTCATTATAATATTGATGAGAACCGCTCTCGATAATTAAAGCAGCATCAACAATAAAAATGGTATGCTTTTTTTCATGACGGATTGTTTCAATTCTCTTTAAAAGTTCTGCATTTACAGCCGGGTGCAGGATGGCATTTAATTTTTTCTGATTCTCTTCATTTTTGAATACTACCTTACTCATAGACAGAGGATTGGTATTTTTTAAATCGGGAAAAGTGTGAAGAATTTCTTCTGATATTTCTTTATTGAGCAAAAGAAGTTTTGCTTCTTTATCTGCATCAAAAATGTATGCATTGTGCTCTTGTTGAAAAATTTTAGATACTGTGCTTTTACCAGAAGCTATCCCTCCAGTTATGCCAATAACAATCATTATTGTATCTTTTCTAAAATACGTTGGGTTACTTCTTCAACAGTTCCATCTCCATTAATAGTAAGAAGTTGGTCTTTATAAAATTGAATTAATGGTGCAGTAAGTTCTGAATAAACTTTTTGACGATTGATGATAATCTCTTCTGTATCATCACTTCTACCAGAATTTTTTGCTCTATTGGTTAATCGATTGATTAAAATATCTTCATCGACATAAACATTGATGACATAATCAATTTGCAAATCAAGTTTTTGGAAAATTGCTTCTAATCCTTCAGCTTGAGGAATTGTTCTAGGAAATCCATCTAAAATAATTCCTACGCCTTTTAAGGAGGTTAAAGTGTTTTCCATTATTGATAATAGCACATCATCTGGCACAAGGAATCCTTGATTCATATAATTTTTTGCTTTTAAACCAATATCGCTTTTATTATCAATTTCATGGCGCAACATATCTCCAGTTGATAAATGCATAAAATTATATTTTTCAGCTAAAATTTTAGCTTGGGTGCCTTTTCCTGCTCCTGGTGGCCCCATAATAAGAAAATTCATACTATTATTGCATTGCCTTTGGTTGATCAAAAATTGTTTGCATGATGATGCCAAGTTTTAATGGATTACTAGAATATTTTTCTTGTAATATTTTGATTTTAGATTCTGCATGCAATAAATCATATTTAGTTCGAGTATGCTTAATTTGTGATTGGAAAAGTCCTAAATGACGATTATCAACCTTGCTAATATCATGCGTAGCATCAAAATGTTTTTCAAAGATTGGTTCAATATGATGTGTAGATTGATCCTGAAGCTGTAAATCAACTTTGGGTAGAACAATATCAATTGGTTTGATAGGTTTTTTAACAGACTGAGGTGGTTTAGGTATTTCAATTTCTTCAACTTTTGCTTCCATTTTCTCGAATGCATCATTAAGAAAATCTAAAACACTTTTTGTCTGTGGTGATGGTGCATCAGGAATAACATCTTTTACTTCTTTTTCAAGAGGCCGAGGAATAGCTTTTTTCTTTCGACTTCTATATGCAGAAAAAAGATAAAACGCTAAGATAACAAGCCAATAAAATAACTCTTCCAAACTTGATTATTCCTCAGAATTTTCTTTTTTTGCACTAGTACCAGCAATTGAGTCTCTCATGCTAGTGTCAGAAGCAATATTATTAAGTTTATAGTAATCTAAAACTCCTAAATTGCCTTCGCGGAATGCATATGCCATTGCTTTTGGAACCTCGGATTCAGCTTCAACAACCTTTGCTTTCATTTCTTGTTCAAGTGCAACAGCCATTGCTCTTCTGGTTTCTGCCTTTGCTTGTGCTACACGTAAATCTGCTTCTGCTTGGTCTGCTTGAAGCTGAGCACCAATATTTTTCCCAACATCGATGTCGGCAATATCAATTGATAAAATTTCAAAAGCAGTTCCTTGATTTAATCCTTTATCTAATACGGCTTTTGAAATCGAATCAGGATTTTCCAACACTGCTTCATAAGTTTCTTTAGAACCAATTGCACTCACAATGCCCTCACCAACTCTTGCAATAATAGTATCTTCTGTAGCACCCCCAACCAAATTAGGGATATCAGTTCTTACCGTCACTCTTGCTTTTGCTCTTACCTCAATTCCATCCTTGGCAACCGCTGATAATTTACCATCTACTGGTGCATCAATTACTTTTGGATACACACTAGTTTGTACAGCAGACAATACATCTCTTCCTGCCAAATCAATAGCAGTAGCGATGGAAAAAGTAAGATCAAGACCAGCTTTAGAAGCGGCAATTAATGCATCTACAACTTTATCTACATTCCCTCCAGCCATATAGTGTACTTCTAAATCCGAACTTGTAATGTTCTCTAGCCCAGCTTTATTAACAGCAATTAAACCATTAACAATGATACTAGGGGGAATTCTTCTAAATCTCATGCCAATTAAATTAAAAATTGTTACATGTCCTCCTCCAATACTAAAAATAGCTTGTAACCATAATCCAACTGGCACAATCCATAATAGTACGATAATAAATAATACTAATGGTATAGCAAAATAAAGTCCCATTCACTCCTCCTTGATACTATGTGGTTTATTATACAATTTATTCATAAAAATTAATATAAATAAGTACTATACCTTTGATCTTTTGTCATAGTTATCTTTCAAGGTTGTCTTATTTGAATCTGTCGTAATAAATTTTTGAAATACTTTTGATTGTGATATTAAACGAATTAACATAATTAATATGATAACACCTCCAACAATTGACCAAGCAAAACCATCTAACGCTGCTGAATATATTTCATCACTTACTGGAACATCAGGAATTAATAATAAATATAAACCATAAAATAGAATTACTAATCCTACTATACCAAAAACACCAAATCCAGGAATAGCTACAAACTCAACTAACAATAGAGTTAATCCTGAAAAAATGATTAACAAATCTGTAGCTGAAGCAAGCTTGGTTAAATAACCCGCTCCTAACGCTAATGTTAAACAAATTATTCCGATAGTGCCTCCAATGCCCCATCCTGCACTATATAGTTCAGAAATAATTCCAATAGTACCAAAAGTAGTTAATAAAGAAGAGACAACAGGATCTGTAAGAATACGTACTAAATCTTCGGACCAATTTTCATCCAAGGTAATAATATCATAGTTTTCTATACTTAAATCTAAAAGAATATCTTCAATTGATTCGCTTGTTCCATCAGCAATTTTATATTTTAGAGCAAGTTCAGTTGTAAGTGTAATTAGCTTGCCTTCTTTACGCCCTTCTATATCATCTACCTTCATAGAATCACCATCAACTACAAGATATTCAAAACTCAATTCTTCATCAACCATCCCACGAGCAATGGTGGTGTTTTTTCCAGACTGTTCTGCGGTAGCAGCCATTTCTTCTCTCATATAACTTTGAGATTTTTCAGCTTGTTTTTCACCACTCATATCTACTACGCTTGTAGCTCCAATGGTCGCTCCAGAAGTCATATAGATTTTATCACAAGAAAGCGAAATAAGAGAACCAGCAGAAATAGCACGTCTATTAATAAACGCAATGGTTTGAATATCAGTACCAGAAATTGCATCTTTAACTTGTGTTGCTGCATCAACCCGTCCACCAAAAGTTTCAATATCAAAAATAATTAGTTTGGCATCGTTCTTTTCAGCAGTATCAATAGCACGATTAACAAAAGCAGGAATACCTAGATCAATTGTACTTTGAATTGGAACAACATATACTTTGGTATTATGGTTATCAGCAAGCGTAATGCTAAAAATAACACATAAAATAAATATCCAAAGCTTGTTAAATTTTGTTTTCATTGCTAACACAAAGATTTACATTATAAAAATGTATCGGTTTCTCAAATCTTATTCTTTTTGTTTAGAGAAATTGCCAAAATTCTTTCTCAAAAGTAACTATAAAATATATTATTTTCTATTATTCCATGTTCTAAAATTAAGAAAGAAAATGGCCTTAGAAAATCTTAGAATCGCATTCCCAGAAAAAGATAATAAATGGCATAATACAATTATTAAAAAATGTTATCAATTTTATATGGAAGAGATCGTGGATTTCCTTAGTAAATATGCACATTTTGATTCAAAAGAAGTTCATCTAAACAATGTTCATATTCTCGATGAAGCACTAAAAGAAGAAAAAGGGGTTATTTTAGTCAGTGGACATTTTGGATCATTCCATAAATTGTTTGTTGCGATGGCAAAAAATGGTTATAAGAATATTGCAGGAGTATCATACAAACAAAATAATCGTGAAGCTTCGAGGTTTTTTTTAGAACTAAGGAAACCATATATATCAAATGAAATGCATAAGGGAGGTCCGAGCAGTGAAGTTAAAAAATCATTACAAAATAACGAGATACTTATACTTCTAAGTGATCAAGACGCAGGGAAAAAAGGTGTTTTTGTGAATTTTTTTAATAAGCCTTCTTCTACTCCTTCTGGAGCAGCAAGATATAATCAAACAGTGGGAAGTCCACTTATCTTCTTTTCAATGGTAAAAATTAATAACCATCACGAAGCCAACTTTGAAAGGATAGATACAACAAATATGAGCATTGAAGATACAGTTCAAAAATATACTTCGGTGCTTGAACAAAGGATTAGAAAATATCCTGAACAATATTTTTGGCCTCATAAACGCTGGAAAACAAAACCACAATGAAACGCGTACTCATTAATGATGCCAATGCAGTAGACCAAGTTATTACATCATTAAAAAACAAAGAGATTATCGCTTACCCAACAGATACAATCTATGGGATTGGGACAGATGCAAACAATGATAGGGGTATTCAAAAAATAAATGATTTAAAACAAAGAACAGGACCAATGACAATTATCACCCATAAACTGGAAGATATTTCAAACAACATTGTAATCAACCCTATATTAAAAGAACAAATGTTAAAAATTGTACATAATGGAGATACTTGCATTGTTCGTTATACAGAAAATTTTATCAGCAACCTTATTGTGAACCAAGGAAAAGTTGGATTTCGTATTCCGCAACATGCGTTCTTAAATGTACTGTTATCTAATTACGGAAATCCGATTACTAGCACAAGCGTTAACACAAGTGGAACACCACCATTAAATGATCCAGATTTAATCGAAAAAGAATTTGGAAGCGAAATTGATTTATTATTGGATGCAGGAATACTACAAAATAATAATCCATCAAAAATTTATGTTTTTGAAAATGATACAATTTCACAAATTAGATAAATAATGAAGAAAATTATTCTAACATTACTTGTTTCATTGTTAAGTGGTCAAGATTTTATCGATGGAGAAAAATATAACTACAATGTCTTTTTTGGACCAATAAAAATGGGGAAAGCAAGCCTAGAAACTAAACCAATTGAATTCATTAATAATCAGGAAGTGTACCATTTTAATTTTTCTGTAAAAACATCAAAACTTGGAGATCGACTATATAAAATTAGAGATGAAATTCATAGTTGGATTGATAAAGAAGGGCTTTATTTAGTAAAACAAGAAAAAAAGATAAGAGAAGCTGATTTTCGTCGACAATCAAAAACAATGATTAAAAATAATACTGCTGTTACCAATGAAAAAGAATATACTCTTCCTGGAAAGGTAGTTGATCCTTATGGATTAATTATGATATTACGTAATGTTAATATTCCAGAAAATACTTCAAAAAAAATTTTAACATTAGATGAGGGTAAAATTCGAGAGATTGAAATTAAAAATACTGGTTATAAATCAATCAATACACCATATGGAAAATTTAATGCCTATACTTACAAACCAGTTTATAATGGTAAATCAGTACTAAAAAATAAAGGAGATATGGAAATTTCTTATGCTATGGTTGGTGATAATACAATTCCTATAAGAATATCGATTAAATTGAAAAATGGAGTTATTGTTTTAAAGCTAAAATCCTATTAGGACAAAACTCTCAGAATATCATTAATAATAAGAAATGCCATCAAACCTAACAAAATAAACATGCCAACTGATTGAATACGCATTCTTGTTTTAATAGATAACGGTTTTCCCAATAGCATTTCAATTAATATAACCATAATCTGACCACCGTCCAGAGCAGGAATAGGTAAAATATTGATAAAAGCTAAATTCATACTAATAAGAGCCATCAACATTAAAAATGGGGTAAGTCCAGCTTGTGCTGCTTCTCCTGCCATTTGTCCAATCATAATGACACTACCAATATCATCTCTGCTTACATTTCCTGTAAAAATCATTTTTAACGATGTAGTCATTAATATCATTGACCAAATTGTTTGATCAAATCCATATTGAAATGATTCAATAAAACTTAAATCTTTTATTTTTCTTTTTTTATCAACACCAAGTTTTCCAATTACTTGATCGACTCTTCCTGATGCAATGTCTGGCGCAGAGAATGGGGTAATGCTCTTTTGAATTTCGTTGCCGTCTCTAATGATAATCATAGATAATGTTGTATTGGGACTTTGTTTAATAATAGTAGTAAACTCATCCCATGTTTTAACATTGGTAGCATTTACAGAGATTACCATGTCGCCTTCATTTAACCCCCCTTCAAAAGCAGGACTGTTTGGGACAACATAATCAATGGTTGTATCATCATTAAGAATAACAGGTTTTCCATTCATTTTCCCAATAATAACAAATACTAAAAAAGCTAAGAGGATATTCATAATTACCCCAGCACTCATCACCCAAATTTTTTGTAGAGGACTTTTTGATTCTAATTCATCGTCTTCACCGCTAAAACCAGAATCCATGCTTTCATCTAATAGTCCCTTCATTTTAACATAACCGCCCAATGGTAAAGCACCTATTGCAAAAACAGTCTTGGAATTTTTAGGTTTGAAATTATAAATCGTTGGGGGCATTCCGATTGAAAA
>Ga0257112_10000534_pt1 | contig 15264 bp, 10 predicted proteins | sample LP_taG_5_FD_191565 | JGI IMG/M metagenome (GOLD analysis project Ga0257112, IMG submission 191565) | Marine microbial communities from Northeast Subartic Pacific Ocean, Canada - LP_J_2015_P26_1000m | ecosystem: Environmental > Aquatic > Marine > Oceanic | place: Canada: Northeast Subartic...
ATTCCATATACCTCACAAATAATTCCTATTTCATTTGCTAATGCAATATTGACATCACGATATGTATTTTCTACAAGTTTTGAGATTTCAGCCACTCTAAATGTTGTTAGAATGATCTCTGCCTGAACAATTGTTTTGTACAATTCTTTTGCTAAAATTCCAGATTCCGTATCTAATTCTCCAATAATTCTTGATGTTGTTTTAATTTCATTAAATGCATGTCCTGGGACTAATCTTTCAGGAACATAACAACTCCAGCACATCTGATTTGGTTTCTGAATAAATGGGATAATTAATCCCTCAAATGTGCCTGGAGGTATAGAGCTTTCAATAAGAATTAATTTTTCATTAAGATCACATTTTGAAAGAGAGTCACATACTGATTTAAGAGATGTCATATCTGGCTTGATGTCTTTGGTTATAGGAGTAGCAACGCATACAATTATGATAGTTGAGTTTTCTACCGATTCATCAATTTTTGTAGAAACATGAAACCTCTCACTTTTTTGACCATTTTTAATAAACTCTTGTAGATTTTTTTCCTGAAAAGGAGACACACAGTTACTTATCTTGTTTATTAGCTCTTCATCAACATCCACACCCGTAACGTTGTATCCAGAATTTACAAATGATAATGCTGTTGGTAATCCAACTTGACCTAGCCCAACTATGCAGATTTTGGCCTTTTTATTTTCTATTTTCACCTTTAATTCTTCAAATGGTTTGTTCAAACTATTCTCCATTCTTATTCTAAATTCACATAATATGTATTAACTTTCAAAATTTTTCAATTCTCTCTTTCTAACACTTCTTTTTTGAAGAATTACATAACTTACACCTAAAATTATGGCAGAAACAACTGATATTGTAATCCCTATAGAATAAGATTCTGGCAAATAAACAAATTCCACTGCATGATTGCCTTCTGGAACAAAAACTGCTCTTACCAAACCATCAGCACGATAAATCTTTGTTTCTGCTCCATCAATGAACGCTTTCCAGCCTGGATAATAAACATCAGTTAAAATCAGCAATGTTGCTTCATCACTAACAGTTTCAATCATAACATTATTTGCTTCATATGAAATAATATCAGCATTGCCTATTTCATTAAGACTAGATGAGCTCAATTTACTAATTAATTCATCAGGTAATTCTTCTTCTAAGATAACATTTTGGCGTAAATCAAAATCAGAATTTTGTAACAAATACTCTTGCGCAGTATCTGCCTCTACCGTTTCAAAATTATTCACAAGAAAAACCCTTGGATAAACATCATTATTTTCGTGAATATAGATATCTTCAAATTGAAATGCTATTTCATGTTCACCTGAATCCGATGAAATAGCAAAAACCATCTGTTTTGTATCAATTGGAGAATTATTTTCATAAAAAACTGCTTGTAATTCATTTTTGGCGTAATCAAACGCCTTTTCTTTGGTAACGTTTCGTTCCGTGTCTTGCTTAGTTTCCAAATGAGGAGCTACTGTCTGCCCTTCAGTTATTGTATGAACTGCCACAAATTTATCATCATTTAGTTGAGGATATTGTAATGAAAAAATTAGCTGCTTATTTAGAACATTTTCCAATTGTGGTTCTAAATTAAATTGATTATATTTTTGATTTTTTATATGTGTTAAAACAGACTCTCTATGATATTTTTCATCATATGGTACTGAATCTACTGAAAGAATTATTGTATCGTTTTCCTCTAACTGAAATGCAGATAATGAAACATCCAAACTTGTTATAGAATTAACAGGTGAAACAAAACTTTGAGATACACCATAGTCAGTTGCTTGGATTTTAGTCAACTCTCTTGTGTTTCCAGGAATACCAACTGCTATAGTGTCAAAATTATAGCCTTCAGTTAGGATATATTTCACTCCTAAAAAGTCAAAATATTTTTTATTATCATGAAATTTTTGAATTGATTCCATTGGACCATGATAATAAGTCCAAGGTGGAACTCCTAATCTGCCAACATTTGCACCGTCATCCAAAAAATTATGAGTGAAATTTCTAAATGAATCAATCGTAAATGGTGAAAGAAAACCAATACTGTTTATGTTGTAAGCTGAAGGATAGTTTGGCCCCATTGTATAATCAAATGAAAACATCCTATGATATTCCAAATTTGTTTTTAGGAAATCTGTTACCTGGTTATCTTCAAACGAATCAATTTTTTTCATCATTCCAAATGAACTAAACTCAGAAATTAATACAACACCAAGAAATATAATTATTAAAATTCCAAATAACACTGGTAATTTTATTCTTTTAGTATCAGTGTTCCATAAAAATCCATTTGGTTTTAAAGCCAAAAGTGTTAATGCAATAATTCCTACAAATAAAATAGCAAACTTGTAGGCAAGCGATATTGGATGTAAACCGAATGGAATGTATAATGATAGTTCAAGCAAAACTAATGGAATTATAATAATGATTGTAGATTTATTTTTTGTAATTGCAATTGCTATCATAAATGCCATAACTGCAAACAAAACTGCTTGTAAAATTTGAAATCCAACATAGTTTCTAGCATCATTAGCACTTACATATTCAGGAAATTCAGCATCAGGACCCAAGTAGGAATAAAGTGGAACTAAAAGTATGCCAAGTAGTGTAATTGTAAAAATAAAAATAAAACTAAGAGTTTTTTTGCTTACTTGCATTTTTGGTAATAAATTAATTCCAAAAGCCGCTGATACAGCAAAACAAAATGGAATTATAACTCCTAGATACGGCATAAAATGCAATATCTCAAGAATTGGAAGATTGCCGATTGAATTTACTACTGGAACACCAATAATTTTCATCATGAAAAAAATTGCTACGCAAAGAAAGAATAATGGTGTATATCTGTGAGTTTTATCGTCACTATTTTTTAAAGAAAGATATACTCCTACAATAGAAAAAAATAATACAAAAATTCCTACATACCCTGTAAATGCAACTACACGTTCTGCAGATAAAAGCCAGTAAGCATGAAGTTGCCCAAATATATATGGAATAAAAGGTGATATTGCACTAGCTGAGACATTATGTTTTAAACCATAACCAATTCCATGTTCCAGTTGTGCATACCCAATACCGTAGAAAACTAATTCGTAGATAGGAATAATGTAAAACGCACCCAGTCCCAAACCTCCAATAAAACCTGTTATAGGGAAAAAGATAGAAGCTATTTTTTTTCTATTAATCTTTCCTAGAATGATAATTCTGTATGTAAAATAAATTGCAACAAAAAGAAATTGTATTACAATAGTTTCAAGGTGCCCCGTTAATACTGTAAGAAAAAATGAGATGCTTACAAGAATGATGAATTTGGGATCTCTATTTTGTATAATTTTTTCTATGGAATAAAAGACAAGTGGAGTTACCATGACAACTAAAAAATTTGGATTTGTTAGGTAGCATGTTATAGATCCTGCCAACATGAAAAAAACACCTCCCGTAACAGCGGGAACAAATTTTAGATTTAAAGAACGTAAGAACAGAAACATGAAGAATCCTGCTACCCAAACTCCAATCAAAATTGGAACATCCCACAATGATGGTGGTAAGAAAAATCCGAGATTATATGGTGAAAATATGTGGTAAGTGGATTCTGCCGCTAGAGGTGCTCCAACACCAACAGTTGGGTTCCATAATGGACTTACTCCATTCAACATCATATCTGTTGCTAGCTTAACATTTGGCCAAACAGCACTATCAGAATAATCTGTAGCAATCCCAATAACTGTTGATTTATTTTCATATCCTAATAATTCTGGAGGAATTGGTGAATTACGATTATAGCTCTGATCTAAAAATACGACTGGAGAAAAAGCAGCAATAACCACCAGTGCAAAAATTACGCCTGCTTTGACAAACACCATATTTTCTGCATTTTTTGTTACACTTTGCATTTTCTTGATAATAGATGACGACAGTTTATCGAATAAATCTGATACTATAAAATGAGTTTAACATAGCAAGCATTAATTATAATTAAACCAGTATTTTGCGAAATCATAAGTATACCATTATTGAATTACCACTAATGGGCGCAGTGTACAGTCTGATGATTGTTTCATTTCTGGCAATTTTCTTTTTAAATTTAGGCTGGATAATTTTAAATTTGTATTTTTTCATAGTTGATGGTATACAGACTTTAGTTGTAGGCTCCACTTTTATTGAAAACATTTACTTTTCGATATATCTAAAATGGATTCTACTGATAGATGCAGTGTGGATTATCTCAGCATTAGTTTTTGCATCAACAAGAAGCTCTTACATGACAGATCCAGAACATTATCTAAGTGTTAATCCTATAGACGAACCAAAAATTTTTGTTATAATTCCTGCATATAATGAAGAAGAAATAGTTGAGAAAGTTGTTAAAGATTATAAAAATCAGAAATATGTTCAGGATGTTCTTCTAATTGACAATCACAGTAATGACAGAACAGTTGAAATAGCAAAATCGTGTGGTGCTAGAGTTATTACTAAAGATGAAAACAAAGGTTTTGCACATTCCTGTATAGTTGGAATGAGAGAATCACTAAAGACTGATGCCAATATAGTAGCCTTTACTGAATGTGATGGAACTTACAGTGGTTATGACTTGGCAAAAATGATACCATATCTAGATAACTGTCATATGGTTACAGGAACAAGACAAATTCAAGTATTATCTGAAGAAAAAACTCAAAACACTATGTTTTACGTCTGGGGAAATTATTTGTTAGCGAAATTAATTCAATTAAAATATTTCAGCTTACGTCATTTAGGTATAGTAGAATTAACTGATGTTGGTTGTATGCACAGATGTATGAGGAAAGAATCTGTTGAAAAAATAATTGATCAATTTGTTAAGCCTGGCACTGATGAACCAATTATCACTCCTGGAAGCGGTCTTGTAGCTATCTTAATGACAATGCTTTGTATTGAAAATAATTTAAAAATAGTTGAAATTCCTATTACATTTAAAAAAAGAATTGGAACCTCAAAAACATTCTCTGATAAAAGATTTAGAGCTATAAAATACGGTTTTACTTTCTTGCGTTTTATTATATCAAGATAATACACGAATTTTTATTTTATTATATCAAGATAATACACGAATTTTTATTTTATTAGATCATTCAAATAATAAACGATAATTCGTCCAAAATTGTATCCATTGAAGAATATTCTGGTTTATGACCTAGTGATTCTACTTTCCTAGATTCTGAATAGTAGTTTCTCTTAAAACCCGTAGGATTGGAGAGTTTAACGCCTGAATCAATCTCGTATTGTAAGCCATATTTCTCTTTTAGAAAATTTAAAAGTTCAAATTTCCCTATCGGTTTTTTACTGCGTAAATCAAAAACATCATTCAAAGAATCCTTGCATATACATTTTTTCACATATGAAAAAAGATCTTTAGGATGGATATAATCTCTATAAATATCAGTTTCATCTGTAAGAAATTTCTTATTTTGCATTATTGAAGAAATCATTTCGCACATTAAGAATTTAGCATCCAAATTAATGAATCTACTAAAAAATGAAAATAACCTAAGGTCAATTATATTTAGATTTTTTAGCGTTCTATGTTTTATTTCTGATCTTATCGTAGCAAGTGCATAGTTAGATTTAATATTCATATAATTGAAATTTTTATCTATTAAAGTTGTATACTTAATTGGGGAACTAAACTGTCCACCATAAACTGCACCACTACTAAAATTTATTAATTTTGTTTTAGGAAAATTTTTCAAATATTCTAATGTTAAAACATCAAAAGTTTCAGTAGTCTCTAAAGATTCTTCTTCAGCTACTGCTATATCTGCCGGATTACTTAATCCTACACAATTAATTACCGCGTCATATCTTGAGTCATTAAACTCGTCATATTTTCTAATTGAAAAATTATTTTTTGATTCATACTGTGTTAGAATTTTCTCAAGTTTCTTTTCATCTCTGGCAAACAAAAATAATTCAAAATTTTTATCTTTACCAAAATAAATGGAAAGGTTTTTCCCAATATGTCCTGTAGCACCAAGTATAGATATATTTGATTTTAACATAGTTAATCTAAAAATTCCAATGATGGTTTTTTATCTAGCATAAACTTTTCTCTTTGAAAGCTATGTCCTCCTACAACATGGGAAAATTTATCATTAATTCCAATCTGTTTGAATTTTACTGGTTTTCCCACTTTAGCAATTACTTCTGAAACTGCGGTACCCAGCCCACCAATTACATTATGCTCTTCTACTACTAAAATTGGTATTTCTTTTCCGATTAATTGAATTACTGTATCAGAATCAAATGGTTTCATTGATGGCATACTTATTAGACCCACACTCATACCGTCTTGTTTCCATTCATCTACCCATTTTTTTCCTGTTTCTTGTAATCTATTCATACTACTTTACTTGATTCCAAGAACTGGAATGGCTCCATTTTATAATTAGGCTGTCCAAATGCAATTTTTGGATAAGCATTTGTAAAAGTATCTATCATTACTTGTAATAATTGAGGATCTTTTGGTCGTTTCCAAAGCCATTCAAGTGCTTTTTCAATCTCAGATTCTGTTTTAATGGTTTTTGCCTTTATTCCATATGACAACGCAATTTTTTCAAAATTTGGTGCACTATAACCCCACAGGGTAGACTGGTATCTTTTATCAAAAAGTTGTTCCTGAAATTGCCTAACCATTCCATGACATCTATTGTTAAGAATGACAATTTTAATAGGCAAATTGTGATGAACTACAGTTTGAAGCTCTTGAATATTCGATTGAAATCCACCATCCCCTGCAATTAAAACAATTGGAGATGGACTTTCAATAAATGCAGCCCCAATGGAAGATGGTAACCCAAAACCCATTGAACCCATACCTCCAGAGGTTACAAATCGTTGATTTTTGTGGAGTTCTAGTGACTGTGCAGCCCACATTTGATGTTGGCCAACATCTGAAACAATTACTGAAGCCTTTTTGGAGAATTTTGAGAGTTTGTGCATAAAGTTATTTGGATTAATGCCAGAAATCTTGGAATTTTCTTTGTAATCAGGAAATGAATTTTTGAGGGAATTTATTTCATTAATCCAATCATTTCTAGCTTGAAATTTTTTTTTGCCGATATATTTGATAATATTTGTCAAAAATGATTGAAGATCAGAATTTACTTCAGCACACCCAGAAATTCTGTTATTTATCTCTCCTTTTTCACAATCTACATGATAAATTATCTTATCTTCTTTGAATTCTTTTACTTGTGAACCTGTTTGACGAACATCTAATCTACTTCCCAATACCAAAACAAAGTCAGAGTTTGAAAGTGTGATATTTGCCCATCTGTTTCCATAACTTCCTATAAATCCAACTCGTAATGGTTCTGAATATGGTAATGCATCTACCGCCATCAATGAATTTACTACTGGAATTTTAATTAGATGTATAAATTTTCTAAATAAATCTAAAGAACGAGAAGAATGAATTCCACCACCAACTAAAATAATTGGTTTTTTAGAATTTTGTAAATCAAAGAATAATTTTTTCAAAATATTATTTTTGTAAAATTTCTTGGCTTGAATTGAAACTTTCTTAACTTTAGGAACTTTGATTTGAGTTCTTTGTACATCCATGGGTAGATCCAATAAAACAGGACCAGGTCTTCCACTTGTAGAAACCTCGTACGCTTTTTTCAATAGGTCCGGCACATTTTTTGCATTAGTTGCACGAAATGCTTTCTTTGTAATGGGTTTTATGATTGATACAATATCTGTTTCTTGGAAACCAAGTTGTCGAATTTTGCGGTTTTTTTTCAGTTCGCTGCGATTTACTTGTCCAGTAATAAACACGGTAGGAGATGAATCAAAATAAGAACTTCCTATTCCTGTAATGAGATTGGTAGCACCAGGACCGCTAGTTGCCATTGCAATACCGGGCCTTCCAGTCAATCTTCCTACTGTATCTGCAGCAAAAGCTGCTGATTGTTCATGCTTCATACTCACTATTTTGATCTCGTTTTTTTGATAAATAGAGTCAAGAAGATGTGTAATCATCCCTCCAGACATTTCAAAGATGAATTTTACCTCGTTCTTTTTTAGAAACGAGTTAACGTAATCTGAAACTTTCATGGATGTTACCAATTTAAAATTTATCTAGGAATGACTTGAAAGTTACTTTAATTTTTTCTAAATGCTTTTCATTCAAGCCATGATTACAGCCAATCAAGAATGAGTTTTTCATTATATTATCAGATACCTGATAATCTTTTTCCATATTTATACAATTAATTTTTTCAAAGGCTGGCTGCCGTAGCACATTGCCTGTAAATACGGGTCTAGTTTGGATTCCGTGTAATTCCAAATGTTTGACAATTTCCATTCTTGAGAAAGGCGCATCAGCATTAATTGTTAATGGGAATGCAAGCCAAGATGTTTTTACTTGTGGTAATTGTTTTGGCAATTTGAAAAATTTCTGATTTGAGAAAAACGAATTCAGATCGTCAAAATTCTTCTGCCTTATCTGTGCAAATTTATTCAATTTTTTTAATTGTACTAGTCCAAATGCCGCACTAATCTCGGTTGGTAAAAAATTGTATCCTATCTCTTCAAAAATAAATTTTGAATCGTAAGGGATATTGTCTAATTCAATGTTAAACCTATCTTCAAGTTTATCTGATTCATTGATGGCAGAAGTTCTACCCCAACCACGTAATATTTTACACTTTTCAGCCAATTTTTTGTCATTACAGCAAATCATTCCCCCTTCACCAGCTGCAGTGATGATATGTGAGCCATAGAAACTAGTTGTTGACACATCTGAAAATTTCCCAGTTGGTATGTCATCAAAGGTAGCTCCTAGAGTATCTGCAGAATCTTCTATAAAGATAAGATTATTTTCGTCTGCAATTTTTCTTAATCTTTTAAGATCAGGAACATTTCCCAAAAGAGAGGGAATCATCAATGCTTTTGTTTTACTAGTGATGGATTGTTCTATTTGATCTATGTTAACTATGTAAGTTTCAGGCTCAACGTCAACAAACACTGGAATCAATCTTTTTTTTATGATTGGAGATAGTGTAGTAGCAAAAGTAAGTATTGGCGTTATCACTTCAGAATTTTCAGGAATATCTAATACCTCAAACGTCAATAGGTTTGCTGATGAACCAGAATTAACCATAATTCCTTGTTCTTTACCAAATAACATTGCAATCTCTTTTTCAAACTGTTTTACTCTCTCACCCATTATGGTTTCGTGTTTTCTTATAACTTCCAAAACTGCGTTTTCTTCTTCACTATCATGAACTGCCATTCCATAAGGTACTCGCATTGCTTCAAAACCTTCATCCATACTCATTTTCTATTTTACCTAGGTTAAAATTTCTTATTATACCAAATACATTGGTATGCTTTATTTAGACAAAAATTATTACCAATTAAATAATTGAGCCACAGAAAACTTTTAAAAGTTGAAGATTGTGAAAAACTTTCTAATCACGAAGTTAGAGAATTATATAAAAAATACATCAATCCTGCAATAGAACGCCTTTTTGGTGCCTTTGATCTTGGGCAAGAGATAGTTGATCATGCAGAGGGCGTTTGGATTTATACTAAAAATAACGAAAAAATTTTAGACGCTACGGGCGGAATAGGTGTTTTATCACACGGCCATAACAATTCTAGAATTTTAAATACAAGAATTGAATTTCAAAAACAAAAACGTATGGAGGTTCATAAGACAATTTTTTCTCCATATATGGCAGCTCTAAGTCATAACATTGCTCAACTTCTTCCTGGTGATCTGGATTTTTCCTTTTTTTGTAATTCTGGTGCGGAAGCAGTTGAAGGAGCTGTTAAACTAGCATACAAATTTCATGAAGGCAATAGAAAAATTATCTTACATTCAGATATTTCTTATCATGGCAAACTTTTAGGTTCAGCAAGTATTACTGCATCAAAGGAAGTACATTTCAAATATCCTAGTATTCCAAATACCCATAGCTTCAAATTTAATGATATTAGTTCTGTCAAGGAAAAAATCTCGTCTTTTAGAAAGGAGTCAGGAGAATCTGATATCTATGCGTTAATCATAGAACCATTTTCTGCAGGAAACATTAGAGCTTGTGACACCAAATTTTTACAAGAACTTCAAAAAGTTTGTAACGAGAATGGGATTGTTCTTATCTTTGATGAAATCTATGTAGGGTGGTATAAAACTGGTAATCGCTTTAACTTCATGGATCATGATGTAATCCCAGATATTCTAACTATGTCAAAGTCGCTTGGTGGTGGAAAATCTTCAATTTCAGCTTACGTTAGTAGAGGAGCTATTCTTAAGAAAGCATATGGAAATATTCGAGACGCAACGTTACATACAACAACTTACAGTGGAATGGGTGAAGAATGTATTACGGCATTAGAAGCTATCAACATCATGGAAGAAGAGAATTATAGAGAAAAATGTCTCAGAATTGAAAAAACTACAAAATTACGTTGTGAGAGGCTAATGGATAGATTTGCAGATGAAATAATTGAATGCAGGGGCTCTGGGGCATTACACGGAATATTCATCAAAACAGAAAAGACATTTCTAAGTAGATTACTCAAATTATTGCCTCTAGAAATGAACAAAGATGAGCAATTTCTTTCAAAATTAATTGTTGCTTCTTTGGCTGATTGGATGTATAAGCATAAAAAAATTTATGTGTTATTTGCTAATGCGGACGAAGTTGCATTTTTGTTTACACCTTCTTTAGTTATGGAAGATGACGAAATCAATTATTTTTTTGATAGTGTTGAAGATGCATTTGAGAATGGAATTAGAAAAATTATAACAGAATTCATAACAAAGCAGTTTTCCAAAACTCTTCGTGGGTAGTTCATGAATCTGCCTAAACTTACAACCATAACTTGCTGGGGATTAACTAAATCTGTTAATGCATATATTATGAAACCAAAAAACATTACAGAATTACAACAATGTCTTGTTATTGGAAAAAATCATAGTTTACAAATAGCTATCAAGGCAGGTGGGAACAGCTACGCTGATGTTTTTATGAATTCGAATCAATTGTTAATTGACATATCAAATTTTAAGTCAATCAAACATTTCGATGTGGAAAATGGCATTGTTATTGTAGAATCTGGTGTTCGTGTAGGAGATCTACTGGAAAAAATATTACCAAAGAATTGGTGTTTAGTTGGATTATCTGGTTCCGTTAATGATCAGATTGGTGGGATGATCTCTAGCAACACTCATGGAAAAGATTCATGGAGTCAAGGAAATTTTAGCCAAAATATAATTTCACTAAAATTATTAATTGCAGATGGAACGATCATTGAAATAAATCATAATGATGATTCTGAACTTTTTAATGGTGTAGTTGGAGGGTTAGGATTTCTTGGAATTATAGTAGAAGCTACAATGAAACTAAAACATATTCCGTCATATATGGTACAAACAAATTCCATCAGAATCAAAACAATTGATGAATGGGAGGAAAAATTTTATTCATTAGATGAGAAAGAAACAGATTTTTCATACGGAGAGATTGATCCATTTGCAGGGGGAGATTCTATTGGAAGGGGACTGATGAGGTTTTCAAAGTATGTAGACTATCCAGTGCAACCAACTGACGGGGCTGGAAAATTTCTCCGTAACCAATCAAAGATTGGGTCATTTTCACCAGAAACATTTTGGTCACTTTTCAAACATATATGGGGAAATAGAACATGTAACGTACTTAACCAATATTATTTTTATTTATCAAAACTTAAAAAGGAAATAGTACCATTTCCGGAATTTCAATATCCACACTCTGCTAGACCAAAATTCAATCTGTTATACTATCCTGCAGGTTTTTTTGAATTTCACACTGTATTTCCAAAAAAGAGTTCGGTTGAAGCTTTTTCTAGATTAATATCAATCAGTAAAAATTATCATCGTGAACCGTGGATCTGTGGAGTTAAGCGACACAAAAGCGATTCGTCATTTTTATCATTTTCTGAAGACGGATTATCAATTACTATTAATTTTCCATTAAAAAATTTTAAAAAATCAGATAAGGAGAAATTCTCGGAAGAGATATTGAATGCGATTTTAGAATTTAACGGTAAAATATACATTTCAAAGCATTCATTTCTGCCTAAATTGGCATTCGAAAAAATGTATCCAGAATATAAAAAAATGTTAGGATTAAAAGCAAAATATGACGCTGACGGATTGTTTTATTCAGATGCCACAAAACGATTGTTACTGGATTCTTAAATTTAAGGAATACCATGATTAGCAAAATTCTACAAAACTTGACAAGGAATCAAACTGAATATGAAATTAGTTAGTAAATTAGTTATCACGCTTGTTTGTTTTGTGGGTGTTTATTCCGCGTTTTTATTTTTTTCTGAGCTTGGTATAATTTTTGATAGGTTGTTAAATTTTAAGACAGAATTTTTACTAATAATATTTCCCTTAGTTATATTTGGGTGGGTAATTCTTTTTTTACGTTGGCATTTCTTGTTAAGAAATGTGAATATCAACATACCCGCCAAATCTAATTTTTCAATATATATGTCAGGATTTGGTTTGTCATTTATTCCAGGGGAAATTGGAGATTTTGTCAAAGCACAAATTTTAAAAAATAAATATGATATCTCAATGTCAAAATCATGTTCAGTCATAATATCTGAATGGCTTTACACAGGAATTGGATTAGTTTCTTTATGTCTATTTGGTGGGTTATTTTTTGAAATTAGCTTCTATCTTGGATGTATATTTGGTGGGATTTTAATTATATTATTTATTATAGTGAACTCAAAAAAACTATTTACTAAACTTTTAAAAATTGGTTCAAAAATTAAAATTATTTCTCGTTTAAGTGAATCATTAACTGAATCATTTGATACAATAAAAAAAAATACTAGTGGAAAAGCTGTAATAATATCTTCCTTGTTATCTATTTTATTTTGGTTAGTAGAGTCTATTGCAGTTTTTTTTATAATGAATGGTTACGGAATTACTACTGTACAAATTCTAGACATAATTCCAACATACTCTAGCGCAATTGTGTTAGGCTTTGTATCTTTTCTACCATTAGGCACTGGTGTTGTAGAAGGATCATTTGCAACATTTTTACAAAGTTATGGTGTAGAATTTTCTATTTCCTTTTCTGTTGTAATTATAATCAGATTATTTACTAGGTGGTTTGGAATTTGTGTGGGCTTGTTTGCTTTAAAGAAAAATGGCGGATTTGGAATCTTGAAATAATTTATAATAATTGTTAATCTTTTTATGATATTCTACTAGTGGATTCTGGTTTTGCCACTTTATAGCGATTCAATATTCTATAAAGAAGATATCCCTGTCCTAACAATAATGAAAAAATAGTGGCTGCAAAAATTCCTGAACCCATTAGCTTGAGTAAAAATATGTCTAGGTAAAAACCTGTGAAAAATGTTGTGATAGTATTTGTTAGCTGACTATACTGAAATGTCCAAATGACTACATCATTAAGATATAATGCTGTCTTATCATTCCCCAAGCTGTACAAACCTAAATCATGACCCGCTTGGCCCCAAACAAACCAGCTTACATCCTGAGATACGTATGCCAGATTAATCAATAATCCTAAACCACCGAGAATAACAATAATCAGCAACATCAATTTCTTGTTTTTTCTGGATTCTATGCTTGCGCCTAGTGGTATTAATAGGAATGGCACGCAGGGAATCAAATATCTCGCACTCCATGCAACCATTCCATGCCAATGTCCAAATGAACCCATTTGAACCACAAAAAATGTGACAAGACCTAAAATGACAATAGTCTCTGGTTTGTGTTTTTTAAAAAAATCAGGAAATGTAAAAAACACGGTAAAAAGTATTGGTGCAAAAAGGAACAAACCTAAACCTGGACTAAATAACAATCCAAACTGCTGCGCCAGATGTATTTCAAGAGTTAAAAATCTATCACCTAGTCCTGCTCCCAGTCCACTTATATCATTGAACATCAAGGACAGAAAAGAAAGGTCTGGCAAATTCCATCCATCGGCTATAACATTCTGGGCTTCGACTGTTGCTTTATTGAAAAATGCTGTACCAGTACTCATGTAAAAGAAAAATTTGGTCAGTCCATAAAATATGATTTGAGGTACAATATAACATAAAATTTTCTTAATCTTTCCATCTCTTTTTCTTAAATTATAAATAAAAAACCCCATTAAGACCATAATAACTATAGCCATTTCTGATCGTACCATAAATCCAAATCCTAAACACATTGCACAAAAAATTAAATTTAGTGCCGAATCATTTTTTTGAAACCGTCTAAAAAAATAAAATCCGAGTAACAATATAAACATAAATGGCACCAAACTTAGTGATGTTTGCGAGTATGCCCAAATTGGTGTTGCTAATCCAAGTAACAAAGTAAGTATTAGTGATGTTCTAATTTCGTAATTAAAACTCCGACAAATTAGAAAAAAAACACCCAGTGAAAGAGCTAAATATAGAGGACCATAAAAAAGTTCTAAAAATGTGAAATCTGGACCAAGGCTATTGCGCCAAAAAACATAATGCATATCACCAAAGTCACTGTTAGTCCAAGTTACAGTATCGTCAGTAATAATATTAAAATTATGATTGATGAACAAGAATGGGACTTGTGTTACACTAGCAGCAACATTTCCCGGAGAACATAGTATATAGTTATAACAAGTATGTCCCTGCCAATATAACGGATAATCTACCGGATATTCAAAACGTATTCGTGATTCTCCATCAACATAAAGCTCATGAGGTTCTAATGTTACCATTCGGATAGCCTGCAAATTTTGCCAATTTTCATCACCTGAATATCTATGAGCATCTGAAGAGAATACAAAAATTGTTAAAGATATAAAGAAAATTGATAAAAATACTTTCTTGTTAATTCCTAATTTTTTCACTGTCTGAAGACTCATTATATCCAAATTCCATTTAGCATTAATTTAAGTAGTAAACTACTAATTTATTCGTAAAAATAAATCCCTTTATTGACATTTTATTTAGAAATAATGAATAATTGATGGTTACTACAAATATGATGTCGGTAGATTTAGAGGACTATTTTTGTGATCTTCCGTTTTCTGAATGGGAAAATTACGAGAGTAGAGTGGTAAAAAATACAAAATCAATACTAGAATTATTTAAAAAATATAATGTTACAGCGACTTTTTTTACATTGGGCTATATTGCAGAAAAACATCCTGAACTAATAGATGAAATAATTTCAAAAGGTCATGAGAT
>Ga0257112_10000535_pt1 | contig 15225 bp, 9 predicted proteins | sample LP_taG_5_FD_191565 | JGI IMG/M metagenome (GOLD analysis project Ga0257112, IMG submission 191565) | Marine microbial communities from Northeast Subartic Pacific Ocean, Canada - LP_J_2015_P26_1000m | ecosystem: Environmental > Aquatic > Marine > Oceanic | place: Canada: Northeast Subartic...
ATTCTTCCGGATTGTCCACGATTTAAAGCATTAATTTTTGTTATTTGCGATACGTGCTCATTGATCTTTTTGGAGAAAAATTCACAGAACTCTTCTTGAGTATAACTGACCTTCCATCTAAAATAATGGCCATCCTTATCTACATTACCTAAATATTTATGAAGCTCATGTTCATCTAAAAAAGTCGGACTGCAGTATGTTTCCGGTTTACTAGTGAACCAATTATCCCAATTGATATCTTTGTTTTTGGTAGGTCCATCATAAACACTGGATAAATAATGTACTGGAGCCATATCCCAGATATTTTCAGCATTTTCGGTAATTCCACCGCAGGATTTTGAATAACGAGCATCGCATATTTCATTGTCGTATATAAGAACTTTACCCCGAGAATTTTCCGCAGCGCTTTTGGATGATTCAGTCATTTGACTCAACCCATGATAACGCTGACAGCAGTCATCATTACACGCGTCAATTCTCAATTCAGCATGTTTTTTTTCAGCTGCAGCCAATATCCACGAACGAGCTGTGATAGTTTGTGCTTCCAGGAAAGTGGCAGGACATACCCCGTTCATTTCCGATACAGCCACAGAGGAGAGGTATTGTTCCAAGGGCACTTGATTGATGACCAGTAAATGTCCATCATGATTTGTGATTTTTAAATTGCCTGGCAGGGCAACATCAATTGTTTTTTCCCAGTGAAACCCTCGGCCAGCCGGGACATCATGGATCATTATATCATGTTCATCTACTGCTTCAACCATCTTTTTAATGATCACATCACCGTCATCGATTAAAATATCCACCTTATCTGGTGTTTTACACGATGAAATCAGTAGCTTTTCCCTTTCTATCTCATAAAGTGCAGCATCTGAAAATGATATGGTTACTTTCTTCCGCTTATCAACAGGAAGTATGATTCCAATATTTAGAATGGGCTCTTTATTGGGTCGCATAGTAAGCGTCCACTCCCGCACCTATGATGGGTGCGTGGTATAATTCAGAAATGACAATGAAATTTTTCTGTAAATAATGATCCTGCGCTGTTGGATCTAATATTTCAGATTTACTGATTTGGTTTAATAAAAGCTGTTTTATACTATCTAATAATTCTGGATTGTTAATTAAAAACTTACCTAACCTTAATCCAATTACTATTCTATCAAATATCTGGTTTTTTTCAACAAATAAACTGTGTATTCTATCTTTGAATAAATATGCAATTGTTTCAACGAATTGAATCTCAATTTCTTTATTTTCTTTCAGGATTTTTTCAGGGAAAATTCCATTATTCTCTAACTCAATCACAGACTTTCCAGTCTTTTCAGCATATTGGTTCATTATCCCTTGTTGACTGATTAATGTTTCTAATGAGATCCCATTTTCATTTTTTAAGTCCCATGTTTTTTTCATCCACACCTGAACTTCATCAAAAGGAACTGGTTTTCTATCAAGGACAATAGCATCGGCAATGCCGGTCCCACCGCCAATATAATAAGCGTTATTTACTGCTCTTAATGAACCATTTGGTGAATAGAACTCGCCCAAGCCGCAATAATTGCTATCATTGCCTAATCTCACGATGGGTTGGTGTTTTATCTCCGCCATAGCTAGGCGCTGTTCCAGGACGTCCAGAATACGTGGAATGCGCGGACCGTTATTCATGAATTGTATTCCACGGAGATTGTCCGTTTTTAACCCGGGCATGCCGATCCCTATATTGGGGTTTTCGAACTGATTCTGCTCAATGAGATCCGTAATAACTTTTTCACAGGCTTCAACATAAGCAATGCCTTGACGTTCTTCCTCAATTGACAGTGATACTTGAAGCGCATCTATTTCAACAGGTTTAAAGTCAGTGGAATAGAAAGGACAATCCTTGATCAAAACTGTGGTCACATCACTGGCCAGATCAAATGAGTTTTGATTAATCTGTTTAATGATCGCTCCGGAAATTTTTGTCGCTCCACCATCTATGCCGATCAGGTTGTAATTCATGCCTTTATTTTCGCCTTCAATTTCTGAATACGCTGAAATGAATCATTGATTTGGGTTTTTGAAATTCTTCGTTTGTTTACAAGTGAATAAATGGTTTTAACTGCTTTTGAAATAATCTCTGGATCGTAAAACAGATTATTACCAAAACACAGTAAGTCGACACCAGCATTGATCATTTTCTCCATAACTACTTCTAAAGGGTAATTTTTAGAAATGGCACCCATGGAAGGATCATCACAGATAACAACTCCATTATATCCCAGTTTATTGCGCAGTAATTCAGTCACCGTTTTATAAGACATGGAAGCCGGCCAGTCGGGATCGATCCCTTTGTGAAAACTATGCCCTACCATCACCATATCAACATCACAACTCTCGAATAATAGTTTATACGGATCTAACTCAATTTCAGACCATGTTGAAGTTATATCCGTAAAGCCGTCATGGGTGTCCCCTATTGCACTTCCCAGACCAGGGAAATGTTTTAACGTAGTGGCGACTCCATGTTTTTTATGTGCTGTAATGAAAATGTAAGCATGTTCAGCTACATTGTTTGGATCGGAACCAAAACAACGCCCAAGTTTGCTTATGTATGATTCACCATTTGTTTCTACATCCACAACAGGTGCAAAATTCAAATTGAATCTACTATTATTTAATGTTGCAGCTAAATTCTCTGAAAAATCCCTGGTCTTATTTATATCAATAAACGAACCAATTCCACCCCATGGTGGACAAGGAGGAAATCCGTATTCTTCTTTTAAACGGTTTACATGACCGCCTTCCTGGTCAATGGAAATAAGTAGATTATTATTGCCAAAATCCTGGAGAGAATTGATCAATTCTTTGGTTTGTTCCGGAGTTTGAATATTGCGCCAGCGCTCATTGGGATCCGAAACTTCTTCATCATATAAAATGACTCCACAGATATTGTATTTAATAATATCACGAACGATTGAATCACTTTGTTTGATCTTCAATCCTTTAAAGCCGGCAATGAGCATTTGGCCAATTTGTTTTTCAATTGTCATATAATATTCATCAAAATAATAGAAAATTTTGAGTTGAGTTTAAAGGTAAAAAAATATTTACTTTCATACTATATAGTAGTAATACTTTTTTGAATAAATAAATGATTATTAAACAACTTCTATTTTATCTATTCTTGTTTTCTCTGCTGAATAGTGCAGAGGTGGATACAGTTCATATTTTCAGTCAAAGTATGAATAAACACATATCAGCAATTGTTGTAGTACCAGACACGTATAAATCAACTGATAGTAAACTTCCTGTTGTGTATTTATTACATGGATACAGCGGAGATCACAAAGATTGGACAGCCCATACAGATTTAGGAGATTATGCAGACAGTTATAATTTCATCATTGTGTGTCCCGATGGAGGATACAACAGCTGGTATTTGGATAGTCCCATGGATCCGGGCAGTCAATACAGAACACATATAGGTCAGGAAGTGGTTCAATATATTGATGAAAAATACAGGACGATAGCTGAACGAAAAAGCCGAGCAATTACAGGATTAAGTATGGGGGGACATGGGGCACTCTATCTTTCCCTGGAATTTCCCCATGTCTTTGGAGCGGCTGGGAGCATGAGTGGTGTGGTTGATTTACAATTCACAACAAAAAAATATGAACTGGGCGAAAAAATCGGTTCCTTTGAAAAATTTTCGGAGCGCTGGGAGAAATATTCTGTCATTTCAAAAGTATATAAGTTTAAAGATTCACAAACGCATTTAATAATTGATTGTGGACTTGATGATGAGTTTATTGAAATTAATCGATTATTACATAATAAATTGCTAGCATTGGATATTTCACATGATTATTCTGAAAAACTAGGGGATCATTCTTGGGATTATTGGGTAAATGCATTGAACTATCATTTCCTTTTCTTTAATAAGAATTTCAAAAATAATTAGTACAATTCATTTTATAGGTTATTATAAACTTTCTTTAATGATAGTAGATTCACTTTGAAAAATCAGTAGATAATGAAAAAAACTTTTTATTCATTTATTTATATAACTATTCTCTTAATTCTATCAGGCTGTGCCGGCCCAGGACAGTTTGCATTCCAGCAATCTTGGGCTGAACGAACCCTTCAAAAGCTTACACTCCGAGAAAAGATTGGTCAGATGATGCTCTACGGCATGCACATGAAATTTATGAATAATGAAAACCCCGTTTGGCAGGAGCTAAAAACAATTATTGAAACGGATGGTGTAGGGGGAATCCATCTTTGGTCCGGTGATGCTGGAACATCACTGACCATGCTCAATGAACTCCAACGCATGTCTAAAATACCGATCTTGGTAGATGCGGATATCGAACATGGTATGAATCAGCGCTACGAAGCAGGAACAGATCTACCTCCCCTTATGGCTATCGCAGCTACAGGTGATTCATCATTGGCCTATGAAGCGGCTCGCATTAAAGCAATAGAAGGTAGAGCAGTTGGAATCCACTGGAATTTTTCACCCGTGACAGATGTGAATAACAACCCCGCCAACCCCATTATCAACGTCCGCTCATTTGGTGAGGATCCGGATCTGGTAGGTAAATACGCTGTGGAATACATCCGCGGGCTCCAAGATCACGGCATGCTAGCTACCGTAAAACATTTTCCCGGTCACGGTGATACTGAGACTGATTCCCACACTAGCCTGGCTCGTATTCCCTCGGATTCTACCCGTTTGTGGGATGTGGAGATTAAACCATTTAAAATAGCCATTGATGCCGGAGTAGATGCTGTCATGGTGGCTCACGTTCATGCTCCAGACTTGCAACCAAATGCGGATCTACCAGCAACATTGTCCAAATTTTGGACAACCAATGTTTTAAAAAATGGACTTGGCTTTAAAGGTGTAGTTGTTACGGATGCCATGGGCATGGGTGGTATAGCCCGTAATTATTCAAAGGATTTTGGCCTAATCTATGCCATCAATGCTGGCTGTGATTTCATCATTCAAGCTCATCGAGTGACCGATGCCATTGATGTGGTTGAACGTGCGGTGAAGGAAGGTGTGATAGCGGAAAAACGTATTAATGAGTCTGCCTTAAAGATGCTGAAAATGAAAGAAAAAATTGGTCTCCATGAGAACAGATTCATTTCTATGGAGCACACATACACATTCCTTGGTAAGAATGAATTCAAGAAATCTGCAGCAGATATTGCTAGTAGAGCACTTACGTTAGTGAAAAATAATGGTGGAGTACTACCGCTCAATAAAATTGATGGCGAATTGATCGTCCTTGATATTTATGATCATCCTAACGACCACAGAGAATCAACTATGACCAAGAGTTTGAAAAGCTCAGAACAACCTATTCGTTCGTTTCAAATTGATGAATCTGATAGTTCAGACTTTCTTAATTCAGTTTTGAATCAAATTCCAGCCAACGGCACAGTAATTGTGAATGCTTTTGCCAGCCCCCAAGCCCATAAAGATCGAATTGGGCTTCCAGCTGCAGAAAACCGTTTTTTGAAAGATATGATTAAAAAAGTGGAACGATTGATTTTAGTGAGTTTTGGTAATCCATATTTGATACAGGACTTTCCAGATTTGCCAGTTTATGTTTGTGCATATAAAGGCAATAAAGTCATGCAGACAGCTGCAGCAGAAGCAATATTAGGGAATGTTCCAATTAATGGTAAACTACCCATCACAATACCGGATATTGCCGACTTTGGCGATGGAATTGATTTACAACGTTCACCTTTAAGAGTTGAGGCATCAAATTATAAGCCCGGCAAAATGTTGCAATGGTCCATGCCTTATGAAGTTGAAGCACAATTATTAGAGTTAAGGAAGATCTTGGAAGATGCAGTTGCTGATTCTGCTTTTCCTGGTGGAGTATTATTGGCCGAAAAGTCGGGCAAGATTTTTTTTCATGAAGGTGTTGGCTTTCATACCTATGCGAAGAAGAGACCCGTATTACCTGCTGATCTTTATGATCTGGCTTCCCTTACGAAAGTGGTAGCCACTACTGCAGCAATCATGAAACTGTTTGATCAGAAAAAGATTACGATTGATGATAGGGTGGTGAAATATATTCCTGAATTTGGGACTTCAGCTGCAAAAAAGACTGTTTCAATACAGCAATTGTTGACCCATCATTCCGGACTTCCAGCAGATAAGCGATATGATCTTGAAGGTAGTAGTTGGGAAGATGTTTTTAAAACTGATCTGATCGCTGAACCAGGTATTGAACGTGAATATTCCGATATTGGTTTTTTGATATTGGGTGAGATTGTTAAGAAAGTTAGTGGCCAGAACCTGAATGAATATCTTAAAGAATTTGTTTATGGTCCCTTGGGGATGGAATCAACTGTTTTCAATCCTATGAATCCTTTGCGCAGGATCGTTCCAACTGAAATTGATCTAGATGGGAATTTAATCCATGGTGTAGTCCACGATGAAAAAGCACGTTATTTCGGTGGAAATACAGGACATGCTGGATTGTTTTCCACTGCTCGTGATCTGGCATTATTTGGACAAACATTGATAAATGGCGGTATATATGGCTGGAAAAGAGTTTTCAGGGAAGAAACTGTAAAATTATTTACTCAAACTGTACAGGAAAATGGTGAATTATTTGGCTGGGATCAGCCTGGTGGTTTTAATCCATTTGGTATTTACCATAGCGAGAATACCTTTGGCCATACGGGTTTTACCGGAACTTCAATGTGGATCGATCCGGAGAATGATATTATTGTAGTATTGCTGACTAATGCCGTTCATCCAAGCAGGATAATGAAAGCACCCAATTATTATGACTGGGGCCAGCTAATTCATTCAGCTGCTTATGAAGCTGTAGATGTTATTGAACAGAATCCTAATTTAGAGTGGAGGGAAAGGTGGAAATAAAAAAATATTTCCTCCAAATGCCATTGTGTTTTGTGCTCTTTACTGGGGTATCAAACCAGAATAATTGGATCGCTACACTTCCAAAGCCATGGACCTTAACTGCAGAACAGGTTTCAAAAATACTTCCACAGTTTTATGATCAGTTTCCTGATTTCCATGTTCGATTAAAAGCATTTGCTTTATGGCAAGTGGGAAAACCTTATGAAATCTTTAAGTTGGGCGAAGAAGTGGAGCCGGATCCAGATCCCATCATTCGTTTGGATGTTTCAGATTGTACGGTCCATGTGCTGACCAGTTTAGCATTTACACAAAGTCATTCATGGATGGAAGCACGGAATAATATGATCACCATCCATTATAAAGATGGTCAGCCGAATTATAAAACACGCTGGCATTATACCTCGGATCGGATCCAAGAGAATCCATATACTGTTAATATTACGAATGATCTGACTGAACAGTTGGAAAGTGTGGATATAACTCTGAACCGCAAAGCAGATGGTAGTGAATTTCTGGATCTGGACTGGGAAAAAACAACAACATTGACATTCATCCCGAACGATCAGATCAAAAAGGCATTTTTATCCAAACTGCCAAATGTATGCGGAGTGGCTTTTGTTAAGAAATCCTATTTTGATATGGGTATTGTAATAGCCCATGAAGGAATGATCATCGATCAAAAGAATATCATCCATGCATCAGCAGAATATGGTGAAACGGTGAATGTGGATTTTATGGATTATTATTTCAGGGAAGATGGGCCGCTATTTGATGGTATCATGATCTATGAATTCCATCCACTGAATTAATCATAAATAAAGTAATTAAAAAATCGTTCTACGAATGTTCTTGCGATATCTTCATCGTATTCCAAAATCATTTCATTTCCCCATAGCTTATAAATAAAATCATTCCATTGAAATTTTTCAGGGTATAATTCCTGGATTGTTTTTAATAATTGTGCTGCTGTAGCTACTGATTTATATATATTTTTTTCTAATAAGATAATTTTTATTCCGTAACATGTTTCATTTTCAAATTTTGGTTTTAGTGATTTTCCAGGAATAGAAATAGGCATAAAGGAAATTGGTTCATAAACCACACCAGGTAAATGTTTCTGTTCCATTGCTTTAATTATTTTAGAACTATCAATCCAAGGAGCTCCTATGTATTGAAAAGGATGATCCGTTCCTCGTCCTTCACTCACATTTGTACCCTCAAACAAACACATTCCAGGATAGAGAATTGCAGTTTCCAAGTCAGGAATATTAGGTGATGGAGATATCCAAGATAAACCAGTATCATCATAATACATTGTCCTTTTCCACCCTGCCATTTTTATTACTGTAAGTTCCGGAACATGTTCAATCCATTTTTCTCCAATGATCATTTTGGCAAGTTCTCCTATAGTTAATACATAACGGATTGGAATTGGATACATACCAACGAATGATTTATAATTTATATCTAAAACCGGACCTTCAATTGTAATTCCATTTAGTGGATTTGGCCGGTCCAGAACAATAACAGCAATGTCTGCTTCTGCTGCAGCTTCCATGACTAGTCCCAAAGTTGAGATATACGTATAGAACCGCGCTCCTATATCCTGGATATCATAAATGATTACATCTAAACCTTCAAACATATCAGGAGTTGGTTTATCTGTTTTTCCGTATAAACTGTAAATAACAGGAAATCCATCTTGTTTTAGGTCATCAAATTTTTGACCTCTTGAAACATTGCCAAAGAATCCATGCTCCGGTGCAAAGATCGTCTTTAGGTCTACATCAGACAGTTGCATTAATATTTCATAATTGGGTTTGCCACTGCGATCTACTCCTGTGTGATTTGTGACCAACCCGACCTTTTTACCCTTGATAATCTCCAGATTTTCATTTATCAATACATCCAATCCTGTTTGAACCTGGTGCTCATATTTTTCCATTTCCATTTGGTGGATGGACTGACTAAATATGATTGATGTAATGACAAAAGGTAGAAGGTATCTCACTTTATAAGTGTCATTTTTTGGATCTGACTTTTTGATCCATTTGATAATGAGACAAAATAAATACCAGAAGCATATTCAGATGCATCCCATTGAACTTCATAATTTCCTAGATCATATTGATTTGATTCTATCAAACGCCCATTGATATCCAAAATTTGCAATATTGAATTTGGTTTAATGACCTTAAATCGAATCGTAGCAGTAGCATTAAAAGGATTAGGGTATGGTGCATGCAATAGAAAAATTGATGGCTGGTTATTTTCATTTACTAGATCACTTGTAGATGTGAACTTCTCATTTATGGCGTTCCATAATTCAGTATTATCACCATCATAACCAAGAGCCCAAATGCCAATTCCTTGAAGGTCATGTTGATTCACAAGATCATACTTTAAAGACAAAGATAAACTGTCATCATACCAGCATTGTTGCCAACCAGAACTTTGATATCTATACCATGGTGATTGGGAATCATTATCTCGCAGTTTACCATAAGTTTGAGCAAGGGGTTCTGCCAATGAATAGATTTTTGCTGTTCCGCTAGCCGTTGTATTGGCTCCCGCCGATCCTGATTCAGCTGGCCAGTCATATCCATAATAGGGACAGCCTAAAATCAACTTATCATTTAATCCACCTGACCAGGTTAAATAGTCATTAACGGTCCAGGTCACATTGTAAGTTCCCCATCCTGTTAACGGTGCTACGGGCCCTGTCGTTGGTGTATTACTCCAATGATAATCATAGCCCATAATCATTAAACCATCACTGATACTGGCCAATTCATCGTAATCCCAGGCACCGGACCAATCCACGGCTGGTGTTGCAAGTGTTACTTGCGAACCAGGGATAGCATTATTAAAAGCTGCTTTCAAATCAGTGATAAATTGCACCATATTCTCTTTTTGGGAAGATGGCAGTCCTTCAAAATCGATATTGACACCATCAGCACCTGCAGACGAAACACTATTGACCAATGTAGTAATAATATTTTGGCGGTAATTCGCATTACTCAAAAGTGAGGAAATAGCATTGCTGTTAAATAAGGTTACTGTTAAGACCACTTCGACTCCAGCGCTGTGCGCTGTACTGATTAAATTATTTGGCGGCCAGCTATGCCAGTTATCAATGTCTCCGGTAGAATTTGCTTCTGCACCAAAATATGCTATAGTTGACAGTAGGCTGTAATCATAATCCAACCACGAGGACCCCATCCAGTAAGGATGATAACCAAATACTGTTTTACTTAAAGTTTGGTTTGAGTTTGTTGAACGTAATGGATCAATATTTTCATTATCGGCAATTAGAATATAATTTGTTTTATAATATTCCATTTCGACTTGATGGATGCTTTTATGGTCCTGAGCCTGAAGCATTATCAAAAGGGCTAGCAAAACACTAAATTTTTTCACAATAAAAGTTACATTGTGTTTGAGCAAGGTAACAGGGTTCATACGTATATTTATTGTCTGATTATTAAATATTCAACTCATGATTAAACATAATGAATTCTGAAAAATTACAACAAGATATTAGTACGTTCTGGGACAATCAGATTCTCCCCACCATCATTGAATATATAAAGTTTCCTAACAAGTCACCTGTTTTTGACCCTGATTGGGAAGCCAATGGTTATATGGATCAGGTTGTTGATCTTGCCAGTGATTGGGTTAATAAGCATAAGCCAGATAACAGTACTTTGAATATCTATAAAGAAGCCGGTAGAACACCTTTAATGATCCTTGATGTCCCTGGGAATTCAGACGGCACGGTTTTGATGTATGGCCATCTGGACAAACAGCCGGAGATGGAAGGCTGGGCAGAAGGTTTGGATCCCTGGAAGCCGGTGCTCAAAGATGATAAGCTATACGGCCGCGGTGGTGCCGATGACGGGTATGCTATTTTTGCATCTGTTTGTACAGTAAATGCATTATTAGACCAGGGTATCTCACTGCCTAGAATAGTTATATTGATCGAATGTTCAGAGGAGAGCGGTTCACCAGATTTACCATTTTATATGGATCACTGTGCTGATGTTATTGGGTCTCCTGATCTCGTTATCTGTTTGGATTCAGGAGCCGGTAACTATGAACAGTTTTGGACCACAACATCATTGCGCGGACTAATCGGGTGCACATTACGAGTTGATATTTTAAAAGAAGGAATTCATTCAGGAGGAGGCAGTGGTATTGCGCCTTCCTCTTTCAGACTTGTTCGAGAATTATTATCCAGGCTCGAAGATGAAGACACAGGTCACATCATCGTTGAGAATCTGAAAGTGGAGATTCCTGAATATCGAATTAAAGAAATCAAGGCCATGGTGAACGTCCTAGGGGATGAGGTATATAATACACTGCCTTGGGTTGCAGGAGCCGGACCGATTACAAATGACAAAGTTGAGATGGTAATGAATAACACCTGGCTGCCCATGCTTTCTGTCGTAGCTGCTGACGGGCTCCCAGGCGTAAAAGATGGTGGTAATGTATTACGGCCTTATACAACGATTAAATTGTCTTTAAGGATCCCTCCAACTCTTGATGCAAATGCTGCACAAAATATTGTTGAAGAATTATTTACGAGTAATCCTCCTTATGGCGCTGCAGTTTCAATGGAATTTGAAGAGCCGGCAACCGGTTGGGAAGCGCCACCGCTGGCTCAATGGCTTGATGATGCGATTCAGCACGCTTCTGAAACAGTTTATAGCAAACCAGCATTGGCCATGGGCGAAGGTGGTACGATTCCTTTCATGTCCATGCTGGGTGAAAAATTTCCAGAAGCGCAATTTGTAATCACCGGTGTTTTAGGACCATATTCCAATGCTCATGGGCCTAATGAGTTTCTTCATATCCCATATGCCAAAAAACTGACATCCTGTGTAGGAATGATCATCCAAGCTTTTACCCAGAAGAGATAATATGAAAAATTATATATTTTCGATAATCATTATTATAACTCCTATCTTTGGCAATATTATTTATGTGCCAACTGAATCTCCAACCATTCAGGCTGGGATCGATTCTGCAGCAGATGGTGATACAGTCCTAGTCATGGCAGGAACATATGTTGAGAATATCAATTTTGAGGGTAAGAATATTCTGGTTTCATCACTTTTTATCATCAATAATGATTCAAGTTTTATAGAATTGACAATCATAGATGGTGATGAAATAACCAGCGTTGTGATTTTTGATTCGAATGAGGATAGTTCATCGATATTGAATGGTTTTACCATTCGTGGCGGATTGGGATATCTTGCTGATCCGGATGGCGATGGTGATAGTTATAGTTATGGCGGTGGAGTGTATTGTGAATTTTCAAGCCCAACACTATCTAACTTGATCATAAAGGAAAATGCGACACCTGATGGCGGTGGAGCTGGTATTTTTTGTTATGAGGCTGATCCGCTAATTTCAAACTCGACCATTATTCAAAACTCTTCCAATTCTGTTGGCGGTGGCCTTTATTGCAAGGCAAGTTCGAACCCAATATTTAATAATGTAATTTTTGATGGTAATTCGGCTAGTCATGGTGGGGGAGCCTATCTAAGAGATAATTCGATAGGTGAATTTTATAATTGTGTATTTCAGAACAATTTTACCAATGGTTCAGGAGGAGGAATTACGCTAAAAAATGATGCAAATATTATTCTTGATCATGTTTTTTTTATTGACAATGTAAGTGATTATTATGGTGGTGGATTGTATTGCAATAATGCTAGTCCTGCTCTGAATAATGTTACGATAACTTTGAATGAATCTGATTATGGTGGCGGGATATATTGCCGTAATGGGGCAGAGCCATCTTTATTGAATACGATTATATGGGATAATATTGGTTCAGAAATATATTTCCGAGGTAATGAAGACGAGAATACCATGACAATTGCATATTCAAACATAGAGGGTGGAACAGATGGTGTAACGACAAATGACAATGCAGATGTGGACTGGCTGGAAGGCAACATTGCATTGGATCCGCTATTCTGTTGGCCATCAGAGAATGATTATTATCTTGTAGAGAATTCTCCCTGCGCTATTTCTGGTCAAGACAGTACTTATATGGGTGCATATGGCATTGGTTGTCCACCGTTGCATATGGGACCCGACTGGCATGTAGCGATCGATGGTGGTGATGATTATAATGACGGTTCATTTGAAACACCTTTTGCTACGATCACCAGAGCATTGCAGCAAGCAGAAGATGGTGATTCGATTATAATCCATCCTGGTGAATATTTTGAAACGATCGATTTTACCGGTAAGCAAATTGTAGTTGGTTCATTGTATTTGACCAGCGGTGATTCAATTTATATTGAACAAACGGTCATCAAAGGAGCTGGCCCGGGAAGCATTATTGTTTTTGAGAGCGGTGAGACAAATACCAGTATTTTAAAAGGTCTAACCTTGAGTGATGGGACATCCTCCCATGGAGGTGCAATCTATATTGCTGAATCCTCTCCATTGCTCGAAGATATAATCATAAACTCAAATACTGCTGATTATGGTGGTGGTATTTATTTTGAAAACGCAGAACCTATTTTACAAAATATTGTTCTATTAGGGAATAGTGCTAATTATGGCGGAGCATTATTTTTTAAAGATTGTTCGCTAAATGTAAATAATATTACGATTGAGGACAATATGGCTTACTACGGAGCCGGTATTTACTTGCAAGAAAGCATAATGGAATTCGAATATACTTTAATAGTGAATAATGAAAGTTTTTCAGAGGGAGGAGCAATTTACTGTTTTGATTCAAATATTTTATTGAACCATCTAACAATTGCTGATAATGTATCCTTTAATGGCGGTGGGGCTTTACTCGCTTTTAACAATTCGAATCTTCAGATTCAAAATTCGATCCTCTGGAACAATTCTCCCCAAGAAATCATGTTTTCACCCTGGGAAACATTCAATTATGTTTCCATAATGAATTCAGATGTTATGTCTGGGATAGAGGGTGTTTTGACGAATGATAATGGTGATGTTGAATGGGATTCAGCATCGATTGCACTGTACCCTTTATTTTGTGACCCCGACAGTGGAAATTTTCAACTTGCGTTAAATTCTCCATGCCTGGATGCTGGAGGAGATAGTTTATACATGGGAGCATATGGAATGGGCTGTGAAGCTATTCTATCAAATCAGGAAGAAATTGTCCCTTATGAGTTATCATTATTAAACAGCTATCCTAACCCGTTCAACCCCTCCATAAACATTCCATTTACTTTGCCTGCAGCAAGCAATGTTGAAATTTTAATAGTAGATATTTTGGGCAGAGTAATCACAGAATTGTCAAATAAAACGTGGTCCGCAGGGAGGAATTCGATCACATGGGATGCTGATCATTTCAGCAGTGGTGTCTATTTTATCCATTTTACTGCTGGAGATTATCAAAAAACTCAGCGTATAGTACTATTAAAATGACACGTCGCATTTTTTGCTTCTTAATTGCCTCTATTTGCTGGGGACAGGACTCCACTCTATGGCAGGAATTAGCATATGCTCCCGTTGCTCCTTCAGAATTTAAAAAGCATGATGACCTATATTTCCGTAATGACACGACGGGTTGGCTGGTTACTCGTGCGGGTCAAATTTTTCGTACGTCAGATGGAGGTACGTCCTGGATGGAACAATTAAATGATACAACAGCATATATGCGCTGCGTTGGTTTTGTTGATGATTACAATGGAATTGTGGGGAACTTGAAAGCAGATTCATTGGGAAACGCCTTGTACAGAACGAATAATGCCGGAATAACATGGGAAGTTGTGGATTCGGCTTCATATACGGGTGAAATACCCAAAGGTATGTGTGGATTGTTTGTTTTGGACTCTACAACGATGTTTCTTTGCGGTCGAGTATTTGGTCCTGCGTTTTTTGTACGTACTTACGATGGCGGAGAGACATGGGAAACTTTTAATATGAGCGATTCAGTTGGCATGCTCATTGATGTTTATTTTTGGGATGAAAACCATGGTATTATGATCGGAGGATCAGATGCAAACCGGGATTCATGCCGTATGCTTATTTTATATACTGATGATTCTGGTGATTCATGGGAGACCGTTTTTTTAGGAGATCGTACACAAGAATGGGGTTGGAAGATTACGTTTCCAACTGAAACAATCGGTTATGTGTCCATTCAAAAAAAGCCGTATACAGCAGCAACAACAGAATACTTTCTTAAAACAACCGATGGCGGTTTAACGTGGTTTGAATTTCCATTCATGTTTGCGGACACATCTGAAGATGAAGTGTATTCATCTATAGCTATCGGTTTTATTACGCCGACTCGTGGTTGGATGGGTAGCTATGTCAATGATCGA
>Ga0257112_10000536_pt1 | contig 15205 bp, 12 predicted proteins | sample LP_taG_5_FD_191565 | JGI IMG/M metagenome (GOLD analysis project Ga0257112, IMG submission 191565) | Marine microbial communities from Northeast Subartic Pacific Ocean, Canada - LP_J_2015_P26_1000m | ecosystem: Environmental > Aquatic > Marine > Oceanic | place: Canada: Northeast Subartic...
ATACCCGTCGGGCCTCTTTCTGCTTTACCTATCATGCCAATTAACCCAGTTTTTGCCAGTAAAGCTTCGGTAAACTTATCCATCCGAGTCGCAGTAGTGGGGCCAGCTGGACCTATAACTTCGTTCCTCACGGGGTCAACAGGGCCCACGTAATAAATAAACCTGTTCTCAAAATCTACGCCCTTCGGTAATCCTTCGCCACTGTCGATCATGCTAAGTATGCGTTTATGGGCCGCATCACGGCCCGTGATTATAGTGCCTGACAATAACAGCGTCTCTCCAGGCTGCCACTGACTGATCTCCTCCCGTGTGACTGTATCCAGATTTACCTTTCGGGCTCGAGGCCCAACATCCCAGGTAATCTCCGGCCACTCATCTAAACTAGGTGGGATTAATTCAGCAACACCAGTACCATCCAAGCTGAAGTGTACGTGTCGAGTCGCGGCACAGTTAGGAATCATGGCTACCGGTAAAGAAGCCGCATGTGTTGGATAATCCAGTATTTTTACATCTAACACAGTAGTTAGCCCCCCCAGACCCTGTGCGCCGATACCTAGCGCATTTGCCCTGTCAATGATCTCAAGACGAAGTTCTTCAATACGGTTCGCTGGGCCTCGCTCACGCAACTCGTGGATGTCGATAGATGCTAACAGTGATTCCTTAGCGAGTAGCACTGCTTTTTCGGCAGTACCACCAACTCCTATTCCTAACATGCCGGGCGGACACCAGCCAGCACCCATAGTTGGCAAGGTTCTCTCAACCCAATCTACGATGCTATCGCTAGGGTTCAGCATTGCCATCTTGGCTTTATTTTCGGAGCCACCTCCCTTAGCGGCCAGATTCACCTCAATCGTACTTCCCGGTATTAGTTCCATATGGATAACTGCTGGTGTGTTGTCATTTGTATTCTTACGTGCGCCGGCAGGGTCATCAAGGATCGAGGGACGCAGTACATTGTCGGGTAAAAGGTAGGCTCGACGAACCCCTTCATTGACCATGTCCGCTACCGACATGCCACCTTCCCACTCGACATTCATCCCTATCTTAAGAAAAACAGTAACAATCCCCGTGTCTTGGCAAATAGGCCTCTTGCCTTCGGCACAAAGTCGAGAATTAATCAGAATCTGAGCCATGGCGTCCTTGGCAGCGGGAGATTCCTCTTTCTCATAGGCTTCGTTGACCGCTTTTACAAAATCCAATGGGTGATAGTAGGAAATGTATTGAAGCGCGTCGGCAACGCTTTGAATTAGATGCTCGTTGCGAATTATTGGCATGGCTGAATAGTTCTCAGACAATTTACGGAACTCCTATTCTAACACCTCATACTCAGTGGATGTCGCCGGAGTCGCTATTTTAATCTTTAGGAAGTTTACAAAGAAAGCTGCACGACTAGCAGAAAGCAAGAAGACAACCTTTCTTAGTTCAGCTTACAACTGCTTCTTCAGAACCATTCTTTTCAGAGATCTTCACTGACGAATCCGCAATTTCCGAACGGTTATCAAATATCACTCCGAGCTTAACCCCAGTTCCAGCCCACAGGGCAGAAATGCCAGCACCAATAGCAGCCATTGCCGCCATACCCAGCCCTAGGCCATCAGTGAATAAGGCGAAGGCAGACGACCAGATAGCATCGCCCCCGCGGTAAATAACGACATCGACAACCGGTTTGGCCTTGAAGCGAGTTTCTCTAGAAACCGAAGTAAACAACATTTCCCTAGCTGGTCGCGTTATTCCGTAGTTACCAGCCTGCCGGGCGACCTGCAATCCCAACAACACGGTCAAAATAGGCGCAAAAGCAAGGATTATCAGCGCCACACACATAAATACTGGTACGAGGGCGAGTGTAGTAGGCATACCTAGTTTTGTCGTCAATCGACTAGTGGCAAAAAAGCCCAGAATAAAGGTGAGACTATTCACCACTAGGGCCAGCAGCGCCAGAATTTGTGTTCGCTGATCCCGGTTGTAATCCCGCAACAGGTTGGTTTGCTCGAAATAGGCAAAGGAGCTGATCGCCGTATATAACAGAATAAAGGCAGCAATACCGATGAGATAAGGGTTCGTGACTAAATTTCGGAATCCCGCCAAAGGATTTCCACCGATCTTGATAGGCGCCAGATCAACATTTACTTGCTCGTTATGCAATGCAGTTCGCTTTAAATATTGTAAATAAAAAACTATAGGCAGGGGAATCAACATCATAAATGAAGCGACTAGCATAAGTGATTCCGAGCCTATGGTTTGCGCTGCTATCGTGGCAACAATAGGGCCTACTATGGCTCCAGCGCTAGCACCCACAGCGATAAATCCGAATAGACGCTTAGATTGCTCCTTATTATAGAGGTCCGCCATCAGACTCCAGAATACGGACACATGAAACAGACTAAAGAGACTCACCCAGAGATAGAAACTCTTATCCAGTACTATTGGAGCTTCTACTAACGAGCCCCCAAAATGAAAGCTCACAAAACTTAACGCGAAGAACCCGTATACGGAAGGGACCAGATATCGGAAATTAATTCTTGAGACTGCAAAACCATAGATCGCAACGAATGCCAAGCTGAGAATAAATTGAATATTCCACAATACGCTTATCTCAGTATTCGTCCAGTCGCTGGCCATAGCGTCCCGGACAGGACGTAACATGTAATAGGCCGCCATAAGGACGAACACCAATAAGAAGGAAATAAACACCGCTCTCTGTTCTTGGCGTTTTATAAGAGTTGCAGATTTAATAACGTCCGCAATCTTGTATTCAAAGGTCATGACTAAATATTGGGTACTCCATGAGCCGGATTATAGGCTGATGTATTAATACTCTACTTTGATCCGACAATCTACTAGAATGAGGCGCTCAGTAATATAAAGTTAAGGCTGCAATAGTGATTGAATCCAAAGATCCCAACATTAAATATAGTATCGAGCAGAAAGTGTTCGTTATAAAGATAGTCAGACCGGAAAAAAAGAATGCTTTGCTGCCCAGCATGTACTACGCCCTAGCGGAGGGCCTGAAGATCGCTGACCAGACCGACATGATAAATGTAATCCTTCTGCGAGGTGTGGATGATTGCTTCACCAGCGGTAATGACGTAAATAGTTTCGTAAACAGTGACTCTGACAATGGAGAAAGACCTTCGGTAGTATTCATGCACGCACTGGTTGCCGCCAAGAAACCTATTGTAGCCGCCATCAGTGGCCTAGCTGTAGGGATCGGTACGACATGCCTGTTCCACTGCGATCTTATCTATGCTTCGGAAAGCTGCTTCCTGCAGCTGCCTTTTACCCGTCTTGGCGTCTGCCCTGAAGCAGGCTCCAGTTATCTTCTGCCCAGGCAGATCGGATACCAGCGTGCTGCCGAATTGCTATTGCTAGGCGACCGCTTCAGTTCGGAAAAAGCGCTCGAATACGGAATCGTGACAGATGTACTGCCCCAGGATCAGCACATGGACTACGCCCTGCGGAAATGTCATGAATTAGCTGCCTTACCCACCAAAGCCGTACAAGAAAGCAAGAGACTTTTGAAAAAAGGCCTCGATAATGTGTTACCTGGCACTATAGAAGAGGAGCTAGCGACTTTTTCTGAATTATTAAAAATGCCCGACGCCCAAGAAATTGTTAAAGCTTTTCTGGAAAGGAAGGCGACTAGTTAGCCTTATTGTAATTCCTTCAATAGATAATCCTTGGCCATATTAATTTTCTTGGCGAGATAGTCTGAACCGCCTCGGTCAGGGTGCAACCCCTGCATCAGTTGCCTGTGCGCTTTAACTACCTCTTCCTTGGAGGTAGATTCAGAGAGACCAAGAATTTCTATTGCTAGGTCTCTTGTCATGACAGAATCGTCTGCTGTCTGCTGGTACTTGTTTGACCGGCTAACTTGCTCGGTCCAGCCCGGATGTTGCCGATCCAGATAAGCTTCCAACACGTGTATTGAGTCGGCATCTTCATTACATTCACCATATAGCATCAACAGCTCTTTCAGAGATAAATCTACGAGCCGCTGTTGCGCGTAATTGCCCTTAAGCACAAAACCATCCATTTCTCCAGTGTCATGCTGCAGTTCCATGACTAGATATTCAGTGCGTATGGTAGATGTCTGGCCTCTTTGTCTGGGTTTGGCCGCGGCTGAACGACTCTTAATTAACTGCCACATAGGCAATAGGCGCAGGAACATAGGTAACATTCTCATGAGGAAAACAGCTGCCGCACCCAATGGTGCTAGTATGAATTGTATAGGCAGGCGCCCCAAAATCACTAAAATCCCAACTACAAGTAACGCGGCAATTATGACAAACAGGATACGATTTTGGCGCGGCGTCAGTGAAAATCGCTTACTTACGGACTGGGCTACAAAGTATGCAATGATCGGCATGGCGATCAGCGCTAAGAGGCGAGAAATCATTGTTGTATTCTATCTAGCCCTTTAATTGCTGTTCCAGCAGTTTGACGTTTTTGTGAGAGGTTTTGCTAAAATTTTCAAGAGCTTTGAGACCACCCGCCGCATATATCGCAACCGCCTTCAACAGATCCCTTAATTGCTCGGCACTGGCGGAATCAAATTGCGAATAGGCGCCTCCAGACAAGCGACTCATATCCATGAAAGCCTGCCGAGCAACAGGATCGCCGCGCTCCTGGAACATAAAGAGAGGCACATTAAACAGGCCTAACTGTCCGGCAAGTTGCGCCAACACATCAATGTTTTCTTCCATGGCATCACCGATATAAACGACGCCCTTGATTTTTTGCCTATCATTTTCCTTAATGGCGTGACGAAGTAAGCGTTCAAGCTGGGTTATTCCTGCCTCACAATGAATACCCGACATAATTCTTACTATGTCTTCAGCGTTACTTTGCCAATTACTGCTGAAGAATTCGCCAAAACCTCTGAAATAACAGAGCTGCACGTTCAATCTACTCAGTGTTTGAGTACTGAAAAACATCTCCGTCTGCAGCTGACTCGCTGCGTCCCAAGTCGCTTGTCGGCTGGCCGTTGCATCAAGTGAAAAGATGAGTCTCGCCTCACCACTGGATTTGGGCATCGCGGCTACTTTAGTAAGAAATGCGCGAACATCTTTATCGCTGGAGACGGGAGACTGGCTAACATCTTTGCTTGTTAGCGCTTGCTTCTGACCGGGTTTAAAAGGATTTTTCATCAAATCAGCTTAGCGGCTTGGATTTGGACAAGCAATAGCAGATTACAAATGGTGTGGCGTGGCCGAGCAGACTACTAATTGTCTATACGCTGGAATTCCTTGTTTTCATCAAACCCCTCTTTTAGGTAAGCAAGAAGGTTTTCAAGATTACCGATTATTTCGATTGAGCATTTCAAGATTTGATGTTCCCACCTGTTCAGCCAGCGCCCTGATCTGGCCGGCAGAAATATCGATGCGAAAATCATCATTTTGTTCAGGCTATTACGAATAATAATTCCCACGTGATTCCTATTAGTTAACCAATCACGAAAAAATAGATCTGTTCTTAATTCTCAGGCGTATACTCATCAATCTAGTGTATAGAAGGTGCACCAACAGTTGTATATTGTAATTGATTTGGGGAGTTAGTCATGATCAAAAAAGTAATTACAATAGTGCTAATTACGTTTGCCTCATCCGTAATCTGGGCACAATCACAGGTTGACGGCACCTGGGATTTTTCGATGAGCAGCCCATTTAGCGCTTTAGTCAGCGCCAAAGTGACCATGAAGATCGAGGGTGCTACTCTCACCGGCCAGTTTGACATGGGTGGCGGGCGTAAGTGGCCGATTGAAGAAGGAACCGTCAAGGGCAACGAAATTGCGTTCAAAATTAATCGGGATGGCGCTTCAATGACCTACGTGATGAATGCAACCGTGGATGGGAATTCAATTAAGGGCACTGCTAATGCGATGGGTAGCGTAGTAGACTGGTCCATGAGCAAATAGGTAAATAGGAGTTCAGGGTTTTAATGCACCTCGTGGGTGCGGATTACTTGGTTCAAGCCCAGGAAAGGCCGAGAACACAACGCATTTCTCCTGTAAATATGTGCAACCTAGACATTTGACCCTGGTTTGCCTACCGACTGTTCCGATTAGGTATATCAGGGTTTAATGTCCGAACATGTTCTGCCAGCGCCCTGATCTGGCTGGCAGAAAACATCGATGCGAAAGCCGGCATGTTATTCTGCCCACTGCGAATAATGTCTGCCACGTAACTACTATCGAACGCAGCTAATCCTTCCAACGGCATGCCATCGTGCCCTCCCTCACCATTGCTCCCGTGACAAAATTGACAAGTATTTTGGAACAAGCCTTGTCCTTCCAGATTAGCTTGCGCGAGGGCAATAGCGTCTTCCTCCTCATCTAACAGGGTGAACAGCCATACACTATCCCCCCTTTTCGCTCTGCCCAATAAATTACCCGCGGAAAAAACTCCAACGTATTGCTTGCCGTTATGTTCGAATATCGTGGCCGGAGCGTTTACACCTGCGTCGGTCATGAATTCCCACAGCTTGGATCCGTCACGTGCGTCCAGCGCAGTAATACGACCGTCGTTCCGGCCAGCAAACAACAGGTCGCCTGCCGTCGCCACCAAGCCGCTGTAGCAGCGATTGGGCCAGCGTTGGCTCCATAACTTACGATTGCTCCGCAGATCCATTGCGGAAAGGATTCCTGTGATTGGGATGGACGCAAAACGCATGGCACCTCCAGTATAGCGGTCACCGGGTCTGGCTTGCTGCAAATTTTCCCTCACGGAATACGCAGCCTGCCGTTCACCGGCACACACGTACATCACCCCTTTCCTTTGATCTACGGTGCTGGGTGGCCAATTCGCATCGCCACGGCGCAGCATTACTGGCTCTTCCCAAAACGGTGTAAAGATGGCGCCATTGTTGATGAGCCGATAGCCCTCCGGTGCCACGTCCAATGTTTGAGTGACAAAGGCCTCTCCAGAGGGATAGGGCTGTGTGGCGGAAGTTGCCTGGCGGGGTTCCTGTGGAACTGGTCTCTCCTCTATACCAACCAACGGCTCACCGTTGGTGCGATCGAGAATATATAACCACCCTGTCTTGCCGGCTTGGGCCAAACCTTTTCTTGGCACGCCGTTGTAGTCAAGATCAAACAAGACAACCGGGTTCGGTGCATCGTAGTCCCAGATGTCATGATGGACTTCTTGAAAGTGCCAACGGTAATCCCCGGTATAGGCATCAAGCGCTACGATGGATGCAGTAAATAAATTGTCCCCAGCGCGTTCTGAACCGTTATAGTCAGGGCCTGGGTTGCCAGTTGAAAAGTAGATCATACCCAACTCAGGATCAACGGCAGGCGTGTGCCAGACAGTTCCACCACCGGTTTGCCAAGCATCATTATCAGCGGGCCAGGTATCATGGCCAAATTCGTCGGGGCCTGGCACGGTATAGAACGTCCACAACAAGCTACCATCCTCGGCACTATAGGCTTTTACTCGCCCTCGGGCTGCAAATTCAGCGCCCGAGAAACCGGTAATAACCATGCCCTGAAAATACAAAGGTGCGCTAGTGATGGTATAGCCTTCTTCCCAGGCCTCGGCTTGAATGGACCAGACCTCTGCCCCGCTGTCTTTGTCCAATGCCTTGAGTATTCCATCTAGCTGTCCTACAAAGATCTTGTCTTCGCCAAACCCTACCCCGCGACTGGTCCATCCACAACAGACAGTCGAAATCTCATCAGAGAGATTAGCCGAATAGCGCCACAAAACTTCCCCGGTTTCAATGCTTAGGGCAAAGACATCATCGGCACCGGTTATGATATACATGACCCCTTCATAGACAATGGGCTGCGCCTCTCCAGAATACTTTGCGCCAATTCCAGAGCCATCGAGATGAATACGCCAAACTGGGCCAAGTTGATTAACGTTGCCGGTATTAATCTCCGTTAGCGCTGAGAAGTTTCGGTTGAAGAGATCCCCACCATTAGTGAGCCAGTTGGTAGTAGGCAACTCCGAAAGCGTCTCTTCATCCGGCCTGATCTGCGAAAACTCAGCAGCTTGTGGGGTGAACAATGAGCTGAAAATAAGTAATCCCGCGAGTGTTGCCGGCATGTAGTTATTCATTTTTTCAGCCTCTATGGTTCTTGTTAATAGGCTAAAGGGACACCTGCAACATAGCAACCCCAAAAGTCTACAACACATGCTTTTCAGTTGCTGTGAATGCAGCAGATGATTCAAGCATAGAAAGAATAAAATCCCTATACGATGGTTTAATTGCTAATTTCAGCGTTAGAGACTTTGAGGCTGAGGCTTCCTATTATCAATTTCCAATAGGGAGTAACATTTCAACCTAGTTAGGGAGAAACGAATGAATATAGAAGAGTATGTTAAATACGATGCGATAGGCTTGGCAGAGTTAGTAGAAAGAGGCGAAGTCACAGCGCAAGAGTTAGCTTCTTTGGCCCGAGAAGCAGCTGAAAAAGTAAACGACAAATTAAATGCAATTGTTTCAATTTTCGACGAACCTTACCAAGATGGCGTAATAGAGGGAGCTAAATTCAGAGGCGTTCCTATTTTCATTAAAGACTTGGGGGCTAGTATTTCAGGCCTCCCCCAAGAAAGTGGGTCTATGCTTACAAAGGGATTTGTATCACCTGTTACTACACACTTTGCCCAGAGTTTTCTCAATGCTGGTTTTCAGGTAATTGGAAGAAGTACTTGTCCCGAGTTTGGGTTAACTCTGACCACTGAGTCAGTAAGTCAGGGAATAACTCGTAATCCATGGAATACTGATCATATAGCTGGAGGATCAAGTGGAGGATCTGCAGCACTAGTTGCTTCAGGTGTAGTGCCATTAGCTCACAGTAACGATGGAGGAGGCTCTACGAGAATACCTGCTAGTTGCTGTGGCAATTTAGGTCTTAAAACGAGCAGAGGTAGAGTTAGTCTAGGGCCAATTAATAACGATGTTAGCTCCCCTCTGATTGCCGAAGGATGCAACAGTCGAACAGTTAGAGATACAGCAGCTTTTCTTGACGCCGTATCCAAACCAGCAGTTGGTGAGGGGGTTATGAACAGGTTTATTCAGGAATCATTTTTAGCCGGCTTAGAAAAACCTCCAGAAAAATATCGGATTGCGGTGAGTTTTAATGATTGGGGCTCAGATCCAATTGATTCTGAAATAAAGGATGAATTAGAAAGAATCGCTGAGTCACTTAGGGTGGAAGGCCATAGGGTAGAAGAAGCTACACCTACCATAGTTCAAGTTGATTATTTTGAAGCTTTCAAAGTTCTATGGTATTCGTTGGCTTATTTTGCCGTTAATAGCATGGCTCCCATGATCAATAGGATACCTGATACAAGTACTTTAGAGTCAATTACGCTCCAGATGGTAAAAGAAGGAGGAAAAATTAGGGCTTTTGATGTAGACCGAACAATGGCTCTGTCAAATCAGATGAGTAGAGAATTCGGTGAATTTTTTCAGAACTGGGATTTGCTGCTTACACCAACTTTGATTAAAGACACCCCGAAAGTAGGAGGCCCGATAACGCTGAATTCGAAGTTGAACCTTGATGAATGGTATGAGGCTGCTTCCAGTCTCATCCCAGCTACACCGATTGCAAATATAACTGGTGTTCCTGCGATATCAGTTCCTTGCGGTGTTGGCCCAGGCAGTCTTCCCTTAGGAATGCATTTCTTTGCGGCAATGGGTAATGAGAGAGCCCTGCTTGATATTGCTCGTCAGTTGGAAGAGTCAGAACCTTGGATTAATAGGACACCGCCAGTATATGCAGGCTAAAGTCACGCTCTAGCTCTATAACGCGACCGGTTAGTTCAACCGTTGCTCTTATTGATATCCAATTCGGCTATGTCATACTGCAGAAAAGCTCGAAGTATCGCCAACCGATTGCTAGGGGGAAGAATAATGAAGCTCATATACTTTAAATCCTTGCTATTAACTTTTGGTCTGTCAGTTTCTTGCCTCATACCAGTTTCTGCAAACCAAGCTCCACGGCTACAAACAGACATCACCTTCGTCGTCGCGGGTAAAACCGGAAATTTCAGACAATCCACTGGCGGCATGGTCTCAGCCCTCAACTATCATTTTTTTGCTGAAATATTTATCCAGGACAACGGAAGGATAAAACAAGCAACGTTGTTAACTCCTAACAACCTTTCTGAAGCCATTGCCTTTTCAGACAGCGGCTATGCTCTTGAGATGCACGGCGGAAGATATCCAGATGAAATTGAACTTGAACACCACTATCCGGATGGTAATTATATTTTTCGCTATGACACTCCTTCAACTGGTCTGTTAGAACAGCCAATCGCTCTGGTTAATTCTGCAGCAGGCAGTTCACGCCTGCCCGATGCACCACATATTATTTTGTCCCAGAATGGTAAGCCTATTTCACCACGCCAGATTCAAGCAGATCTGCCGCTTACGGTGACCTGGAGCACTTTTAAGCAAGGCAATCAAGATCCTCTGGAGATCGTTAATGATCTGGTGTTTGTCATTATGGGCGACTGTCACGGTAAGCGGATTTCACATAGCGGTCGGCCTTTTGAAAACACCCCTTATCTGGATTACGCAGCAACAGAATTCATCATTCCGGCCGAGCAGCTGCTGCCTGAAAATGCCTATCAGTTGTCCGTGGAACATGCCATTTTAGATACAACTATCACCGAAGGCGTACCAGGATTTGCCACCTTTGCCACTACAACCTTTCTGGATATTATGACCTTGGGAAGTGCAACCGGTGAGGCTGCCTGCCCCGAAATACTCAAAAACTTTGATGCGGGGCAGACTAATTTAAGGCAACCTCGTTAAAGCAACCTCGTTATGAGACATAGCAATGAACACACTAACAAGACTTATAAAAATCCTCGTATGTAGTAGTTCTTTCTTATGGGTAGCAAGCGTTGTGAACGCTCAGTCGACCTCAGTAATGATCGACGAGTTGACCACCAACGAGGTGCAGGCGGCGCTCGACGCAGGCATGACCACCGCCATTTACTATGTCGGCGGCACTCACCAGAGCGGCCCAGCTGTGGTGTTGGGTAAACACAATCTCCTGGCCGCACATCTATCGCGGCGCGTTGCGGAGATACTAGGCAATGCCCTGGCATATCCACCGAATCCCTATGCCCCGGCCGGCGATCCTATCGCGAAGACCGGACACATGCGTTTCGCCGGCACTGTCAGCATGTCCGCCGAGACACTCGCTGCCGTGTCTCGCGACATTGCAATAAGTGCCCTGGCGGTGGGTTTTACCCATGTAATCATGCTGGGTGATCATGGAGAGACTCAGGAGATCATCAAGGAGGTCGCCGGATCAGTCGATGCCGAGTGGCGTTCAAGAGGCGGTCGCGTGATTTTCATTCCGGTTTACGATGAGGGCGAAGGTCGCATGCGCGAGATCCTGACTGCCCGCAATGTGCCCAACAATCGCATGACACCAATAGACGATGCGGCGGAAATGATGGCGCTAGATTCGAGTAACCGCTGGATTCGAGCGGAGCACCTCCCGCAGGATATCGCTGCAGTCGCCTCGGGCGAACTCGGCCAACAATTCATCGACGGTAAGGTCGAGGTAGCGGTGGCAAGAATTCGGGAACTGGTACAGTAGATCGAATTACTGAGAAGCGTAGGAAGATGATCGGGTAGTGGTCTGCCACCTTTGTTACTGACTAATTCCATTGTTTATTAAGCGAAGTTTTTTCGAATTGCGCTCAAGCTTTCTATATTCGCTATCGAGCTGACCCCCTCAAATTCATTAATCGCTGGTCCTACAAATAAGGGTCGGGGGAGCCTTTTCCCCTGCCTTAATAATTGCAGTTGCCAATCCCATACTTAAAAGCTAATTTGAGAATAAAAATGAGGGAGAGAAATTAAGGCTGAGTTGATAGTGGTTGCCTTGTTGATCCTTGTCTTGTGGGCCTTTTCCCAGATGCTCCGATGTCCAAGATGTAAAACATTGAAGTCCGTTTTTTCACAGACGAGATAAAAAATCCTTTTAGAAGAGAATAAGGATCAGAGATATTGCTCAGTCTGCGGTCATACTTGGAAACGCTCCCTTCATCGCGGTGGCGGTGGCAGGTAGACCAATAACTAATCAGGACGCGCTAGCTCTACAACGCGATCAGTTGGTTCAGTCGTTGCACTCATCAAATTTGAGATAATTGCTCATGTACTTCCAACCACTTTTCTTCGGCTTCAAGTAATTCAGTTTTTAATAGACCCTGTTCTAGTAACAATTGTCTAAGGAATGTCTTGTTCTCTTCATAGTAAATAGATTCGTCCGCTAACTTACTTTCGATTCTTTGTAGTTCAATTTGGCTTCGGTCGATAGCAGCTTCAAGACTTCGCTCCAGCTTTTTCAATGGCGCCACCTTTTCTCTTTTTGCCGCTCCTAACTGTCTCTGCTCTTTTTTATCTAGTCTCAGCTTGCTTGCCGGAGCTGGTTTCTCAGACTCGCGATAGTACTTAGAATTTAACTTAGACTGCTGAGCCAGCCAATTTTCATAGTCTTGAAGATCACCTTTAAACTCTGCAAATATACCAAGATGAATTGAGTAAAATTCTTCTACCGTATTAGCCAATAAATGTCTGTCATGAGAAATCACGATCATTGCACCTTCATATTCTTGTAATGCGATTGTTAGAGCGTGCACCATTTCCAGATCGAGATGGTTGGTAGGTTCATCTAGCAAAAGCAGGTTAGGCTTTTGCCAAACTATCTTTGCTAAAGCCAAGCGCGCCTTTTCTCCACCAGAGAAAATACTTATGCGCTCTTCAACTCGGCTACCTTGAAAAGCAAATCCACCGAGAAAATTCCTAGTTTTCTGCTCCGTTTCGACCACGCCACTTTCTTGTGCCATCTTTTGAAACATCTTCATAGGTGTTGTTGATTGATCAAGCTCATCGACTTGATGTTGCGCATAGTAACCAACACGCAATTTGTTCGCTTCAATAATCTCACCATCAAGCGCAACCATCTGACCAGAGAGAACCTTAAGTAAAGTAGATTTACCGCTACCGTTATAGCCCAATAAACCAATTCTAGTATCGCCTCTCACCGTAAGATCTATTTCATTAACTAATGGCACGTCAAAACCAATTGTTAATGACTTAATTTGCATCGGGAAAGGAGGCACAATTTTTAATTCGGGAAATTGAAATTGAAAGGAGGAATCAGCATAGGCCGGAGCGATTTCCTTCATCCTACTCAATTCTTTAAGACGACTTTGTGCTTGCTTTGCTTTCGACTCTTTATAACGGAATCGACGAACAAAATTTTCTATATCTGCGCGACGCCGCTGCTGCTTCTCATACATAGCCTGTTGCGCTGCCATTTTCTCAGACCGTAATCTTTCATAGTCGCTAAAGTTACCCGTATATGTGTTGAGTTTTCTATTCTCAAAACTAATCACGTGATCAATAACTGAATCTAGAAAAGTCCTATCATGGGAAATAACTAGTATGGTGCCAAGATAACGCTGAAGCCATTGTTCAAGCCAGACCGTCGCTTCTAGATCAAGGTGATTGGTGGGCTCATCGAACATTAGCAAATCGGATGGGCACATTAGCGCTGCAGCTAGATTCAGCCTAACCCGCCAGCCACCGGAAAAACTATCTACCAGGTTTTTAAATTGATTAGCATGAAACCCTAGCCCCGAGAGCAACTGTTCAGCTCGATTCTTGATGTCATAGCCCTGAATATTCTCCATGTTGCTATGGAGACTGGCTAACCGGTCATCGTCCCCGCTGAACTCTGCTTGTTTCATAGCCTGCTCTATTGCTCGATATTCCTTATGAGCATCAATCACAAAATCTACAGCCGAGCGCTGACTGTTTGGAGTTTCTTGCGCCATTATTGAGCAACGGATGCTGCCCGACACTACTATTTCTCCATTTTCAAGAGAAATTTCTCCTGCCAACGCTTTGAGCAAGCTTGTCTTGCCACAACCATTCCGTCCAATAATGCCAATGCGATGCCCTTTATGAAGGACCAAATTGACCTCATCTAAAAGCGTTAGAGTACCGCGCATCAGTTTAATATTATTGAGTGATATCATTCGGATAAAAATCTTTCTGGCTTAAATACGGGGCTATACAAGGTATTTAGGAACTTACAGGACTTTATTGGACGGTATAAAACACTGATCTGGTGCGGACGGGGAGACTTGGTTTTATCACCTAACTTATTGATATAAAAAGATTTAATAAAAGCTTTCCCTAGCGCGTGTTACAACCAGTGTTACAATAAAACAGCGTCACTCCGCAGTGCTCCTAATGGGCAGACTAGTAATTATCTCTGCTAAGCTAATGGGAAACAATTCCTTCCTTAGTTTTGCCTAAGGCGGGTTCTTATTTCACCCCCGGGGGTAGTTTTTCCCCTGCCTTAATAATTACAGTTGCCAGTCCCATACTTAAAAGCTAATTTGGGAAAAATATCCCTCTTGAGAGGATATGATACAAGGAAGCATAAAGGCCATTTTACTATCTTATTAGTGTCCTCTACTATCTCACTTCGGTAGGTAACCCCCAAGGATCTAACTCTCCTGCCAGTGGACAAAAATCTCCGGTATCCAAAAAATGGGTATGAAGACATTCCAAGCTGGATCCCAATTCTTGTAACAGCTTCACGGTCTCAGGAAAAGCAACTCTAGTGAAAAAACCTGCCCGACCACCTCGTGGAATATCAGCTGTTGATTGACCTAAACGGGTTATCACAGTTACATCACCGCCTTTTGACACCAAGTACCGGATCAACTCGTTGTCACCTCTTGATGCTGCATAGTGCATCGGAGTATATCCCCATGAATCTAAAGTGTTCACATCTATGCCATGCTCCTCCACGAGATATTTAACAGCAGGTATGAAGCTTCCAGGAACATTCCTGACACTGAAGGATCCTAAGCCCGTAAACCCACCCCCTGCAGCCACATGAATCGGGTAAGCATTAAAAGCATTCGTTGGAATATACGGCAACCCCGAATCCTCCTGCTGTCTCCCATCCTGCTGCCGACGCTCTCTCATTGCTGGAGCTGGCCATGCGGTTGGGATGTTGGGATCAGCGCCATAGCTGGACAGTAACTTCATGGCCTCGATATCCTGCGCATAAGCCGCCCGCCAGAAAGGAGTAGCACCTTTTAGATCGGTTCCAATTTTGGTCAGTCCATATTCCCAATACCAAAGATGGGTCTTGAGACGCACATTAGGATCGGCTCCTGCATCTAATAGAGCACTCAACAGGTCGATATAT
>Ga0257112_10000537_pt1 | contig 15194 bp, 5 predicted proteins | sample LP_taG_5_FD_191565 | JGI IMG/M metagenome (GOLD analysis project Ga0257112, IMG submission 191565) | Marine microbial communities from Northeast Subartic Pacific Ocean, Canada - LP_J_2015_P26_1000m | ecosystem: Environmental > Aquatic > Marine > Oceanic | place: Canada: Northeast Subartic...
CCAGCCGTCATTATCGTCATCAACGTCAGCGTTGTTGCCCTCACCGTCGCCGTCCGTGTCTCTCCACTCAGTTCCATCGTATTGGAACGCATCATACACGTCGTCAGTACCATCATTGTCATCGTCGGAATCAAGTGCGTCGCAGATGGTGTCGTAGTCGTAATCAGAGGGCACGGATGAACCGTCCAGTGGATCGGTGCCACACCCTACTTCATTCTCATCTATCCAACCATCATCATCATCATCCTCGTCAGCATTGTCCCCCACGCCGTCACCATCGGTGTCGGTGGTCTCGTTGGGATTTAACGGGAAGTCGTCATTGACGTCGTCAACACCGTCATTGTCATCGTCGGGATCGCTATCATTGGGTATCCCGTCACCGTCGAAGTCGTCGCCTTCGAGGGCGTCGCAGATTCCATTGGAATCAGCGTCGGCTGGAATATCGTTGCCATTTAGGGGGTCTGTCCCGCAATCGCTCTCATCGATATCAGTCCACCCGTCGCCGTCGTCATCTAAGTCAGCAGTGAGCGCCACTGTCGAGGTGAACTGTATGTTGTCTAGGTACAGGGCCTCATTAGCAGAGTTCGAGGAGAATTCGACTTCGAGATGACCGTGCCCGGCCGCCCCTACCATCACCGTCATCGTCGTCCACGTGTCGAGCCATGACGAGTTGTCGGTGTCGATGTCGTAGCCCGTGGTGTTGATAATCTCGATATCGCTGTTCGCGCCGACGAATCTGATGACCAGATAGTCCACGGGACTCGAGGTCTCGTATCCGGTATCCTGGAGGAAGAAGTCGAAAGTCATCACTTCTGCTGTTATGTCATCGAGAGCTAGAGTGGCGATTCCATCGACATCCGACATCTGGTAGCCGTTGTTCCCGTCGGTGAAGTTGCCGACAGTCCCGGTGTAGTTGATCGTGCCGAAGTAGTCACCGTCTGTCAGTCCGACGCCACCAGTCGAGGTGTAGTAGAGGGTGAAACCCATTTCTGACCCATTAGTCTGGTTGTGAGCGATATGCGGTTCGTTGGCGTTGTTCCAAAGGTACCTGCTGACTGACTCGGATCCAGTGTCAGTGTACTTCACGCTCGCGATGGTGAAAGGGTCCTCAAAAGAGGTGTAGCCGACAACCGATTGAGAAGAGCAACCACTCACTACGGTGTCAGGCAAACCATCCCCGTCGGTATCCGTATCCGCACACGGGTTGTTTGGAAAATCATCGTTTGCGTCATCGGTCCCGTCGCCGTCCGAATCGGTTGCTAGAACGGTGTAGGGAACCGCTACCAGCAGCATTGCAGTCAGGATGGTTGTTAGGGTGGCGCGTCGGCTCATGGGGTGCCATGTCGGCTTCGATTCAAAATACTCTTCCCCGATGAGTCTGAAAACAGCCGTTCCATGTGCTTCCGCTAAACTCTTTGACCTGTTCTCGATGCAGGATGCATGAGCGCTCGCGAGGCAGCATCGAGGATACTGGAGGCAGTCGACGAGTCGGGCAGGCACTACCGCGACAGCCTGCCGATGATAGCCAGTGAAAACATCCTCAGCCCGTTGGTACGCAAGGCTTGCGACTCGGATTTGCATGGCAGGTACGCCGAGGGTCTGCCAGGTAAGAGATACTACCAGGGATGCGACGACTTCGACACCATTGAGGAGATTGGCATTGCTGCAGCCAAACGCGTCTTTAACTGCAATTTCGCCAACATCCAGTCGACCTCAGGAACCGTCTCCAACATGGCCGGTCTGAAGGCCCTAGCCAAACCCGGCGACACAATCACCGCGGTGTCCACCGCCGACGGCGGACACATCTCGCACGCGCGGATGGGTGCTGTCGGAGTGCGTGGACTGAATCTGGTGACATACCCCTGGATTGAGAGCCGTATGGAGCCGGATATCGACGCAGCAGCAGCTCTGATTCGCGAGACTGAGCCGAACGTAGCTCTGTTCGGTCAGTCAGTCTTCCTTTTCCCAACTCCTCTGGAGGAGTTGGCTGACGCCGCCCACGAGGTCGGTGCCAAGGTGATGTATGACGCCGCCCACGTCCTCGGGTTGATTGCGGGAAATCAGTTCCAGGATCCTCTGCGGGAAGGTGCCGACGTGATGACCGGGAGCAGCCACAAGACCTTCCCTGGCCCACAGGGAGGCTTCCTTCTTTCAAACTCTGATGACCCCAAGTTTCAGCGTCGTCTGAACAGTGCGATATTTCCTGGAGTCTGCTCCTCCTACCACCTCCATCACGTAGCCGGTAAAGCGGTGGCACTAGCCGAGTTCGAAGAGTTCGGTGCTGACTACGCTAGAGACATCGTGGCTAACGCCAAAGCGCTGGGCGCCGCCTTAGCCGCCGAGGGTTTCGAGGTAATGGCCGAGGAACGCGACTATACGGCCAGTCATCAGGTCTTGACTCGCCATGGGGAGGCTGATTCAGGAGCTGGCAGAGATGCAGCCTCCCTACTCGAAGAAGCTGGCATCATCACCAACATGAACATGCTTCCAGGAGACACCAAGGCGATGTCTCCAAGCGGTCTCAGGTTAGGTGTCCCCGAGTTAACTAGGGTCGGCATGAGGCCCGATGAAATGCAGGACGTGGCACGCTTCTTTGCGAGGGCACTAATCTTCAATGAGGATCCCTCTGCCATAGGCAGAGATGTTGCCGAGTTCAAGTCTGAGTTCCAGACGGTTCACTACTGCTTCGAACCCGGGCCTGCTTATCCTGGCCTCGTGTGAGCGTGCTCCCAACGGGAGCACGTCTTCCGGACACTTTTTCTTCTGAGGCTTTCCAATAGAGCCCGTGCAGCCGAAGCGCAACGCCGCCCTCCTGCTCTCGATGTTGCTGCTCAGTTCGGGATGTCTCGGGTTGTTCGGTGAAGAAGAGGAGCCGATAGAAGAGGCCGACTGCACCGCTGAACCATCTCATCCCGACTGCTATGTCCACGTGATTACCGAGGACGATTGCATGGTCCACCAGGTCTTCACCGGAGTTGCTTGCAGGATGATGCAGAAGACGAGTTCGCTGACCTATGGAGAGAGTTCCATCTTGCTCGTCTCTGGAGTGGAGATGCAGTCCCTGACTCCGAGTTTCTTTGGAGACGGTCCGCAGAACTGGTTTGTCAATCCCCGACTTCCCGATGGACTGTCTCTCGATGGAGAGTCAGGGGTGATTGGCGGAACTCCAGAGGGAGAGGTTATCGAAATCCGCTACACCATCATCGGTACGAATGCAGTAGGCTCTGCGGCCACCACCATCGATATCAGGGTGGTAGCTGCGGCTCCATACTCCATCCAGTACCTCTCCGATGTCTTGCCGTGTACTCTGGGGGAAGAGTGCTCTTTGGGCTCGCCGCTGGTCATGGGCGGCACTGCAGACATGTGGTCGGCAAACCCTCCTCTTCCTAGGGGGCTGACTATTCTCGAAGACGGTTCAATAACGGGAATAGCACGTGATCTTGGTGACTCCAATCACACAGTTACCGCTTCGAACTCAGGTGGCTCCATCGAGACTTCGATTAGGATTATCACCTTACATGAGGAGCCCACGGCTCTTTCCTATCTCGGACACCCGTTTTATTGGACCCTAGGTGTGTCAGTACAGGTCATACCGTCTTCTGAGGGAGGAGAGGTTACGGACTGGTCGATTGAACCTCCTCTTCCTGAAGGTGTGTCATTGCACCAGATCGACGGCTCCCTGCGGGGAACTCCGATTTCGGTGCACCCCCTGAGAGAGTACGTAATCACTGCCCACAACACCGGTGGCTCGCTCTCTTCGACCATTCTAATCGACGTCAGGGATATCCCGGTAGAGGGCATTGGGTACGAGCCCTACCAGTTTGACCTCAGGACTGGTGATGACATCGGACAGGTCGTGCCGACCTGGCATGGTGGCACTCCGGACACCTGGGAAGTCAACCCACCGTTGCCCACAGGTTTCGCCTTCGACCATTACACCGGAGAGATTAGCGGCACAGCAACCCTCCTGCAACCGTGGACCCATCACACTGTTTGGGCAAACAACTCAGGTGGCCCAGCTTCGACTCCGCTTCAGTTCCGGGTGACCAGCCTGCCTCCTGACGAGATTTCCTGGCCCGGTATCGAATTCGCGTTGGAGGCCAACGAGAGCATCGTCATCCCAGCGACCAACAACGGCCCTGACATCGAGACATGGGAGGTCATCCCGCCGTTGCCCTCTGGCCTTACTTTGCTTGCCAACGGAACCATCGCCGGAACTCCGGACGAGCGTACCATTTGGATGCAGTACACCATCTGGGCCAACAACACCGGAGGAGTGGCTGGACTGAGTATGTGGATAGCCGTCCACGACCTCGAAGCCGACCAGTCAGACCTGCTGCGTGGTATGGGGCAGACGAACTGGGGCGGCTGGCCTTCACCGGTTCTGCCGATTGGAAAATGGGCCTTCCCTATCGGCTTCACCGAGGAGGGCTACGGCTCGACAATACCCGTGATCTCTGCCAGTCACGTCGGCCGTGGCAGGATGCTGGGATATGGCCACGAGAGCTGGGTCGATGGAGCCGGCGTCAAGGAGACTGAGTTCTCCCTACGCGCCGTCGAGTGGGTCTGCGGCCAGAACGCCGATGTAGGTCTAGCCTACGGCGCCGGATACGATGACTTCGAGGATGAATTGCAGGGCGAGGGTCATACAGTTCACCTCTCAGTGACTCCGGCAGACCTTTCGGGAATAGATTGCCTGCTCGACGAGTTCTGGAACGGCCATGATGATACTGACAACCAGAATCTCGTTGACTTCATGCTTGCAGGAGGCGGCCTGATAATGGGAGGTCACGCTTGGTATTGGTCGTATTCTAATAGCGACGTGTCGCACAACTACCCTGGCAACAAAATTGCCAAGACGACTGGGTTATTCGTATCCCATGCTTGGGGCTACAACAGTATCGATTTCAGAGTCGCGCCTCATGAGTTGACACGTCCCCAAGCAGCTATCGATGCAATCCGAGCTGACCGAATTGACAATCAGACCCTGTCTGTCGCGGACGCGACCATTGCCGATGCCACCCTATCTTCGTGTACTGGTGTGGTGGCTCTGGATTTCCATGACTTCTGGGGTCCGCTACGAGAGACCGTCAATACCACTGGATGGACCATTATCCAGTATGGTACCCTTTGGCAGAATGTTGGCTACAACCTTGGAGAGGATCCAGTTGCAGATACTCTCCTTAGGGTGGAGACTGCACTGACGCAAGGGCTGCCTGCAAACGAACTGCCCGCCCACCCTAGCCATGCCGAGTTCCCTGGAGAGGTCCCAGCGAACGCCACAAGAATTACCCGAACCATGTCAATCGACGGGAACCAGAGTGGATTGCCCGGGAATTTTGGCTATTCTGGGGCGCGATCACACATCCGAATGACCACAGGCCTGTATGCCGCTCCCGGCGAGATAGTGACCGTATCTCTGCCCTCTGGAATAGTCGATTCGGGCACCTATGTCCTAGTTGGTGCCCACAGCGACAGTCTGTGGGGCAAGAGTCAGCTCCACCGACACCCTCAGATTGTCAGATGGTGGTATGTCGACAACACCACAATGGAGGTAGGCAACGCCTTCGGTGGCCCGATATACATTGGAATCGAAGCCGGCTCGACACTCGGTAATTTCGATATCACAGTATCTAACGCCGTCAAGGCTCCAAGGTATATTCACGGAGAGACTGATATCTTCCAGTGGCAGCAACAGTATCGCCATGATCCGGCGCCTTGGGCTGAGATTGGCAGTGGCCAGTTCATTCTGACAGTTCCAAGTTATGAGATTAGGGATTTAGACAATCCTCAGGATTTGATGGATTGGTGGGACGAGGCTTTGGGAATGGAACACGAGATATATGGATACACACCTTGGCCAAGAGTGGAGAGAGCAGTCTTCGATGCACAGATTTCAGCAGGATGGATGCACTCTGGATATCCGTTTATGGCACATGATTTGAGCGTGGCAGGTGTTGTCGACGTATCTTACATGAGCGAGAACGGTGATTGGGGTATGTTCCACGAGCTTGGTCACAACCACCAGTGGATGCCATCTACACTGCCAGGTACTACCGAGACAGGTTGCAACTTCGCCAGTGTCTACTTGATGGAGGAACTCGTTAACCCTCCTAATCTGCGCCCAGCCGATCCACAGCGGGCGTACTTTGAGGACGGCTCGAACATTTCCAACTGGTCCACATGGGTCGCCTTGGACACCTTCCTAGTCATCAAAGAAGAATGGGGTTGGGCCCCAATCACGGAAGCTCTCGCCGTCTACTATACACTCCCAGCCGCTGAGGTGCCGAGCGGTGGCACTGAGGAGTTCAACGCCTGGGTGCTGCACCTCTCAAACACTACCGGCTACAATCTCGCTCCCTACCACGCTGCGTGGGGCTTCCCTCTGACGCAAGCCACCTATGACGCGCTCGCGCATCTGCCGGTATGGGTCGACGACCCTCTGCGCGGCGATTTCTACGTCTACGACGCAATACTTCGCAATCTGTCCGCGACTAACGTCACCAGCAGCACTGCGGATGTCACGTGGGACGTCTATGACAACGGTACCAACACCACTCTCACCGTCTACTATGGGCAAACCGACATGGGCAACAATTCCCAACTCTGGTCATACAGCGTCAGCGCCGGAACACCGCAGGTAGGCCCCGGTTCTGCCGGCATCAGCTTCGCGGACGACACTACCTACTACGTCCGCATCATGGCGTCAAACGAAGAGGGCGAGGCATGGTTCGGTCCGATATCAGTGACACCTAACTGAGTTTCTTCAGCAGAGTCTCGAAGGAGATGTTGGGTATGTACTTCTGATGCCAGGTCGCCAGAGGTATCCAGATGAGAGTGTGGGCGATGGTCGCAGCGAACGCAGGTACGAGCTCCAGCCTAGGCTCCCCCTGCATCGCCGATGCCACAGCACCAAGCACAGCGAAATGAGCAACATAGATCGTCAGCGTGATGCGGCCAGCGGGCTCAAGGAACGCTAGACGGTCACCTCCGCCCGGTTCGCCACCACGCGCCTCCGAGCCCTCAAGCGCTCTGTGGGTGAGCAGCACGAAGGTACCGGAAACGACGAGGAAGGCGGTGCTCGCCGGGAAGAAGGTCAGGACCGCCTCTCCCTCGGTCAGAGCCCAAGGGATTCCCTCGAATACTGCAACGGCCGCTGTGACTGCGGTAGCAGTGAGCCCAAGGGCGATGCCGCGCTCCCTCGCAGTCGGATTATCGGCGAGTTCGTAGATTAAGGAGCCCAGCAGCACATAACCCAGCCATGGTACTGCGGGATATGTGCCGTTCCACAGCAGCCTAGCGAGCCATTCCGAGGCTCCTTCGGACCCGACTCTCTCCCACCATGGCCAGTCCGGGCCAGAGACGTCCCCGAGAGCCAAGGGGAATGCCATCATCACCAACATTAGTACTGCGCGAGAGCGCATGGAGAGTCGAATCAGGGCAGGTGCTAGCAGGGCAGCGATTGCGAGCAGTGTCAGGACACCCGGAGTCTGCCACTCGAAACGACCTCCCCTGTCGGCGCTGAGGAGAAGGTTGACCAGCAGTTGACACAGGCTCAGCAGCAGAACTCTGGGAACCAGCCAACGCATCCATATCCCGGCGGTGTGGCTAGGGTCAGCGGCTCTGCGAACCGCACTCATGTGGATGCCCCAGCCTGATATGGCGACGAACATCGGCGCGGCCATCCCTCCGAAGGCGGCTGCGACGAAGGCAGCTGGGTGACCCACACTGATTCCTTCGGGCGGGATGATGGCTGCCGTGTGGACTTCGACCATACATAGTACGGCTATGGCTCTCATTCGGTCGATGTGACTCAGTCTCAATCAAACATCTCCTCAATTCTCGATCCAACTTCGACTTCTTCATCAGATAGGGTAATCGAACCAAGCATCTCCTCTATGGTGCCCCGGTCCACTTCGTCGCGATGATACAGCACCATCCACGGCTCACCCTTCTCCAGATAATCTCCGACCTGCACCTCGAGTATGGCTCCTACGGCGCGGTCGACGGAGTCGCCCAATCGCGCTCTCCCAGCACCCAATCCCGAGCAGACCCGAGCGATTGCCATGGCGTCGATGTCCTCGACCCAGCCCGTGGTACCTACTGACAGTTCAGTGGTGTTGAGATTCGAATCCATCAGACCTAGCCCGCGCATCAGCGAAGCGTCACTATCGAATATCGAAACATCGCCTCCCTGAGCTTCTACTAACCGGCGAAAGCGCTCGAAGGCCGAACCATCCTGTAGGCTGTCGTGAATCATCACCGCACCGGTCTGAGGGTCTTCGACTAGGCCGGTGGCGTGCAGCAGAAGGCCGCCCTGCACACAGACCAGCTCCTCAAGGTCTTCTGGACCGCTTCCGCACAGTGTCTCGACGCTCTCGAAAATCTCTAGTGAGTTGCCAATGGCGCAACCCAACGGGTGCTGCATCGAAGTCAGAACCGCTGTGGTGCGAATGCCCATGCCGTTGGCTGCACCGACCATCGAGCGCGCTAGTTCCACAGCCTGTTCGCGCTCGACCATGAAGGCGGCGCGGCCGAACTTGACGTCTAGTACCATCGCTGACAGCCCCTCAGCCGCCTTCTTGGACAAGATGGAGGACGTGATTAGGGGGATTGATGCGACCGTCCCTGTCACATCTCGAAGCGCATACATTCGCCGGTCAGCCGGAACCAGAGCATCGCTCTGGCCTACCATCGCAACACCGATGCTCTCTACTTGCTGTCGGATGCCTTCAGAGCTCATCTCGACACGAAGTCCAGGGATGCTCTCTAACTTGTCCAGCGTGCCTCCGGTGTGGCCGAGCCCTCGTCCTGAAATCATCGGAACCATCAGACCGCATGCGGCCAGAGCAGGGGCGAGCACGAGCGACACCTTGTCACCGACTCCCCCGGTTGAGTGCTTGTCAACTATCAGTTTAGAAATCTCAGAGTCCCATTCAAGAATTTCGCCCGAGTCTCTCATTGCCTCAGTGAGAGCAATTGTCTCTGACTCCGTGAGCCCCTCGTCGTAGACACCGCGTAGCCAATCAGTCAACTCGTCATCAGAGAGTGAACCGTCAACGACGCCCTGAACGAGGTCTTGAATCACCTTGGACATCACTCCTCCTCTCCGAGCTCGGCCCGCACCTCTTCGATTGTATGTCCCTGATCGAGCATCCACTGGACCTCGTCGCGCGTGACTGATTCGAATCCAAAACCATCCAGTCTGATGGATCCGTGTGAGCCGTCGTCGCGCCCTTCGGTGCGCGCGCGAGCATCCTCTGCCCCCTCATCGAAACTAGTTCCCTTGAGAATTGCCATATGGGCGTCGGGATCGTCGAACCTGTAGCCAGAGTCATCGACCAACACCTCACCGGTACCTTTGCGAGGTTGCAGGAACATCGAGGCACCGGCTAAAACCAGTGATATCGTAGATATCACCATCAGCCAGAACAGGAACTTGGCCCCCGGTCTCGACAGAGGATCTTCCCTGATGTTCAGGATGCCGCCACTCGGTTCTCCTTCCTCCTCGGAACCGTTCCCTTCTCCCTCGCCGTCGCCTTCACCACCGTCTTCTCCACCGACATCCACGATGATATGGCACCCATGCTGCTCTCCATCAGGAACACCGTTCTCGTCTACATCTCCAGAGATCATGGCGAAAGAGGGCGAACGAAGCACACTCTGGGCGAAAGCCGACTCTTCACCGTCGAGTATGCAGTCACCATCAGTGTCGTTAGAGAGTGGGTTACCGTTGAGTTGGAATTCCTCGAGGTTGTTCAGGCCGTCCTCATCAGGATCGAGCGACTGCTCGCTGAGAGCGGTCCCTAGTACAGCCGCTGAGTGCCTGTTAAGTCCGAATTGTGCTTCCCACTGGTCCGGCATCAAATCGCCGTCTGAGTCAGTTGTCGAATCGAGCCGGTTCCAGTCCTCCTCAAAGGAGAAGAGGTACTCTGCAGCAAGGCCATCATGGTGGATGAGCACACCCATCTCCCGATTACGTAGGGCCGCGCTTGAACCCCAGTTCATGCTTCCCACTAGGACACTCTCACCATCGATTATCGCACCCTTGTTGTGCAGTTTGACGATACTGTTGGAGTACGCCATCAATCGAGCCGTCGTATCGAGGCCCTCGGTGGCGTTCCAGTCGGTGTTGAACATGTGGATAGTATCTCGAATCTCCTCATCCCACTCGGCATAGTAGCCGTTCAGCATCAGCCGAATATTGACCCCGCGCAGCGCGGCATCGTGTAACGCTGCTATGATTGGATTATCTCCGAAGCCCCAGTACCAGTCGAGGTCGAGGTACTGTACTGAGAGCTCAATCGAAGTCTCCGCTGAACCGAGCATGCCGACTATGCCATCGATGCAGTCGTCGGGGCAGGTCATCAACTGAGCCCCGAAGGGCCCTTGGTGAGCGGGAGTGGGATTCGTGATGCCGTCGTGGCTGGGCTCGTCTAGTGTCCAGTCGAACGTAGGGGAGTGCCTGAAGGAGTGCGGTGATATGTGCAGGTGCTGGGGATTCTCATCCCAAGCCATTCTGGAGAGTACCAGCTGGGCAGCGGTCTCTGAGTTCAAGATGACCGACCACTCTCGATTTCCGACTCCATCGGGAGGGATGCTACTGTCCTTCCAGTTGCCAGACGAGATCCAGACGCTCTCGGCATCCCTCACCGCCACCTTGCTGTGGATGTATGTGTAGGGTGAGCTGATTAGCGTCGGGTCCTCCATCCAGAGGACATTGCCCCCGGCATCGTGGAGAGCCTGTGCATGCCCTCTCTGGCTGTTCACCGTGCTACTACTGCTGAGGATACCCTCCTCAAGCAGCAACGTCACTCCGACACCCCTGTCTATGGCATCCAGAAGAGCGTGAGTAAGATCGGGACTCATGAACTGGTATACATGCAGGTGGATTGATTCTTCGGCATCGCCGATCCACTGTATGAGGTCGTTGAACGCCGAGTCGGGACCGATTGAGGCAGACACGGTTGAATCGGCCTCGGTCGTGAAGTGTCCGCCGTCACAAAACGTCGAGGCGCCGATGCGTATCCACCTCTGCTCCCAGTCGGCTCCCGAGTCAGTGTCAGGGTAGTCGCCACATCCGGAACCTCGCATCAGAATGAGTCCGGGAGAACCATCTCCAGGGACCGATACGGCCCCGCCCTGCCATCCGTCAATATCAGCAATCCCGCCGCCGAAGGCGATGGCATCGACTACCGTTCCATCAGGTGCCCTCAGTTGCAGTGCGCTGCCCGAGTCGACCAGCCAAGGCATGTTGTCCAGGATGACGTTTCCGTCCAGTGCTGCTATGCCTCCGTCCGCGAGGAGGTTGGCCGGGTTCTCTGTCAGCACCACCGACGCACCGGCGGCGATGGTCAATTCGTTCACCATGGAGATCCAAGGTTCAGTTGAGCGTATGCGCTCAATTGTCCATCCGGCTAGGCTGACCGCGGTATCGCCCATATTGGTAATCTCGAGCCAGTCGTTGTCCCGGTCCGGGACCTCCGCTGGCATGATGCGGGTGAACTTCAGGCTGTACTCGCCGTCCCACTCGACCGGCTCAACCGGAGGTTCCCACAGCCAGACCATGTTGTTCTGGTGCTTCCCTGTGTCCTCTCCGATCAGCACTCGACCGTCATTGAGCACCGCGAGGTTGTCCGGTCCGGCGATTCTGTTGGCATCGCACTGGTCAGTCGAGGCTGCGCTCGAGTAGGTCCCACCTACTATCGCCGGTTCTATTCTGCTTACGCCCCATCCCGGCTCCACTGGCATCCTGTAGACGATACCACACCGGTTCTCGGAGACGTCGATGTCACCCTGCCCATCGCTCATGTCGTAGCGGACGTCCGACATCGCGAGATAGAGGTAGCCTGGCGCATCCGGGTTGAAGACAACTCCCTCCATCTTGTTCCATTCGTCACTGGCCCCGATGGCTGCCGCGGCCTTGCGTGACTCGAGGAAGGCAACCCTGTCGTCAGGGGACGACTCGATGCTGCCGTCGCCATCGAGGTCCTCGTTGAGACGTCCCTCTGCCCAGTCGTTGATATCATCCTCAGTGATGTATGAATTTCCTCCAGAGACGTAATCTGCAGTCGTGATTCCGTCGTACTCGTCGACCCAAGCACCGATTACCGCATTGCTAGATGAGGCCATTTCCACCCACTCGACATCGAATCCGGTGGTCGCTGAGTTGCTGCCGGAATCCTGCGTGACCTTGGCTGCGTACAGGGTCCCCGCACTGAGGTCGCCGACTGTGTTTGCAATGAACTTGAACAGAACTGTATCATAGCCGTCGTCGGACAGGTAGACCGTCCTCTCGTCCGGCATCACTTGGGCGTTCTCGTGCGAGTACCTGCCCATTGCCATATGCTTCACGAGGTTGGGATTCGGCGAGGCAGCGCTACTAATCTCAATGATGTAACCGTAGTCGTAGGGGTTTGGATAGTGGCCAAGGTAGTCCTCAAGCTCCTCCTGGTCGGAGTGGTACTGGTAGGAGGGGTTGTTCCAGTTCTTTGTGTCACTGAAGTAGAGCTCTTCTGAAGCCAGGGGAGTTCCCCATGGGCTCATGCTACCGAAGCACAGCACCCAGCCTCCGTTCACCGAGCTGAGGTCGCGCATCATCCCGCCGAGAACATCCCATCTCGAGGTGGCGCCGTTCCACTCGATCAGTATCTGACTGATTCCCGCTGGCCTATTTTCCCAAGTGGTGTAGAGATACCCCTTCGTGCCTTGTGAGTTAGTCGGAACGAATGCGTTGAAGTCAGGCCGATCACTGACAAACAGCAGTTCGCCATCATCAGCGGCGTAGATGCCTCCTGCCACGCCTCCCTCCGACAGCGCATCGCCATTCTGTAGCAGGTGTTGATACTGACCGTAGGAGAGTCTGATGCTCGTTCTCTCGGCCAAATCCGCAGGCAGTGCCAGCTCGGGAATGCTGCTGGGCAGGTTGTTCCAGTCAATGCTTTTCACGACACCGATTGTCGCATCGATGTAGTTGTCATCCGGGTGCATCGCATTGACGAATAAATTTCCATTGGCGTCTACGTACATCCCCGTCACCTCGGCATCTAGGGGCATTGTCATGATTCGGGTGAGTGAACTCGGAGGTTCTCCTCCTCCCTCTCCGCCGCTTCCAGTAGTCTCGGAGTTCTCAGCCCCGGGGGTGTTCTCCTCAGAATCTATCCAGTCCGCTGTTGCGTCCGAGGAATCTGGAATCTTGGAGACTCCGTTGGAGGCCTCGCCCGAGGTCACAGTATGGACTACAGTGCCGCCGGCGTCCTTGAGGTACAGGGTCTCGCCGGCATTGTTCAGGCGCAAGGTGCCGACCTCGTTCTCGGCGATGATGGCATACGAGCCAGCTGTCAAGACATAGGGAGTGGCGAGCTGGTCGAAGTCAACCCAAGTTTCTGCATCGATTGGGTGCACCCAGCCGCCGATGTCCTCAAGAATCCAGTTTTCGAGACTAATTTCAATCGAACCGGAGTTGTGCAGTTCGACCCATTCTCCAGCCGGGAACACTCCTTGATCGGAGCCGTCAGCATTGGTCATCATCTCGTTGATACATACTCCAGAGCAGTTCGCGGAGCGGCTGGAGGCGCTTCTGAAAAGTGTCGTTTCATTGAGCCCATCAATCAGGATTGGCGATAGTGACATCACTACAAGAATGACTAGTGAGAGTGCCGTTGCACCGCGTCTAGAGTGACCACTCATGAGGAGTTGCTGCCCGCCGACACGGGTTCAACCCTTCGTGCACGCGGGCCCGCAGCCGGCAAAGCCGGCTGTGCCGGATTGCGAGGTACAGCGTCGCTACTCATCCTCTCTCAAGAAGAGAGGGGCAGCACTCATCCCCCTCCCGCCATAGGCAAGCAGTCCGATACCGGCGACGTATAGGAGCGCAGCGATGTAGGAGAATGTAGTCAATGCCTCAAGCTCACAGTCACCTTTGCCACCGAAGTCAGTCCACCACGTCGCGCCCATGTGATCGATTACCGTGCACTTGAACGACGCAGCATCATCATCACTGATTTCACTGAAGGTGTGAATCTCGAAAACAGCAGCCACCAGGGGCGAGTCGGGATTGCCGTCGCCATCGTTGTCGGTGAAGTCTGGATTCATCGCACCCGCCCATCTGAGGTCGAGGTAGAATCTAGAAACGGACTTGCCGTACATTGCGACGTTAGTTACCGGCTCGACCTTGATGTCAACGCTTGAGCCGAAATAGATCGGCAGTGCACCAGGAAGAACTGCTACCTCACCTAGGCTAAATCCGACCAGCTTGGCTTGAATCTGGTTTTCAGCAGGATCTAACTCAATGTGATGTTCGACCATCTCGATTTCCTTGTAGGTCACGGTATCTCCCACTTCGGTCTGAGCTACCGAGTATCCAACTAGATTGACACTGAATGGCTCATCGGCGTCTGCGATGCCGCCTATGGTTCCAGTGATCTCGGTATTGGCATTGCCGACGTGGTCTGAGAGTAACCCATACACACTCGCTTCTCGGTGGGGGGCTCTCCACGGCAGGTGCTCTGTCATTCCATAGGTCTCGTTGACCTCGCACTCGACTCCGTACTCGGCGTTGCCGGCAGCATCGAGTTTGAAGTCGCACAACCCGTCTCCGTCGGAGTTGATGTAACCCTCCATGAAGGCATGCTCGGCAGTACTAAGATTGTCAACGCTAGTTGGAATCTTCATCTGATAGACCGAGAAGTCCCCAGTGCTCTTGCCTTCAGATCCGTAGTAAGTCTCGTTGGTCTCAAGTTTCACCCAGCTGTTTTCCTCTCCATAAAGTCCAGCCAATACAGGATCGCTCCACCCGTACAACCAGTTGTTGATTGATTGGGTAGTCCATGCCGAGGAACCATATTGGAAACTCAGAAGGGCCCCTACTACTTCTTCGAACATGAAGTCCTTGACCCAACTTCTTAGAGCGGCTGCCTCAGAATCTGAGATGTCGTATAGTTCGCCGACATAGGCATCATCCCAAATATGCACGGCGCCCCCCATTATAGGGCCCTCCGATCCAGTTGGAAGAGATACTCCTGAGAACTCGCCGTAGACGAATGCTGTAGCGAAGTCGCCGGTCAGCGCGTATTCAGAATCGTACAGGATTTCTCGTACTTTCGCAGGGCTGAGATCCACAGTTCCTTCATATTCCCCTCTGTTAAGGCCGATTTCGATGTAACCTCCCGCTATCGGTTCCTCAGAACCAAGAG